>VOFE01002035.1_pt1 | contig 44000 bp, 44 predicted proteins | sample 5384071 | NCBI WGS metagenome assembly VOFE01 (sample SAMN12384724, study PRJNA508395) | human gut metagenome | isolation source: healthy gut D | host: Homo sapiens
TTTAACGATAACTAAACTATAAACAGCCATAATTACAATTGTTTCCACCATCACACCAATAACCGACAACAGAACGTATGGTGTATTTTGACCATCTAACAGCGGAATTCCTAATATAACAAAAATGATTCCATAGATTATAAACAATAGTCCGCTCGCACGATTGTAACCTTTAACATCTTTTACTTTTATTGTTTCGGTATTAGCCCAGAATCCAACGGGATTCTTAGAAAACATATCTTTTATTCCTAATCCAATTATAAACATGGACATGACACAAATTATGGAATATGCATATGAACTGCCAAAGACAAACATGGTGATGGAAACCATCAGATTGGAGATTTTATAAATGATTTCTATACGAAAGCAGATTGAGCAGGAAGAATATTGTTTTGATATTGCGTATGATGAAGGAGCCAGTCTGCTGATTAATTCTAATGAGTAAATGTTAAGTGAAAAACTACGGTCTTTATTAAAATTCGGAACATTTTCCACAAGATTTAAGGATATATACGAATTATGTTTCACTGTGTAACACCGTGCTGTCTCGTTGAATCAAATGTGGCAGGGCGGTATAGGTCTGGATCAGCATCTCCGGGTTCTGTATCTTTTTCAGCAGAGATGCTCCGGCACGGGTGCCAAGACTGTACATATCAATATCCACGACAGTCAGAGATGGTGTGATCAGAGGTGCATAAGGGTAATTGTCGAAGGAGACAATAGAAATGTCCTCCGGAATGCGCAGGCGGAACTGACGGATTGCCTGGATGACGCCGACGGCGATAAGGCTGTTAAAGCACAGAATGCTGTCGGGAGGTTCCGGTAGTCGCAGAAGCTCCGTGGTATGTTGGATGATCTCTTCCAGATTGGAAGAAGTAGGGATGACATAAGCATCTCGGGGTGAGAGATTGTTGCGCTCGAGAGACAGCCGATATCCCAGGAAACGATCTCTGTAAATATTGTCTTTGTCAGAACCGCCGACGAAGGCAATTTTTTTATGCCCGAGAGAGACCAGGTGAGTGATTGCCAGATTAGAAGACAGAGAATGATTGGTGTCAATCCAGGACAGCATGGAGTCGAAAGAGGGTTTTCCGATACAGATATGCGGGAAATCGGTGGCTAATAGTACTTTCTCAATTGCAGGAGTTACGTAATAACCGTTGATCAGAATGCCATCTGCTTTTTTAGATTGTATGGCGTTGATGATCTGCTCTTCAGATTTTTCTTTGGAACGATCCAGATCCAATAAGCCGAGAAAATATCCTTTTTTGCGTAATTCATGGGACGAACCGGAGATAATGTCGAACATATGGGGATTCTCGTAGGGGCGTCCCTTGTAAAAACTGTCAGCATAGAGGACAGTTGTGCTGCTTTTTTTAACCAGGGATACTGCGGAAGAATTGGGAATGTAATTCAATTCGGCTACGGCATCCTGGATTCGCTTATAAGTGGAAGAAGAGACATGCATCTGATTGCTCAGTACTCGGCTGACTGTGGAAATAGATACATTGGCTTTTTTGGCTACATCCTTGATTGTTGCTACCATCTGAGATCCTCCATTGGTAAAACGTTTGCGTAAATTGTGCATTTTTTATGGGCTGTTTCGTTGCTATTTTGCAGGCGGTCTGCTATTTTTAGTATATCGAATTCGCAAAGAAGATTCAATATTTTTTAAACATAGCGCTGTGTTTTATAAAAGTAGAAAAACGTTTTATCAAAAGGAGGAAGCTATGAAGAAAAAAATTGCAATGTTGCTAAGTTCACTTTTAGTAGTATCCATGTTAAGCGGATGCGGATCAGAGGCAACCGTAAATACAGAAAGTAATGTAACCACGACAACGGAAAATCAGAATACGCAGACGACAGAGCCGGTGAATATTACCGTATGGCATTGTGCGGATGCCACTATTGCCGATACGTTACAGAAGCAGGTCGATGCACTGGCACCGGAGATTGTAGTCACTTTTGAAAGAAAAGAAAATATGTCGGATGCCTTAAAATTAGTGGGTGACGATCAGGAAAGTGCGCCGGATATGTTTATGTGGGCACATGATAAAGTAGGTACCTTTGCACAGATGGGAATCCTGTCTCCGATTACCGATGTGTTGACGGAGGATGATCTGGCGGATTTCCTTCCTATGACGTTAAGCGCCGGGGAGTATCAGGGAGACAAATATCAATTACCGTTGTACTATGAAGCATTGCTGTTTCTGTACAATAAGGATCTGATGGAGACTGCACCGGCGACCACGGATGAATTGTTGGAACTTATGAAGAATGAGACCACGGCAGATCAGTATGTATTTGTCGAGCAGCATTCCACTTCCTATAATGCAGCAGCCTGGATCCAGGGCTTTGGCGGTTATCTGATCAATGAGAACAGAGAGCCGGGATTGAATCTGCCCCAGACGGTAGAAGCTATGGAATATCATAAGCAGTTTGTGTCATATATGCCGGCAGATGGTGAGTACAATACCGTGACAACTCTGTTTACGGAAGGAAAAGCAGCAAGTACTATCGGAGGTCCCTGGCTGGTACCGGGTATCAAAGAAGCCGGTATTGACTTGGGAATTGCGCCGATGCCGGTCCTGCCGAACGGCACATCTCTGACACCTTTTTCCGGAGTACAGGGCGTTCATGTACTGAAGCATGCAGCAGAGACGAAAAAGGAGGCGTTGGCAGAAGTGTTGAAGGTACTTGGATCCAAGGAGACCGGTGTGGCACTGGCAAATGCCGCAAGCTGTGCACCTGCCAACAGTAAAGCTTATGAAGATGCATCTGTGTCAGAGGACCAAATGATCATGGCACTGAAGACTATGGCAAACAATGTAGTACCTATGCCCAACATTCCGGAATTGGATGTGATGTGGTCAGTGACAGATGACCTGCTGGCAGCAGTGAATAAGCGTGGAGAGGATGTGCAGACGGCATGCGATGCACATCAGAAGGAAGCTTTGGAACAGATTTCTGCAATGCAGTAATTTGCAGATGTAATGACAGGTAAGGAGTGAAAGCAGGATGAAACGAGGAAAGAAGAAAGCATGGTTCTACAGTATGCCGTTTCTGATCATTGTAGGGTTGATGATTGTCGTGCCCTTATTGTATACCGTAGAAATATCCTTTACCAATATGAGTATTTATCATTGGAAGGATTATCATTGTGTTGGACTGGACAATTATAAAAAGGCATTGCTGGCTTTTGATTCTGGATTTCTTCCTGCTTTTTTACGGACTCTATTATGGACTGTATCCAGTATGGCATTACAGTTGATCTTTGGCTTTTTCGTTGCCGTTGGGCTGAATGCGAAGGGATTAAAACTGAGAAGGGTCTACAAGACTCTGCTGATCGTGCCCTGGGCGATGCCGGCATATGTATCAATTCTGTTATGGCGCATGGGAATTTTTAATACGGAATTCGGACTGTTTAATCAGATACTGAAACAGATTGGAGGCAAAACGGTAAATTTTCTGTCCACAAACGGTATGGCATTTATCAGTTGTCTGGTGGTGAACCTGTGGCTGGGAGTTCCGTATATGTTCACGATGATGGACGGTGCCATGCAGAGTATTGACCGGAATATCTATGAAAGTGCGGAATTAGATGGTGCGGGATTTTGGAAAAAACATTTCTATGTGACCATTCCACAGATTCTTCCCATTCTGATGCCGGTGATCATTATGGCTACATTCACGGCGTTTAAGCAGTTTGACATTGTGTATCTGATGACGATGCAGACCGGTTCGAAGACTGGTGCAGATATTAATACGGTAATCACCTATGTATATGAAAAAGCGTTTATTACCAGCAACTATGGATATTCATCCGCTGTGGCGTTTATTGTATTTGTGATTATACTGGTGCTTTACAAGACCATGAACCGAAGAGAGTTTTCAATCTCGGAACAGTGAGGGGAATATGACAGGGAAAAAAATTAAAGAAAAAGTAAAGCTGATATTGCTGAATATAGGATTCATTTTACTTTCTTTCCTGACACTGATTCCTATCCTGTATGCATTCAGTATATCTATCAGTGGGAGTAACAGTATTATTTCCACAGAATTTCATATTTTGCCGAAGACAATCACTATGGATAACTATATTACGATCCTGACGGAGAGACCTTTTGGGAGATGGTTTGTGAACAGTCTTCTGCTAAGCGCACTGACCGTTCTGCTAACTATGCTGGTGGCTGTGCCGGCTGCGTATGTATTTTCCAGAATGCGGTTTGCCGGACGAAAGAGGACTTTATATATTTTACTGGTGTTAAATGCGTTCCCGGCAATTCTCTCCATGTTTGCAATTTATCGGATTATCAAGACTCTGAATCTGTTGAATTCTTATATGGGATTGGTATTTATCTATGCGGGAAGTATGGCGATTTTTGTTTTCTGGAATATGAAGGGATATTTTGACAGTATTCCTGAGGCTATCGAGGATGCAGCGAGAATTGATGGTGTGAATGACAGACAATTGATCACGAAGATCGTCATGCCGCTGGCAAGGCCAAGCATCATCATCTCTTCTGTTCTGGTGGTGATCTATGTGTGGAATGAATATATTTTCAGCACAGTCTTTTTGTCAGGCGCGGAGAAAAATACACTGGCGGTAGCGCTGTATTCTCTGCAGGCTACGGACTATACGCGTAACTGGCCGCTTTTTTCGGCAGCGGCAATTCTGACAACACTTCCTGTATTGATTTTGTTTTTCCTGGTGCAGAAATACATGGTATCGGGACTGTCTTCGGGAGGTGTCAAAGGTTAAAAGCAGGAGGAACTTATGATTTTACAAGAAGCAATTTTACATATACCGCTGTCGCAGTATGCATTTGCGAACAGTGAGAGGAATCTTACAATTCGTATCCGGGTGGCGAAGGATAATTTGACAGATTGTGTTCTGTGGTACGGAGACCGCGTACAACCCGGTGATCCTATTGTGTTTACGGCAGTGTACATGAAGAAGATACTGTCGGATATGCATTTTGACTATTATGATGCAACTTTTGAGACTCCGTATGACAGGGTATGCTACTATTTTGAATTGAAAGACCCGGAAGAGACGAGGTTCTATTATGCAGATATCTGCGCAAAATATCTTCCGGTAGAGAGAAGCGAATTTTACCAGTATCCGTTTATCCGCAGAGAAGAGATTTGTGAGGAACCGAAGTGGTTCCGGGAGGCAATCGTTTACAATATTTTCCCGGACAGCTTTGCCAGCGGACACCGCGAGATCGTAGGACAGGGAAAAGAGATGGAATGGCAGAACGGCATCCGGTTGAAAAGCCGTCTGGGCGGAACCATACAGGGGATCCGGGAGAATCTGGATTATATTCAGAAGCTGGGATTCAACTGTATCTACCTGAACCCGGTATTCACGGCGGGAGAGTATCATAAATACGACCTGCTAGACTATTTTCATGTGTCCCCCAATATGGGAACGGACGAAGAGTTCCGGGAATTGGTGCAGGATATTCACAACAGAGGAATGCACATTGTCATTGACGGTGTGTTCAACCATTGCAGCTGGTATTTCCCGCAGTTTAGCGATGTGGTGGAAAAAGGAGAAAGCTCCGAATATGCCAACTGGTTTTATCGGCTGCAGTTTCCGGTGATACGCCCGGCAACGGAAGAAGAAAAGCCGACATACAGTTGTTTCGCTTATGAGCGGAAGATGCCGAAGCTGAATTCTTCTAATCCGGAGGAAAGAGCTTATTTTATGGAAGTATGCCGTTATTGGATTCGGGAATTTAAGGTGGATGGCTGGCGTCTGGATGTGGCAAATGAAGTGGATCGGGGATTTTGGAGAGATTTCCATAGGGCTGCTCATGAGGAAAATCCGGAGAGTGTTATGATAGGGGAGATATGGGAGAGCTCGGAGACCTGGCTGAACGGAGACATGTTTGATTCCACCATGAATTATGATTTCCGGAAGAACTGTCGTGATTTCTTTGCCCTTCGGAAAATTTCCGCAGAGGAATTTCATGATCGTATCGTGAAGATGCTACTGCGATATCGTACCGGAACGCTGCGTGGGCAGTTAAACCTATTAGACAGCCATGATGTCAACCGGTTCCTGTCGTACTGCGAGGGGGACCTGCGAAGATTCCGGCTGGCAGAGGTGTTCCTGTTTACCTCTCCCGGAATCCCCTGCGTATTCTATGGGGATGAACTGGGAATGGACGGAAGTAGCGAGACAACACTGCGGGGGCCCATGCCCTGGGAAAAGGTGCAGGATGAAGAGGATGATTTCTTTTCCCGGCTGATTGCTATTCGTAAAGAACATGAGGAGCTGACCTATGGAGATTACACTCTGCGATATATGGATCATGACGGAGGATATATCTATCAGAGAACCTGGGGAGATCACAAGATTATAGTCTGTCTCAATAATGGCAGTACAACGATTGATCTGCGGGAGTATTTGGGAAAGGGCAGCGTGCTTTTGAGTGAATCCTATGAAGCCGGAAAGCTTGGAAGTATGGGATATGCGATTATAGAAGAAAAATAGAACAATAATAAGAGACCGGATGGTGAGCGATCGCTGTCCGGTTTTTTCGACTACATTTTACACAGAGTGTTGCTGGTTTTCGGTCGTGTTTTCCTGCAGAATATGGTAAAATAAATAGCAAAGAGACATTTGCGACAAATAAAAAATGGACATTCATAAAGAGAAAACGGATATTCAGAAGGTAAAGGTGGACATTCAAATATAAATGTAAACATAGGAAAGGCAGGGCGAGGTTATGAAGGATTATGATGTGATCATTATCGGCGCCGGAGTCAGTGGCTGCGCCATTGCCAGGGAACTGGCGAAGGGAAAGCTAAGGATCGCTGTACTGGAGGCGAAAAGTGATGTCTGCGAAGGTACTTCCAAAGCCAACAGCGGTATCGTGCATGCGGGGTATGATGCAGTACCGGGAACTCTCAAGGCACAGTTAAACGTCCGGGGCAATGAAATGATGGAGGAACTGTCGAAGAAGCTGGACTTCCCGTTCCGCAGGAACGGATCCCTGGTGTTATGCTTTGAAGAAGATGCCATGCCCGGACTGGAAGAACTGTACAGACGTGGCATAGAGAACGGGGTCAAGGAATTGAAGCTTCTGTCTCCGGAGGAAGTATGGGCGATGGAGCCGGCGGTGTCCCGTGACATCGTAGGAGCCCTGTATGCCCCCACCGGTGGTATCGTCTGTCCCTTCGGACTGAATATTGCGCTGGCAGAAAATGCGGCGGAAAACGGCGTAGAGTTCTATCGTGACCACAAGGTGACAGCTATCGTGGAACAGAGACCGGTATGGACCGAGAACCCACCTGCGAAGGAAGGACGGATGTATCAGGTGCAGGTGGATGGTGAGATATTCGTGGCTCCCATCGTCATCAATGCGGCAGGTGTCTATGCGGATGAAATCCACAACATGATCTGTGAGGAGAAGATCCGCATCGTGCCTCGCAGAGGTGAGTATCGTCTGATGGACAAAAATTGTGGTGATCTGGTAAATTCCACTATTTTCCAACAACCCTCCAAAATGGGTAAAGGTATCCTTGTAACTCCTACTGTCCATGGCAATCTGCTGGTAGGCCCGACAGCGGAGGATATTCCGGATAAGCAGGATGTGGACACCACGGCAGAAGGACTGACGAAGGTTCTGAACCTGGGAAGCAACAGCGTGGATGCCCTGGACGGCAGACAGACGATCACTTCTTTTGCCGGACTGCGAGCTCATCTGGTACATGAAGAACCTGCGGAAAAATCGGATTTTCTCATTGGCGAGGCAGAAGGACATCCCGGGTTCATCGATGTGGCGGGTATTGAATCCTCCGGGACTGACCAGTGCACCGGCGATCGGTGAGTATGTGGCACAGATTGTTGAAAATATTTATCCTGCAGAACGTAAGCGGATTTTATTGACACCAGAAAAGGAATCCCCAGCATGGCACTTGCCACGGAAGAGGAGAGAGAAGCGCTGATCCGGGAAAATCCTGCGTTTGCAAACGTGATCTGCCGTTGTGAACTGGTAACGGAGGGAGAGATTCTGTAAGCCATTCACCGTCCGGTGGGAGCGACGACCTTGGATGGCGTCAAACGCCGTACCAGAGCCGGTATGGGCAGATGTCAGGCGGGCTTCTGCTCTCCCAAGACCCTGGAGATCCTGGCGAGAGAACTGCAGCTGGATCCGGCACAGATCACCAAGGAGGGGATCGGTTCCGAGATTTTAGTGGGTAAAAACAAAGAAACCGCACCCGGAGAGGGCGGAGCGTGGAAAAAGCCACAGGCACCGGTCGGAAAGGAGGCACTCCATGAGTAAACGTACGGAAGATATTGTGATCATCGGAGGCGGTCCCGCGGGACTGGCAGCAGCGCTGTCTGCGAGAAAGGCCGGCTGTGAAAAAGTGCTGATCTTAGAGCGTGACAGAGAACTGGGAGGCATTCTGAACCAGTGTATCCACAACGGTTTCGGACTGCATACTTTTAAAGAGGAGCTGACCGGACCGGAATATGCGGAACGTTATATCGATATGGCAGAAGAAGCGCAGATCCCTTATCTGCTGAACACCATGGTAACCAATATTTCTCTGCTTCCTGACGGACGTAAAAAAGTCACCGCCATGAACAAAGAGGACGGCCTGTTGGAGATCGAGACAGAGACCGTGATCCTGGCGATGGGCTGCAGAGAGCGTTCCCGTGGTGCGTTAAATATCCCCGGCAGCAGACCGGCAGGCATCTACAGCGCCGGAACGGCACAGTATTATGTAAATATCAGAGGGCGGATGCCCGGTAAATGTGTGGTGATCCTTGGTTCCGGAGACATCGGACTTATCATGGCGAGACGTATGGTGCTGGAAGGTGCCAAAGTACAGTGCGTGGCAGAGCTTCGCCCCCAAAGCGGCGGACTGAAGCGTAACATTGTCCAGTGCCTGGATGATTTTAATATTCCACTGTATCTGAATACTACGGTAGCAAAGATCCACGGCAGAGACCGTGTAGAGGGAGTGACCCTGACAAAAGTGGACGATAATGGAGAACCCATCACGGATCCGAGTGGGAGGTTCCCTGCGATACGCTGTTGCTATCCTGCGGGCTGATCCCGGAGAACGAACTGACCAGAGGCTTAGGAGCGGATATGGACGGCAAGACCGGAGGACCGGTAGTGGGAGAGAATCTGGAGTGCAGTATCCCCGGAGTCTTCGCCTGCGGCAATGTGCTCCACGTCCATGAACTGGTAGACCATGTATCCGCAGAAGCGGAAAAGGCGGGAAACTACGCTGTAGAATATATTCGGCAGAAAAGAGGGTGAGACGATGGCAGAGAAGAACACAACACAAAGAGAACTGACCTGTATCTGCTGCCCGGTGGGGTGTGCTCTGACTGTGACCATAGAAGGTGACAATAGTGTCACAGTGACCGGCAACCGGTGCCCCAGAGGGGCGGCTTACGGAGAAAAAGAAGTCACGAATCCTACCCGGATCGTCACCTCCACCGTGCGTGTGGAAGGGTATCCGGACACAGTAGTATCCGTGAAGACGGCTTCCGATATTCCCAAAGGCAGGATCGATGACTGCATGAAAGCCCTGGCAGATGTCACTGTAGCGGCACCCATCCATGTAGGAGATGTCATTGTGGAAAACGTAGCTGACACGGGTGTCAATATAGTGGCAACCCGGTCGTTTCGTGGGTGACAGAGGACAGAACTATTGAGAATAGAGCATATTTGGGGCAATGGACACAATATATTCCAATGACACGATTGGGATATGCTATGGGCAGAGCCTGGAACGAACAACGGGAGGTTACATAACAGAATGGGAGATATACAGAACACACAGAGAAAACATACATCATGGCACTGGATCAGGGTACCACCAGTTCCCGCTGCATCCTGTTTGATAAGCAGGGAAACATCTGCTCCATGGCACAAAAGGAATTCACACAGATCTATCCCCAGCCAGGCTGGGTAGAGCATAACCCCATGGAGATCTGGTCCTCCCAGCTGGGAGTGGCGATTGAGAGCATGGCAGTCCTGGGTATCACGGATGACCAGATTGAAGCCATCGGCATCACGAACCAGCGTGAGACTACGATTCTCTGGGATAAAAATACCGGGGAACCGGTATACAATGCCATTGTATGGCAGTGCCGTCGGACTTCCGATATGATCGAGGAATTGAAAAAAGACGGTTTTGACAAAATCCTCCGGGAGAAGACCGGCTTGATCCCGGATGCTTATTTCAGTGCTTCCAAGATTGCCTGGATCCTGAATAATGTTCCCGGAGCCAGAGAACGCGCAGAGAGGGGAGAGTTACTCTTCGGTACGGTGGATACCTGGCTGATCTGGAATCTGACCAAGGGCGCCGTACATGTGACGGATTATACCAATGCTTCCCGAACCATGCTTTTCGATATTCATAACCTCTGCTGGGATCAGGAAATCCTGAAGCGCTTCAATATCCCGGAGAGTCTGCTGCCCAAGGTATGTTGTTCCAGCGAGATCTACGGCAGGACCGATGCTTCTGTACTGGGCGGTGAGATTCCCATTGCCGGTGCGGCGGGAGACCAGCAGGCAGCGTTGTTCGGACAATGCTGTTTTGAGCAGGGAGAAGTGAAAAATACTTACGGGACCGGCTGCTTCTTATTAATGAATACCGGACACGAAGCCATTGCCTCCCAGTCGGGTCTGTTGACCACTATTGCTGCCAGCACAAGCAAAAACGTAGAATATGCCCTGGAGGGCAGCGTGTTCGTAGCTGGTGCCGGGATCCAGTGGCTTCGTGACAGTATGCGTATGCTCAAGACCTCTGCACAGTCCCAGGAGTATGCAGAGCATGTGCCGGATACCGCAGGGGTCTATATCGTTCCGGCATTTGCGGGCATGGGAGCTCCCTACTGGGATCAGTATGCCAGAGGAACCATCGTCGGCATTACCAGAGGCTGTACCAAGGAGCATTTCATCCGTGCCACGCTGGAATCTATTGCATACCAGACGGCAGATGTGCTGGAAGCCATGGAGAAGGACAGCGGCATTGATTTAAAGAGTCTGAAAGTAGACGGTGGTGCCAGTGCCAATGATTTCCTTATGCAGTTCCAGGCGGATATCGTCAACACCCAGGTACGCCGTCCGGCATGTATCGAGACGACTGCTCTGGGAGCGGCTTATCTGGCAGGACTTGCGGTAGGCTATTGGAAGAATCGTGATGAGATCCGTGAGAACTGGCAGATCGGAGCATCCTTTGCACCGGAAATGGATGAAGAAGACTGCAAGAAACTGTTAAAGGGCTGGCATCGTGCGGTGAAATGTGCTCTTGCATGGGCAGAGGATGAAATCTAAATAAAACCTTAATTTTTTACGGGTGACGTGTATTTTTGGCGGAGCAATCTTGTAAAGTGACAAAGTACTGTGGTATGATAACTATTTAGAATACCATGGCTGTTTATGATGGCATCTGACAGGGGATGATCAATGACAGCTTGGGGATTCCGGAAAGGAATCGGCATGGATTTAAAGGGTTTACCACAGACCGTTCAAAATTTCATAGAGGAAACCATCCAAAACCGGGAAAACGGTAAATTTCCGGACAACGAGACCTGTCAGAAAGTGATGGAATATGCAGCAGACACCGGCTCACAGAAGCTGGCCGGCCTGGGGCTTTATTATCTTGCAGAATATTATTGGCAGAACGACCAGTATGAAAACACCTTGCAATGTCTGACAGAGAGTATCGGTTATCTGAAAAATGAGCAGATGTATGAACTGCTGGCCAGAACCTATAATATGATGGGAGCGGTGTCCGATCGGAAGAATAACCGGATGTTGGCGCTCAGCTCCTACTATAACTGCCTTCAATATGCAGAAAAATATCATTTTTATTATATACAGGGCATGGCGGAGAGCAATATTGCCTATACCCTGGTCAGGATGCGCCTGCGGCAGGAGGCGATACAGCATTACCGTATAGCGATCGCCTGCTATGATAAGTCAGAAAAAACATATCAGCTGAATTATAACAGGATCAACTGTATGATCGAATGTGGCTGCTGTCACATGTATATGGGAGAAATGGAAGAGGCTTTACGGCTTTGGAATCAAATAGAACAGATCATCAGAGAGGCACCGGAAAGCTATTATTCGAAAATAACATTAGAAATGTATCGTATTTCCTGCGAATTATTACAAGGGCATGAGGAAGAGGCTTTAAAGCTTGCAGCAGATCTTCTGGAGCAATTGTCAGACCGGGATGTTTTTGAAGAGATCATGGATGAACTGGTGATCCTGGCGGGAATCCTGGCAATCCTGCCTGATGGAAAATATCTGCAAGAATTGATCCGGATCATTGATGAAAAGCATATCGAAGAGCATTATAATATTTTCCTGGATCTGTATCCTTTCAAGAGTGAACTTCTGCAGAAGAAGGGTCTCACCTGGGAATACATAGATTATACCCGCCAGTATTTTGATATTTATGAGAAATACCAACAGGAAAACAGAGAAGCGCTGATCAATGTCATAGAATTGCAGAACCGGCTGAAAAACGTTACGTTGGACTGGACGAACATGAAAGCTTCCAACCGGGAGCTGGAAAGTCTGGCTATGCATGATGAGCTGACGGGACTGGCAAACCGGACCTTTTTACATGAACACTTTACGAGCAGTTTTGAACATGCCTATGAGGAACATGAGCTCATGGGAGTAGAACTCATGGATATTGATTTCTTCAAGGAATACAACGATCATTACGGACATCTGGCCGGAGATCAGTGCCTGAAAGCGATTGCCGGAGTTCTGCGGAAACAGCAGGTTCCGGGTAAGATTTTCTGTGCCAGATACGGTGGGGATGAATTTATGATCCTCTATACAGGAATGACGGTGGAGAAGATACGAAGAGTGGCGGAAGATATTTTGAGGAAGGTCCGCAAATTGAAACTTCCCCATGAATGCAGTAATTGCAGCAACTATGTATCGGTAAGCCAGGGAGTATTTGTGCGGATTCCGGTGGGCAATAACAAGGAATGGGATTTCACATCAAGAGCGGATGATCTTCTCTATAAGGCCAAAAGCTGTGGAAGAAACAGTATCTGTCTGTCCACGGAAAGGTTCGGAGATAAGTTTATAGAGATCAAATAAACAGCGCAGAATCAAATTTGAAATTTGATTTGCGATTCCTCCGACGAAAGGAATCGTCTGCGGAAAGGAGATTAGTATGTTAGTTCAGAAATACAAAGACATGCTGTCGGGAAAATCAGTGATCCGGCAGCTTTCGGAATTCGCTACGGCAAGAGGACAGGAGATCGGATACGAGAATGTATTTGATTACAGCCTGGGGAATCCTTCCGTTCCGGTTCCCAGAGAATTTACCGACCGCATGATCCATATGCTTGCGACGAAGGAACCGTTGGAACTGCACGGTTATAGTCCAAGCCTCGGTATTACAAGTGTCAGGGAGGCAATTGCTGAGAATCTGGAGAAGAGATTCGGCCTGCCCTATCGTAAGAGCACATTTTTATGGCGTCCGGGGCGGCAGGAGCGCTGGCACATGCTTTTCGTCTGGTGACGGAGCCGGGAGATGAGATCCTGACTTTTGCACCGTTTTTTCCGGAATATCATCCTTATGTGGATCTCACCGGAGCGGTACTGAAGGTGGTTCCCCCCAATCTGGAGAACTTCCAGATCAACTTCGAGGCGTTTGAGGAGATGCTGACGGAGAAGGTCAAGGCAGTACTGATCAACACTCCCAACAACCCCTCCGGTGTGGTATATTCCACCCCGACATTGCAGAGACTGGCAGATATCCTGAGCGAAAAGTCCAAGGAATACGGTCATATTATTTATCTGATCTCTGATGAACCTTATCGTGAGATCGTGTTTGAAGGCGTAGACAGTCCCTGCGTATCCTATTTTTATGACAATACTATCATGTGCTATTCTTTCTCTAAATCACTGTCTCTGCCGGGAGAACGTATCGGTTATGTGGCAGTGAACCCGGCATGTGAGGATGCGGAGACCATGATCAATATGTGCGGACAGATCTCCCGAGGTATCGGACATAACTGTCCGCCTTCCATTATCCAGCTGGCAGTGGCACAGGTACTGGATAAGACAGCGGATCTATCGGTGTATGAGACGAATATGAATATCCTGTATAAAGAACTGACCGAGCTGGGATTCACCTGCGTGAAGCCCGGCGGAACTTTCTACATTTTCCCGAAGGCGCTGGAAGAGGATGCCAAGGTATTCAGCCAGAAAGCATTGAAATATGATCTCGTTCTGGTACCGGGTGATAGCTTTGGCGCACCCGGATATTTCCGCATGGCCTACTGTGTGGACACCGAAAAAGTGGAGAGATCCCTGGAAGCGTTGCGGAAGTTTGTGAAGACGGAGTATGCAACTATCTAGAGTCACGCAGCATATCGAAAGCGAATCGTGCTTGCACGAATGAGCCTTTCGATATGCTGATGTGACGAAATAACCACATGAGCAAATAACAAGAGAACTTGTTATTCAGGAAAGCATCGCAGATGCGATTTTGCGAATGGGGTTCTGGATAGTTGCAGAAGCAGAAAGGAGAGTAATGAGAATGTATCAGGCAGGACTGGTATTGGAAGGCGGCGGAATGAAGGGTGTATACACCGCCGGCGTACTGGACTTTTTTACGGAAAAGGGAATTGATTTTTCCCACATCTACGGAGTATCCGCCGGTGCATGCCATATGTGCAGCTATCTGTCCAGACAAAAGGGACGGGCGCTGAGTGTCAGTGTGGATTATCTGGATACGAGACGGTATTGCAGCCTGGAAAGCTTATTGACCAGCGGAGATTTGTTCAATGTGGATTTCTGTTATCACCTGATTCCGGATTACCTGTATCCGTATGACTATGATACCTTTGAAAAATATCCTGGCAAGGCCTACAGCGTGGTGACCAACATCGAGACGGGACAGCCGGAGTATCTGCGTGTCCGTGATATCCGCAAGGATATCGACAAGATCCGTGCATCCGCATCCCTGCCGCTAGTGGCACGGAATGTGAAGATAGATGGGAAGCTGTATCTGGACGGTGGCATCAGCGATGCGATCCCTCTGGAGAAATCTATTCTGGACGGCAACCGTAAGAACATCCTGTTGTCATGACCAAAGAGGTGGGATTCGTGAGAAAGCCCGCCTCCGCATCACAGCTGGGACTCATAAAACTCAGATACCTGAAATATCCTAAAGTATATGAACTTATGGCAGACAGACATATCCGTTATAATGAGAGCCTGGACTACATCGAAAGACAGGAGAAATGTGGTCAGGCATTCGTGATCCGTCCTCATAAAAAGAGTGATGTGGGACGGATCGAGAAAGACAAGGACAAACTGATCGCCTTATATGAAGAGGGCTATCGGAAGCAGAAACTGCTATGAAGATCTGCTGGCATATCTCGAAAAATAAAAGCTCTGATTCGTCAGAAAATAAAAAAGATAGGAGAAACAAAATGTTAGAAATTATCAAGGCAATTATCTACGGTATCGTGGAGGGCATTACCGAGTGGCTGCCCATCAGCAGCACAGGACATCTGATCCTGGTGGAGCGTCTGATTCCTTTTCAGGAGACCAGTGAAGGCTTTCTTCGATATGTTCGATGTAGTCATTCAGCTGGGAGCTATTTTAGCGGTGGTTGTTACTGTTCTGGAACAAGATCTGGCCCTTTTACCTGAAGAAAAATCAGCAGCCAAAAAAGGGTGGTATTGTAAGATCTAAAAAAGATTTTACGGTAGGAAATGTGGCACTGAGCATGGATGCTTTCTGGATGTGGGTGAAGATCGTTGTGGCATGCATCCCTGCAGTCGTATACGGTCTGTTATTTGGTGATGCGGTGAGCGAAGCCTTCCAAAAAGAGATCGGAAGCAGTGGAGTTACAATTCAGGTCATAGTGGTAGCTGTAATGCTGGTAGTGGTCGGCGTACTGTTTATCGTGATCGAGAACTGGAACAAGAATCGTGTACCTACCACCACAACACTGTCACAGTTGACCTACAGAGATGCATTGATCATCGGTCTCTGCCAACTGGTAGCGGCGGCACTGCCCGGAACCTCCCGCTCCGGAGCTACGATCCTGGGTGCTATTATGATTGGTATATCGAGAACGGTGGCAGCGGAATTTACCTTCTTTCTGGCGATTCCCGTTATGTTTGGAGCCAGCCTCCTGAAGGTACTGAAGTTCGGATTTGCATTCACGGGAATGGAGCTTGCCTGCCTGCTGGTCGGTACGGTGGTATCCTTCATTGTATCCCTGTTCGTACTTCGTTTCCTGATGGGATATATTAAAAAGCATGATTTCAAAGTGTTTGGATGGTATCGTATTGTGCTGGGTATTATCGTATTGCTGTACTTTCTGGTATTCGCATAACAGTTGACAATTATAGGGAAAAGGAATACACTACCCTTATCGAGCACCGAAATACGGTACTTGTGAGGAGAATGAAAATGTTTTTGTACATGATTCGTACAGAAGGGAGACGGTAACATGGCAGTAGTTAAGAAAACTGTAGCACCTGTAGCAGCTAAAGTGGAAGCGCCTAAGGCAGAAGTTAAGAAAGCAGCACCGACAACTCCAGTTAAGACAGAAACCAAGACCGCTGTGAAGGAAGCTGAGAAGGCCCCTGTAGCAAAGGCTGAAGAAAAAGCACCTGTAAAGGCAGAGGTTAAGAAGCCTGCAGCCAAGAAGGAAACAGTTAAGAAAGAGACCAAGAAGGCAGCACCTGCAAAGGCAGAGGCTAAGAAGCCCGTAGCCAAGAAGACAGAGTTAAAGAGTGAGATCAGTGTTCAGTTCGGCGGCAAGTCCTATTCTCAGGAAGAACTTTTAAAGATTGCAAAGGATGTATGGAAATACGATCTGAAGCAGAAGGCAGCTGATCTGACCAGCGTAGAATTATATGTAAAACCCGAAGAGAACATGGTTTACTATGTAATGAACAAAGAGATCACCGGAAGCTTCTACATATAAACTATTCAGAGTAATAAAAAATAAGTATATATACGTTGAATGCTTGCATTCATAAGGATATATACTTATTTTTATATTACGAAGTAACCCTATGAGCAAAAGGAAAGCACCGAAGGTGCGGTTTTGCGAATAGGGTCTGAATAGTTTACCAGGCCCCAAAGTTGAATAATCACTTTGGGGTCTTTGTATCATTATTATCACAATGTTAAAGGATGACAGAATGCAGAAAAAATCAGAAAAGATTATTCTCACATTATATCTGCTGGGATTTCTGGCACTGGCACTTACACTTGCACTGTTGCAGCCGCTGGCCAACACACCGCCGCTGTATGGTAATCCGCCAGATGAACATGCGAGATATCTGATCCCGCAGTTTATCTGCAGATACGGCAGAATCCCCACGGGACTGGAGGAAGAAGTGCGGATTCCGGCGTACGGATTTTCCTATGCGTTGTATAACGTATTTCCCTATATCGTGCAGGGATATCTCATGCGCTTTGTGAGCCTGTTTACGGAATCGGAAGTGGTACTGCTCTATACCGCAAGACTGGTGAACGTAACCTTTGGCCTGCTGATGGCAGTAGTGGTATATTTGATTGGAAAAAGAGTGTTCCGGGATGACCGATTCCGTTGGCTGTTCTGCTTTGCAGTAACGTACCTGCCGGAGGGATTGTTCCTGCACACTTATGTGAATACGGATTCCTGCTGTATGTTATCCACGGCCATGATGGTATATGCTCTGGTATGCGTATATCAGGATGGTATAAATCTCCGCAACAGTCTGTGGATGAGCGGTGGTATTATTCTGTGTGCTCTTTCTTATTATAATGCTTATGGATATATCGTAAGCTGCATTTTACTCTTTCTGTTGTCCTTTTTGCAGAAGAAGGAAAACGGCGGCTATTTCTATGACTGGAAGAATATGCTGAAATACGGCTGTCTGATCGCCGGAGTAGTTCTGGCGGGGATCGGCTGGTGGTTCATCCGAAGTTATATCGTTCTGGACGGAGATCTGCTGGGACTGGCCACCCGGGAAAAGATGGCGATCCAATATGCGGTGGAGAGTGTCAATCCGCTGACCATGCAGACTTATCAGTCCATGGGTTATACGGTGCTGGAAATGTTCCGGGAACGCTACACGCTGTCCGGTCTGTTCCACAGCTTCGTGGCAGCTTTCGGCTCCATGTCCATCTACGGAAGCATCTGGCTGTATCGGGCGTATAAAGCATTTTTTGTGCTTGGCACCGCGGGAAGCCTTCTGTATGTGATCTGCTATAAGAAGCACCGCAAAATATCCGGAAGAGAATGGTTCTTCCATATTAATATGCTTTATTGCATTTGTATGCCGGCATTTCTGACAATTTATTATGCATATACCACAGATTATCAGAACCAGGGACGTTACCTGCTCCCAGCGCTGCTCCCCCTGATGTATTATATGATAAAAGGAATTCAAAAACTTTCGGAACTGAAGATCAAAGGCAGAACCTTTCCCCGGTGGCTGGTGAATACAGGGGTTGCGATATGTTTTCTGATCCTTGTCGGAGGCACAATAGATATGGTATATGTACGGGCACTTCCCGTATATCTGGAGACAGGACTGGTACTGAAATAGTGCCGGTCCTTTTTTGTGTATACGATGAGCCAAGTGCAGATTTGTGCTTGCACAAGAATCTGTATTTGGCGAATGAGGCTCTGAATAGTTTTTTTTAATAGTTTGTTTAGAATTATTTTCCGGAAAATCAGTTGACAATAATACCCTGTAGTGCTATTTTAGGGTAAGAAGATGTTAGCACTCCTTTTAGATGAGTGCTAATAATCCCAAAGGGAGTGATGGAATGCAATTGGATGACAGAAAAACAATTATATTGCAAGCCATTATCCGGAACTACTTGGAAACGGGAGAGCCGGTAGGCAGCAGGACCATTTCAAAATACACGGATCTGAATCTAAGCTCGGCGACCATTCGCAATGAGATGGCGGATCTGGAAGAGATGGGTTATATCATACAGCCCCACACTTCCGCAGGAAGAATTCCTTCCGATAAGGGATATCGCTTCTATGTGGATACCATGATGGCGACCAGAGAGCAGGAAGTCAATGAGATGAAGGATATGCTCTTAGAGAGACAGGATAAGCTGGAGAACCTGTTAAAACAGGTAGTGAAGACCCTGGCTCAGAACACACAGTATGCCACCATGATCAGTGCTCCGCAGGTGCATCATAACAAGGTGAAGTTCATCCAGCTGTCCCGGGTAGATGCCGGACAGATTCTGGCGGTCATCGTAGCCGAAGGCAATGTGATCAAGAACAATATCCTGGCGGTGAATCAGGAACTGGATGATGAGACACTGCTGAAGCTGAACATTCTGCTGAACACACACCTCAATGGTTTGTCCATGGAGGAGATCAATCTGGGAATGATCGCAGCGATGAAGCAGCAGGCCGGAATCCACAGTGAGATCGTCAGTGAGGTGATCGATGCCGTGGCAGATGCCATCAAGGCAGATGAAGATCTGGAGATCTACACCAGCGGTGCGAACAACATTTTCCGGTATCCGGAACTGGCAGATCAGTCCAAGGCAAGTGAACTGATCAATGCTTTCGAGGAGAAGCAGCAGTTAGGCGGTCTGATCCAGGAATCCCTGGCAGACGAGGGCAGCACAGGTATCCAGGTGTACATCGGAGACGAGACACCGGTGCAGGGCATGAAGGACTGCAGTGTTGTCACCGCTACTTATGAATTAGGCGAAGGCATGAAGGGAACCATAGGAATCATAGGTCCCAAGAGAATGGATTATGACAAGGTCATCGGAACGTTGCGGACGGTGCAGACTCAGTTGGATGACCTTTACCGCAAAGGTGGTGAACCTGTCGTCATTTCCAATGCGGAAGGTTCCCGCTTGACTCCGTCAGTGGTAGGGTTTTCTAAAAATGGAGAAAGGCTGGTAGGACAGCTTGCGAAGCGCCAGGCCGTTTCCAATCCGGATCGCACCGTTGTTTCTATTAAGCGGCACATGGGTGAAGGAAATTACAAAGTAAATATTGATGGAAAAAGTTACACGCCGCAGGAAATTTCTGCAATGATTTTACAGAAACTGAAAACAGATGCGGAAGCTTATCTTGGAGAAACAGTTACTGATGCGGTTATTACCTGCCCGGCATACTTTACTGACAGCCAGCGTCAAGCGACACACCATTACCGCTGGCTCCAACATGTCCGATTCCGATATCGAGAAGGCTGTCAAGGAAGCAGCTGAATTCGAAGCACAGGATAAGAAGCGTAAGGAAGCTATCGAGGCAAGAAACGAAGCAGACTCTTTTGTATTCCAGACCGAGAAGGCTCTGAACGAAGTAGGTGACAAGGTACCCGAGAGTGACAAGACTCAGGTACAGGCTGATCTGGAAGCTGTTAAGGCAATCCTGGAGAGAACCAAGGATCAGGAAATGAGCGACAGCGATGTAGATGAGCTGAAGGCTGCAAAAGAGAAACTGACCCAGAGTGCACAGTCCGTATTCACCAAGATGTATGAGCAGGCTGCACAGGCACAGCAGGGAGCACAGGGTGCCGCAGGTCCTGACATGAATGCACAGGCCGGCGGCAGCAATGCTGGTGATCTACGCAGATGATGATGTCATCGACGGAGATTTCAGAGAAGTATAAATAACTTCACAAATAACGCAATCCGTGGTATAACAGTAAATGCTGTGTAACAGTGATTGCGAATAACAGGGGGCACAGGGTATGCGAAAGCGTGCCCTGTGCATAACCGTCTTTAGATTTATGTGATAGAGGTGCAGAAATGGCAGAGCAAAAGAGAGACTATTACGAGGTCCTCGGTGTAGATAAGAATGCAGATGATGCTGCAATCAAAAAAGCATATCGTGTACTGGCGAAAAAATACCATCCCGACATGAACCCCGGAGACAAGGAGGCAGAACAGAAGTTTAAAGAAGCTTCCGAGGCTTATGCCGTGCTGAGTGATCCCGAGAAGAGACGCCAGTATGATCAGTATGGTCATGCGGCATTTGACGGTGGTGCAGGTGGAGCCGGTGGATTTGACTTTAACGGTGCAGACTTCGGAGACATCTTCGGAGATATTTTCGGAGATATCTTTGGTGGCGGCAGAAGCAGAGGTGCCAGAAATAACGGACCTATGAAGGGCGCCAATATCCGCACCAGCGTGCATATTACATTTGAAGAAGCTGTTTTTGGCTGCAAGAAAGAAATTGACCTGACGGTAAAAGAGACCTGTAAGACCTGTAACGGCTCCGGCGCAAAGCCGGGTACCAGCCCCGAGACCTGTACCAAGTGTGGTGGTAAGGGTCAGGTGGTATTTACCCAGCAGTCTTTCTTTGGTACGGTACGTAATGTACAGACCTGTCCGGACTGTCATGGAACCGGTAAGGTGATCAAGGACAAATGCCCGGATTGCCGTGGTACCGGATACATTCCTATGAAGAAACGTTATGCGGTGGATATTCCCGCAGGTATCGACAACGGACAGTCTACCCGTATGCCGGGACTGGGTGAGCCAGGTGTCAACGGCGGCCCCAGAGGCGATGTGCTGGTAGAAGTAATTGTCGGTCGTCATCCGATCTTCCAAAGACAGGATTTCGATATTTTCTCTACCGTACCTATTTCTTTTGCAGTAGCGGCATTGGGCGGCGAAGTGCTGATCGACACCGTAGACGGCAAGGTGGTATATGATGTAAAGGCCGGAACCCAGACCGATACCAAGATCCGTCTGCGCGGCAAGGGTGTTCCTTCCTGGAGAAATAAGGATGTCCGCGGTGACCATTATGTAACACTGGTGGTTCAGACTCCCGACAAGTTGAAACCGGAAGCAAAGGAACTGCTAAAGCAGTTCGATGTACTGACCGGAGATTCCCTGAATGCTGTGAAGAAAGCAACGGAAAGCGGAGAGGGAGAGTCCAGGGAGAATGACTCCAGGGACGGCAAGAAGAAAAAGTTTTGGAAGTAAAAGTTAATAAATAAAATTCCCCGTAGCCTCGGCTGGGGTAAGAAACGCGGCACGCTCGCGCTCTGTCGCAGAGCGTAGCGGTACATAAGCGTGGAAAATACCCACGCAATGCGTCCCTTGGGACGCTATGGTACCGACGTCTGCTTACGGCCTGCTTATTCTTACACCCAGCCGGGGCTACTGGTTTGTTGGGAAAAAGTTAAAGGTATCTTTGAAGGCCAATGATATAGAATACAGTTTGGTTTTTTTGTCAAAAGGCAGGGTGAACGGTTTGACAGAATGGGCAGAAACGCTTACAATTCAAGTAGTTATGCTGTCTGTGACACGAAGGAGCCTGCAGGATGGAGAACCGGAAAGAGGAATTTCTGAAAATTGTATGTCAGAGTTATCTGATCGTTATTCTGGCAGTGCTGCCTCTTTATTATATTCCCTGGAATGGATATTATAAACTGGGTGATACCAAATATTACCTGTATCGCAATGTTTCACTGCTTTGCCAGGGGATCGCATTGCTGGCAATGTGTGTCTTTGCTGTAAGCAGCCGGTGGACAGGGGAACATCGGATTTTTGCCAGATCTCTGGCTGAAGTAGTGAAAAAATCGGTCGATAAATGCAGAACACATGCGGTAACGACGGCGGTCTGCCTGTACGGAATCTGTGCGTTACTCTCTGCAATCTGCAGCCCCTATGGCAGTATCGCGTGGAACGGAGAGCGGGAATGGTACATGGGAGCTGTCACGATCTGTTTGATGATCGGAGGTTTTTTACTGACGGCGAAGTACGGAGGTAGTTGTAAAACGGCGATATGGTTAGGAGAGGCGGCTTTTGTGGCGGTCACCCTGATCGGTCTGTTGCAGAAGCTGGGCTATGATCCTCTGGGACTTCTCAAGGGTTACGTTGTGGGGGACTGGGAGTTTACCCATATGTTGACCACGCTGGGGAACAGCAACTGGCTCAGCGGGTATTACAGTGTGATGTTTCCCTTTTCCATGACGCTGTTTCACCGGGCAGTGGAAGCGGGGAAAAAAGGTACCACACTGCTGGCAGGAACGTGTAATATGTTGGCCATGATGCTTCTGCTTTTACAGGGAAGTGACAGCGGTGTGATCGTGGCATGCACAGTCATGGGGTTGTGCTTTTGGCTCGACCGGAAGCAAACCGGACATTGGGAAGCATATTTCCTTTTTCTTGCAGCGGTGGCGCTTGGAATGTACCGTTGGGGTAAATGGATGTTATATCTGGGAACGTTTGACATTCTCCTGCAGGATGGCATCGCCAAAAAACTGGCAGCCTGGCAGGGATGGATTCCGGTTGCAGCAGGGTGTCTGCTGCTTTGGGGAGTCTGTCGCAGGATTCCGGAGAATAAGAAAAAAATATTGCAAGAGGGAGTATTGTGTTGTGCACTGGCAGGAATAGCGGTAGTGCTGGCATGGTATCTGCATCGGTTGTCGGTAATCGATTTTGCGGAATGGGGCAATCGCCGGGGAAGATTGTGGCAGATGGCATGGATGGGTTTCCGGAGAGGAAATCTGCATCAGAAGCTGTTGGGAGCAGGCCCGGATTGTTTTGCATCGTATCTGGGAGAACTGTTGCCGGGAGGCACGGTGCTTTTTGATAAAGGATATTTTGAAGGCTCTGTTTTTACCAATGCACATAATGAGTGGCTCACCACACTGGTCAATATGGGACTGCTGGGTGTGGCTGCCTATGCAGCTGTTTTTATCACGGCGCTGCAGACATACAGGAAGAATTTTCTCGCAGTATTGTTACTGCTTACCTACGGGATACATTCCCTGATCAGCTTTCAGCAGGTGCTGAATGCGCCGCTTTTCTTCCTGATACTGGGATTGTGTGAAGCGGCGGCCCGGGGAGAAAAGACCAAAACCAATCAAATGGATACGGATGAGGAGTTGCTAGAAGCTATATGAAAAATATTTGGAAGATTTTTACCGGAGATCTGAAAAAACTGGTGAAGCAGCCTTTTGCGCTGGTTATTATTATCGGGTTGTGCGTGATACCGTCGCTGTATGCGTGGTTTAATATATTTGCCAACTGGGATCCCTATGCCAATACCGGAGGAATTCCTGTGGCGGTAGTATCCCTGGATCAGGACTATACGCTGAAAGACGGATCGGTGGTAAATATGGGAGAATCCGTACTGGAAAGCCTGCATTCCAACACCAGTGTAAAATGGATCTTTCTGGATACCGAGGAAGAAGCAAAAGAGGGCGTGGAAGCCGGAAAATATTATGCAGCCGTCGTCATTACCGATAAATTTACTTATAGTATGTACAATGTATTTTCGGATGATTTTGAGAATCCGGCGCTGATCTATTATCAGAATCAGAAGAGCAATGCCATTGCCACCAAAATCACGGATACGGTGGCAGGAACTCTGCAGAATACCATCAATGAGACCTTTATCAAGGTGGCGGCTACCACGGTATTTGAAGAGGGCAATACGGTGTCGGATCAGGTACAGGGGGACAGTTATGTAGAGGAATTCTGTTCCAAACTGGAGGAACTGAATGACAATCTGAAGGAATACAGTGCCATGATCGACTCCTTTCAGGCAGGCAATGCGCGGCTGGAGTCTGCCATCACCCATGTCAACTATGAGATTCCCGCGATGCAGAAGAAACTGGACAGCACCACAGCCAGTCTGAACCAGAGCAGTCAGGATCTGTCTTCTACCAGAGACACCCTGGGCAATTTCAGCAACAACATCGATACTTCCATGAGCAATATCAATAACTCTCTGGAAAGTATCAAAAAGGCTCTGGATGAAAGCAAACTGGCGGAGGATACCGCCCAGATGACGAGAGATCTGAACCGGGTGGCAAGAGATACCAATACGCTGAATGGACAAGTAAATACACTGCTGGCGGCACTGATCCAACAAAAGCTGGAAAGCGTCTCTGACGGTAATGCTGCGAACGGCGGCACCGGCAGCAATATCAACGCAGCGGCAACTGATGCGGCTATGGAAGCATTGAAAGCCATGCAGAAGGAACTGGATCTGATGAATACCGTAGTGGGCAGCGTTCTGGAATCCACGGACGACAAGGCTGCGGAGAATGCAAAGGTCAATGTCAACAATGCCATGAATAATTTAAGGAGCGCCATTGACAGCTGCGAGACTTCTGTAAGTAATATGCAGGGAATCTATAAGAATAATCTGGTGCCCCAGATGCAGAAGGTTCTGACAAATATGTCAGATTCTCTGAATCAGGTGACCAATCTGGTAAATACCCTGAGCAATACGGTGAAAAATGTCGGAGTTGTCATGGAAGGTGTCGGTGACACTGTGTCCGGAACCAGTGAGAGTCTGGGACAGATCAAAGATGTGGTAGATAATATCAGCGCCAAACTTACAGATCTGACAGAGAAGCTGGACGGTGCATCCGAAGAGGAAATGATGGATATTCTGGTGCGTTTCCTTGGAGGAGATCCGGATAGTCTGGGGGCATATTTTGCATCTCCCGTAACCATGGAGACCATAGCCATGTATCCGGTGGCTACGTATGGTTCTGCCATGACACCGTTCTATTCCACACTGGCGATCTGGGTAGGTTCTACGATCCTGGTGGCACTGGTGAAAGTAAAAGCCTCTCCGAAAGGGCTTGAAAATGTACAGAGCTATCAATTGTATTTCGGCAGATATTTGCTGTTCTTCTTATTGGCACAGATTCAGGCAGCCATCATTGTGGCCGGAGATCTGTGGCTGTTAAAAGTAAACATTGTGGAACCGGGGCTGTTTTTCCTGGCGGCAAGCTTTACGGCTACGGCATTTTCCCTGTTGATCTATTCGCTGACACTGGCATTCGGAGATGTGGGCAAGGCCGTCTGCGTTATTGTTATGGTATTGCAGATCGCTGGTTCCAGCGGTACCTTCCCGATCGAACTGCTACCGGACACCTACCAGAAGATTTATATTTTCTTTCCCTTCCCCTATGCCATCCGGGCCATGCGTGAGACACTGGCGGGTATGTACGGAACGGCCTATATGGAAGCACTGGCAAAATTGAGCCTGTTTATGATCGAGGGACTGTTGATCGGCCTGGTGATCCGGATCCCGTTCGTAAAACTGAACCATTTTGTGGAAGAGCGTATGGAAGACACTGAGTTAATGTGACACCTGTTCAGAACCATGAAAACGAAAACTCCGCAGGAGTGGGTTTGTGAATGAAGTTCCGAACAGGCAGAAAGGTAAAATCATGGAGAGAAATTACGAAGAAATTTTTCAGAAGGTTCTGGATTACGAGCAGGCCCTTCATGAGAAGAATAGAAAAAGAATAAAGATCGGTCTGAAATGTATCTGGATCGTCCCCTTGTTTTTTCTGGCACTGTTGTTCCTGACTGGCAGCAACAAGGTCATCTTCCTGATCCTGTGGATCGTGTCGCTGTTTGCCCTGTCAATCTATCTGATCGTTGTGGAATATATGGATTATAATCTGCAGGAGAAGATCATGGAGCTCAAAGGAGAAGAAGGCGATCTCAAAGCGGTGACTCCGACAGACTTTGACCGGGCGGCGCAGATCATCCGGGAGACCCGGAAACTGATTGGTGAAGGCCTGAATTCCCCGGCCGAGACCGGGACCGAAGAGGATCCGGAAGATGAAACCGAAGAGAATCCGGAAGACGAAACCGAAGAGGAAAACGAAGACGAGACCGAAGACTGGGAGGATGGTGAATAGTATGTATAATATCTGGAAAATATTTACCACCGACATCCGTCGGATCAGCAATAATGTGGTGGCGGTCGTTATTATCATGGGACTCAGCATCCTCCCGGCACTGTATGCCTGGTTCAACATTTTCTCCAACTGGGATCCTTACGAGCCCGCAGCTACCAGTCAGCTGAAAGTAGCCGTGGCTTCCGATGATGCCGGGGCGGAGATCATGGGGCTGTCTCTGAACGTGGGAGACAGTGTGCTGGAGGCTTTGGGGGCCAATACCACCATCGGGTGGGTGTTCCCGGAGACCACGGAGGAAGCACTGGAAGGAGTGAAGAACAGTGATTACTATGCGGCATTGATTATTCCGGAGACTTTTACTCAGGAAATGCTGGGATTTATCGACGGTGAAGTGGATCATCCCACCATTTACTACTATGAAAATGAGAAAAAGAATGGTATTGCCCCCAAAATCACGGGCAAAGCGAAAAATGCTGTGCAGGAACAGGTAAATGCCACCTTTATCAGTACTGTGGCAGAAGCGGTGATGAAAGCGGGAAATGCCCTTTCGATGGTGAATGCCGGCGGGCAGACCAGTGTGGAAGAATCTCTGGATACCATGCAGGCACAGTTGCAGGATTATGTGGTTATGTTACAGTCCTTCCAGAGTATTATGAGTTCCGCGGAGATGATCATGGAGACCAGCCAGAATATGCTCCCGGATATGGATAATATGCTGGAGAATGGACGAAATACCATGATCGGTATGCAGACCATGATCAATTCCAGCGTCGATGCGGTTGACGTTATGGGAGATATGGTGAGCAGCAGTATGGATATGGTCACGGAAGCGTTGCAGTATCTGTCGGTCTTTTCTGATGGATTGCTGGAGCAGATGGGCAGCAACAATGTGGGAAGCACCACGGACACCGGATTGGGCACGGCCATCGGTCTGGTACAGGGAATGCAGGCCAACATGGATGTGCTGGGAAGCCTGGTCACCGGACAAGATGCGCAGATTCAGGCGATCAACCAGTCTCTGAAAAATATCGAGGCGGATTTGAAACAGCTGCAAGACAGCAAGGGAGATGTGGATCATGATATCAATACTCTGCGGGCACAGATCCGGGAACAGATTCAGATCTGCAACAAACAGCTGAATAATCTGATGAGTGATTACAATAACAATGTCAGACCTTCTTTCCGGAATACCGGGAAATCCATGCAGCAGGCATTTTTAAATGCCGCGGCCATGATGAACGGAACGAATGTGAATATGGATGAGATCTCCGATATTCTGAAAGAGTATCAGCAGACTTTGCAGGAAGGTAATGTCAGCCTGCAGGATTCCCTGGTGATCGCACAGGAACTGCTGGACAAGGTCAGCAAAATAGCAGATAATATAAAACGGATCACCGGTGCGGAGACCTATGAGGATATTTTAAGCGCTATGGCTGCCGATCCGACGGCGGTGGCAGACTTCGTATCTTCTCCGGTCAGACTGGAGACGGTACCTGTTTATCCGGTGGATCATTACGGCTCTGCGGCATCGCCGTTCTATACGATCCTGGCAATCTGGGTGGGAGCGCTGTTCCTGGTGGCTATTATTCACGTGGGTGTGAAACCCATTGAACCGGGGGATCATTATAAGGCGCATGAGAGATATTTTGGCAGATATCTGCTGTTTTTCCTGATCGGACAGGCACAGACACTGCTTATTGTTCTTGGGAACCTTTATTATATTGAGATACAGTGTCAGCACAGGTTTTTATACTGGCTGGCGGCAGCCGTGGCCAGTGCGGCATTCAGCTGCTTTATGTATTCTGTGACTTTCGCTTTTGGAAACGTGGGTGAGGCACTGGCTATTGTAGTCATGGTCATCCAGGTGGCGGGAAGCGGCGGAACGTTCCCTATCGAGGCTCTTCCGCAGGTATTCCAGTGGATCTATCCTTTCCTGCCGTTCCAGTTTGGCATGAAAGCGTTTAAAGAATGTATTGCAGGAATGTATGGCGTGGATTATTGGATCAATGTAGGAAAAATGACACTGTTCCTGATCGTAGCATTGCTGCTGGGACTGGCACTGGAGCCGCCGTTCCGCAAGCTGAATCATATGATAGAGAAGAGTAAAGAGAAGACAGGATTAATGATCTGATGAAGATGAAAAAAATGACTTCGGAAAAGAAACATAAAATTACAACCATTGGCTTATGGCTGATCCTCATTCTGTGCACGGCGGTATTGTTCTCCCTGTGTCTCAGTGAGGGGATCGACTATGATGAAGCATACAGTTATCGCACCGCCCATGACAATACGATGATGGGAATCATTCGCGTGGTACTGGCGGCCCATGATACGGATGTGCCGGTATGGTATATGGGATTGCGGCTGTGGTCGTTTCTGGTAGGAGACGGCATTATTGCCTACAAAATGTTTGCATTGCTGGGAACGGTATTGTCCATGCTGCTGGGGCCTGTTGTGATCCGCAGGCAGTGGGGAGCGAAGACAGCAGCCCTTTATATGATCATGGTAAGCCTGACACCTGCAATGATGAAGATCAGTGTGAACAACAGAATGTATTCCTGGACGGTGTTTGGAGTTACCGTCTGCGGACTGACCGCTTATTTCCTGCGGGAGCGGCTGAACAGTAAGGCCCTGTGGACGATATTGTTTCTGACGACCTTCTGCGGTATTTTCAGTCATTACTTTACCGCGTTCAGTTACCTGTTTATCTACCTGTATCTGGTGGCGGTGATTTGGCAGCAGGACAGAAAACAGATCTGGAAGCCGTTTGTCTGTGGTGGTTCCGTTGTATTGCTTTTTGTGGCATGGCTGATAAAATCCGATTTCTTTCATCTGCTGGTTTCTGATGGAAACCCGACGAACCGGTCCAAATTCGGTATTTACGAATTTTTTGATTTCATTTTCGGAACCGGAGTGAAGTATGCGACCAAAATGGGAGAACTTCTTTTTGTACTGACACTGGTCTGCGCGATCCTCTTTTGGAAGCGGCTGGGGAGAAGAAACGGTGTTTTTGCGGTTCTGTGTACCTGTATTTTCCCAGTAAGCTATTTGATGGCGGCGCTGCTGGCATTACACGCGTCCCACTTTTTTACCTACCGCCATGTTATGCATAGCATGGGATTGTTCTGGCTGGGAATGGCTATCATTTTATCCAGGATCAATTTACAGGAATGGATCGCCTGTCTGTCCTTCACTGTGTGGATGGGAGTGTCGGCCTACGGAATCTCTTATCATGAAGAATATGGTACAATCTCATATCTGGAAGAGACGAAGGCATTTATAGCGGAGAATATGGAGCCGGGAGATGTGGTCGTCTACGATACGGATTCCCGCTTCGGACAGCTATTCGGATGCTATATGCCGGACCAGATCTTTTATACCATGGAAGAGGTGCCGGATCTGGAAGAACTGGTGGGGAAAAGAGTCTGGTATTTCCAGTGTTTCGGACATCTGCTGGAGGAATCGGATAAATATACCGTAACCTATGAAAATATGGGACATTATGGATTTCAGTATATGGATGGGAATACGGATTTTGATATTTTAAAGGTGAACATAACGGAGGAAACGGGAAATGATTAAATGGGTGGAAAGAGGAGTCCTGCTGGCAGCGATACTTTCCATGTTGTTTGTATGGCCGTATGGAGGAATCCGTGAAGATAAAAAGGACAGTTCCTTAAGTGAGGATTATGGATATACAGAGCCCCTGCAGGTGGGAGAATATGCTTCGCAGTATTTTGTTGCGGAGACAGATTTTCTGAAAACACTGGAAATCGCGGTGAACTATAATCAGGAGGAAGAACGGAACGGACTTCTGGGTCTGGAGATATGGAAAGAGGATCAGAAGATATATGAAGGTGTGATTCCTTATGATGCCATGGAATCGACAACATTTTTCCCTGCCGTCATCGAGACCCGGCTGAAAAGGGGCGCTGTATATGAATACCGGATCGTGAATCAAAGTATTTCCGAGAATCTGCCGCAGGTAGTATATACTACTACGGAAAAGGCGCATGTACTGGAAAATCAGCAACTGGTGGTACATGAAGCAACTGTGGACGGACAGGCATTGAACCGGTACACCTGGAGAGAGAAGCTGGATGCGGTCAGCGTATTGGAAATCGACAGTTTTATTGCAATCGTGGCTGCAATGATATATGCTGTGTTGGAACAATGGAAAAGAAAGGAAAAAAAGAACAATGAAGTGGGTTAAATTCAGAATAAAGACGGTAACGGAAGCGGAAGATATTATTATCAGCACCCTGTACGATCTCGGACTGGAGGGGGCACAGATCGAGGACAAGGTGCCTCTGACTGCGATGGAGAAGGAGCAGATGTTTGTAGATATCCTGCCGGACGGACCGGAGGATGATGGCATTGCATACTTAAGTTTTTTCGTAGAGGAAAAAGAAGACGGCAGTCTGGAAGTAGCTGGTGAGAAGACTACCACCGAAGCAGTGCTTGCCGATGTGAAGCAGGAATTGGAAGATTTACGTCAGTTTATGGATATTGGCGAGGCTTCTGTTGTCGTGGATGAGACGGAGGACATTGACTGGATCAACAACTGGAAACAGTATTTCCATCAGTTCTATATTGATGACATCCTGGTCATCCCTTCCTGGGAAAATATCAAGCCTGAGGATACCGATAAAATGGTGCTCCATATCGATCCCGGCACGGCGTTCGGTACCGGTATGCATGAGACTACACAGCTGTGTATCCGTCAGCTGCGCAAATTCATTACCCCCGAGACAGAGCTTCTGGACGTAGGAACCGGCAGTGGTATTCTGGCAATTTTATCTCTGATGTTCGGCGCAAAACATGCTGTGGGAACCGACCTGGATATCTGTGCAGTGGAAGCTGTGGCACAGAACTGTGAAGTGAATGGCATTGATCCGGCACAGTTCGACATGATGATCGGCAATATCATTACAGACAAAGAAGTGCAGGACAAGGTAGGCTATGAGTGTTATGATATCGTGGTGGCCAATATTCTGGCAGATGTACTGGTACCGTTGACTCCTGTCATCGTACATCAACTGAAAAAGGGCGGTATCTACATTACCTCCGGAATTATTGATGACAAGGAGCAGACTGTGGTAGAGGCAGTGAAGGCAGCAGGCCTGGAAGTACTGGAAGTGACCTACCAGGGAGAATGGGTCAGCGTTACCGCAAGAAAGAATTAAGTGCTTAAAATAGGAGTTTCTATGTATCAGTTTTTTGTAGAACCGGAACAGATCGACGTGGCAGCGAAGAGCGTTATCATCCGGGGAACCGATGTGAATCATATCAAAAATGTACTGCGGATGCGTCCCGGTGAGGAAGTGGCGGTCAGCAACGGAATCGACGGGAAGGAATATCGCTGTGGGATCCTTGCACTGGAGGAAGACTGTGTCCGTCTGGAGCTTCGTTTTATCAAGGAAGACGGAGTAGAGCTTCCGGCGAAGATCTACCTGTTCCAGGGACTGCCTAAGGCGGACAAGATGGAGCTCATCATCCAGAAGGCTGTGGAACTGGGAGCCTTTCAGGTGATCCCGGTGTCCATGAAGCGCTGCGTGGTCAAGCTGGATGAGAAAAAAGCGGATGCAAAAATCAAACGCTGGCAGGGAATTGCGGAAGCAGCCGCCAAGCAGAGTAACGAGGCGTGATCCCGACGGTGGCACCGGTAATGAGTTATGTGCAGGCGGTGAAAACGGCTTCTGAAATGGATCTGAAACTGGTACCTTACGAGCTGGCGGAAGGAATGCCACAGACGAAACAGCTCATCGAAAGCGCAAGACCCGGACAGCAGATCGCTATTTTCATCGGCCCGGAGGGCGGATTTGATCCGGAGGAGATAAGACTTGCCACGGAGGCGGGAATTCAACCGATCACTTTGGGAAAACGGATCCTGCGGACGGAGACGGCCGGATTTACGACTATCGCATGGCTGATGTATCAGTTGGAAAATTAGACAGTGGACGGCACGGATCGCCTGCCTGCGGCATATTTTAATCATAAGAAGAATATAGTAATTATTCAGAGCAAAAGGAAAGCCCGGAAGAGTCGATTTGGCGAATAGGGCGCTGAATAGTTACTGAAGAGATAGATAGCAAGGAGAAGAAGAGAATGGAAGTCTATATGGACAATTCCGCTACGACCAGAACTTTTCCGGAAGTAGCCGAATTGATGACAAAGATCATGTGTGAAGATTACGGAAATCCCTCCAGCCTGCATATGAAGGGAGTGGAGGCAGAGAAATACCTCCGCTATGCCAAGGAGACTCTGGCGCGGATACTGAAGGTGGAGGAGAGAGAGCTTTTATTTACTTCCGGGGGAACAGAATCCGATAATATGGCGTTGATCGGCTGCGCTCTGGCGAATTGCCGTAGAGGCAATCATCTGATCACGACGCAGATCGAACATCCCGCTATTCTGCAGACCATGCGTTATCTGGAGAGCCAGGGGTATCGCGTCACTTATCTGCCGGTGGATCCCTGCGGACGTATCCGGCTGGAAGACTTACGCAGAGCCATGACACCGGAGACCATTCTGGTATCTATCATGCACACGAATAACGAGGTCGGGGCCCTGCAGCCCATTGAGGAAGCCGGAGCTCTGATCAAACAGATGAACCCGGATACGCTGTTCCATGTGGATGCGGTACAGGGATTCGGCAAATCCAGGATCTATCCGAAAAAGATGCACATCGACCTGCTGTCGGTCAGCGGACACAAGATCCATGGACCGAAGGGTGTCGGACTGCTATATGTAGGAGACAAGGTCAAGATCCAACCCATTGTATTCGGGGGCGGACAGCAGCAGAATCTTCGCTCCGGTACGGAAAATGTACCGGGGATTGCAGGACTGGCAAAAGCAGCGGAAATGCTGTACAGTCGTTTCGATGAAGATCATGCGAGACTCTGTGCCTGCAAGAGACGATTTATCGAGGGCGTAAGAGAACTGGATCAGGTGACGGTCAACGGACTTCTGCCGGATGCACCGTACGGTGAGGGAACGGCGGCACACATTGTCAGCGTATCTTTTGCCGGCGTCAGAAGTGAAGTGCTCCTGCATGCACTGGAGGACAAGGGAATCTATGTATCGGCGGGAAGTGCCTGCTCCGCACACAAACCGCAGCCTTCCGCTACACTGAAAGCCATCGGTGTCGACAAATCCCTGCTGGATTCCACCATAAGATTCAGCTTTTCCGTATTTACCACGGAAGAAGAGATTGACGTATGCTTACGGGCATTGTACAATATAGTACCTATGTTACGCAGATACAGTCGCAGATAAAACACTCAGAAAGGAAACGAACGTGTTTACATCATTTTTGATAAAATATGCCGAGATCGGCATTAAGGGAAAAAACCGTTATCTGTTCGAGGATGCTCTGGTACGCCAGATTAAGTATGCACTGAAAAAGTGTGAGGGAGAATTCCTGGTGCACAAGACACAGGGCCGTATCTTCGTAGATGCAGAGTCAGAATTTGACTACGATGAAGTTGTGGCACACTTACAAAGAGTCTTCGGAATCTCCGGAATCTGCCCGGTGGTGCACGTACAGGATGAGGGCTTCGAGAAGCTGTGTGAGACCGTGATCGACTACATTGCAAAAGTATATCCCGATTGCAATCAGACGTTCAAGGTGGCAGCGAGACGTGCCCGGAAAAATTACCCCAAGGATTCCATGACCATCAACATGGATATGGGAGAAGCTATCCTGAAGGTTTATCCCAATATGAAGGTGGATGTACATCATCCCGATATCATGCTGAACATTGAGATCCGTGAAGAAATCTATATCTACTCCGTGATCCTGCCCGGTCCCGGTGGAATGCCCGTAGGTACCGGTGGCAAGGGAATGCTGCTTCTCTCCGGAGGTATTGATTCTCCCGTGGCCGGTTATATGATCGCCAAGAGAGGCGTCAAGATCGATGCGGTATATTTCCATGCACCGCCTTATACCAGCGAGCGTGCGAAGCAGAAAGTAGTGGATCTGGCGAAGATCGTTGCCCGTTATACCGGACCGATCTACCTGCATGTGATCAACTTTACCGATATTCAGTTATATATTTACGAGAAATGTCCGCATGAGGAACTGACCATCATCATGCGCCGTTATATGATGCGGATCGCAGAGCAGATCGCGAAGGAGACCGAGTGCCTGGGTCTGATCACCGGTGAGAGCATCGGACAGGTGGCATCCCAGACCATGAATTCCCTGATCGCCACCAATGAAGTATGTGAACTGCCGGTCTATCGTCCGCTGATCGGATTTGACAAGCAGGAGATCGTAGAAGTATCCGAGAAGATCGGGACTTATGAGACTTCCATTCTGCCCTATGAAGATTGTTGTACCATCTTCGTGGCAAAACATCCCGTGACGAAACCGAACGTGTAAAGGTGATCCGCAGACATGAACACAATCTGGATGAGAAGATCGACGAACTGGTGAAGACCGCACTGGAGACCAAAGAACTGATCATTGCGGAAGCATAAGTGCGAATGCAGAGTAACTATTCAGAACCGGGGAAACAGAGGTACTGAATAGTTACTTTTTGGGAAATGGCATATAAAAAACACCTCAAGAGGATTGCGTCTCTCAAGGTGTTCTCTGTTTTACTATGTATTCGGAATTCCGAATCGGTAACTTATACCAGATAAGGCTTTAATACTTCCAGAACCTCATCAGCGCCATCCTCTGCATGGATGTTCAGGTCGATAGGCTTGGAAAGATCCAGACTGAAGATACCCATGATGGACTTTGCATCAATTACGTATCTGCCGGATACAAGATCGAAATCATAATCGAACTTAGTAATATCGTTTACGAAAGATTTTACCTTATCAATAGAATTTAAAGAAATCTGAACTGTCTTCATGTTGACTACCTCCTTAATGTGTGTCATACCTTCTGACTTCATATTAATGGGCTGAACGACCAAAAGTCAAGACGAAAACAATACAAAAAAAGTGAGGAATCCTATGAAAAGTGTAGCATTACACAACCTCGGATGTAAGGTTAATTCCTATGAAATAGAAGTAATGCAACAAATGTTACAAGAAAAAGGTTATACTATTGTACCATTTGATGAAATCGCGGATATTTATATTGTAAATACCTGCACAGTTACCAATATTGCAGACCGGAAAAGCAGACAGATGCTTCATCGTGCGAAGCAGAAAAATCCGGCGGCACTGGTGGTGGCTGTGGGATGCTACGTGCAGACCGGAAGGGAAGATGTGGAGCAGGATCCCTGCATTGATCTGGCGATCGGCAACAACCGCAAGAAGGATCTGGCATCCATTCTGGAGGAATATTTACGGGATCTGGAACAGGAAGATGCGGTGGCGGAGAATGCAGAAAATGCCGGACATGGTGTGGACAAGACTCTGCATGACACTACTGTCATAGATATTAACCATACCGCAGAATACGAAGAAATGACTCTGAAACAGACGGCGGAGCACACCCGTGCCTATATTAAAATTCAGGACGGATGCAATCAGTTCTGCTCTTACTGTGTCATCCCCTATGCCAGAGGCAGAGTCCGCAGCCGCAGGGCGGAAGATATCATCCGGGAGATCACCGGCATGGCACAGAACGGATACCGGGAGATCGTATTGACAGGTATCCATATCAGTTCTTATGGCATTGATTTCGATGAGGAAGCCTGGAAGCGGGGAGAAAGTGTCTCCGTATTAAAAGAAGACGAGGAGAGAAGAGATTATTCCGGCAGCAGCAAGCTGGTCGATCTGTTGGAACGGATCCACGACATTGAAGGCATTGAGCGGATCCGCATCGGTTCCCTGGAACCCCGCATCGTCACAGAGGAGACCGCAGCAAGAATGGCGGCACTGCCGAAACTGTGTCCTCATTTTCATCTGTCCTTACAGAGCGGCTGTGATGCGACACTGCGCCGTATGAACCGTAAGTACACTTCCGAAGAATATGAGGAAAGCGTAGCACTGCTCCGCAAGGTGTTTGATCATCCGGCCATTACTACGGATGTCATCGTTGGATTCCCGGGGGAGACCGAGGAAGAGTTTGCGCAGACAGTAGGATTTTTAGACCGGATTCAATTCTTCGAGATGCATATTTTCAAGTATTCCAAGCGGGCAGGCACCAGAGCGGCCGTGATGTCTCATCAGGTGCCGGATCCCGTGAAGACCACCAGAAGTGCGGAACTTCTGGCTATGGAGAAGGAACAGTCGAAGCAGTTCCGGACCCACTATGTGGGACGGGAGGCGGAGGTGCTTCTGGAGGAGACCAAGGAGATCGGCGGAACGGAATACCTGCTGGGACATACAAGAGATTATGTCAAACTGGCTGTCTCTGTGAAGGAAAATAAAAAAAATGTTGCAAATACCGTGATATGCGGCAGGGTACAGGGGTTTTTGACGGATGAAATCCTATTACTATCACCCCTTGAATTTTCAAAGTAAATGCGGTAATATAAGGCATAACGGAAAGATTTGCCCTATGGCAGAAAAAGAGGATCGTATGCAGGACTTAGGAAATACACAATACTTCAAGGTAGAGACAGAACCTGAGACCGGCGTGAAGCTGGTGCTCTCTACCGTATATGAGGCACTGACAGAAAAGGGATATAACCCTGTGAATCAGATCGTTGGTTATATTATGAGCGGAGACCCCACTTATATTACCAGCCATAAGAATGCCCGCAGCCTGATCATGAAGGTGGAGCGGGATGAATTGGTAGAAGAACTGCTCACGGAGTATATCAGGACAAAACACTGGAAATAATTACAGTTATCAGGAGGACCCACATGCGTATCATGGGTTTGGATTTCGGCTCACGTACCGTGGGCGTGGCGATCAGCGACAGTCTGCTGTTGACTGCGCAGGGAGTAGAGATCATTCGCCGCAAAGAAGAAAATAAATTACGACAGACGCTGGCCCGGATCGAGGAACTGATCGTCGAGAATGAAGTGGAAGAGATCGTACTGGGACTTCCCAAGAACATGAACGATACCGAGGTGTCCGCGTGGAACTGACCAAGGAGTTCAAGGAGAAGCTGGAGCGCAGGACCGGTCTCCCGGTATATTTCTGGGATGAGAGACTGACGACTGTGGCAGCGGACAAAGCCATGATGGAAGCGGGAATCCGCCGTGAGAACCGTAAGGATTACGTGGATATGATCGCAGCAACCCTGATCCTGCAGGGCTATCTGGATCGCAGGAACAATGAGAAGAAAAAGGAATCAGAATGAGTAAATTGGAAAAGATCACATTTCGTCCGGAGGGCGAAGAACCTGTAGAATTTTATGTACTGGAACAGACCAGGATCGGTGGACACAATTACATCCTGGTAACCGATGTGGAAGAGGGCGACGGAGATGCCCTGATCCTGAAGGATATGTCTCAGGATGGTGAAGAAGAGAGCATTTATGATGTAGTCTCCGATGATGAAGAACTGGAAGCGGTATCCGGAGTATTTGCGGATATGTTAGAGGACGTTGATTTAATTTAGATCATATTGGGGCAGGTCATTAAGCCATAAAATCACTCCTGTGCAAGCACGTCCTGTTTTCAGGCTTATGACCTTGATATATGATAAATACAGGCAGTTCTGCGAGAAGGACGGTCTTATATTTATATATGATTTGTATGATTGGCAGAGAGGGATATTGGAGGCTTTGCCGATTTCGACATATAATGGATTTTATGCCAAAAGTGACAGGGAATACACGAAGGGCATGAGAAAAAACCGTTATTTTGATGAAATCGTAAGATCTGGGATATCTGATTTTCACGGGAGTTTTCGAGAAGAGAGCCGTGAAAACGGGAGGTAAATCACAGGTCTTTCTTTGCAGAGCATAACAATCCATTCTAACGCCGGGATACATACACTAAGAACAGTTGTATAGACGTATAGAATTTGGAGGTAATTTCGTTGAAAAAGAAAAAAGAGAATAGTAACGCTTCAGGCCTGAAGATCATTCCTTTGGGCGGTCTGGAGCAGATCGGTATGAACATTACTGCCTTCCAGTATGAGGACAGTATTATTGTGGTGGATTGCGGATTGTCTTTCCCTGCGGATGATATGCTGGGAATCGATCTGGTCATTCCCGATGTAACATATCTGAAGGATAATATCGATAAGGTAAAGGGATTTGTCATCACTCATGGACATGAGGATCATATCGGAGCACTGCCCTATGTGCTGCGTGATATCAATGTGCCCATCTACGCAACCCGTCTGACCATGGGGATCATTGAGAACAAGCTGACCGAGCACAATCTCATGAAGAAGACCAAGCGTAAAGTAGTGAAGTTCGGTCAGTCCATCAATCTGGGTGATTTCCGTGTGGAATTCATCAAGACGAATCACAGCATCGTAGATGCCGCAGCACTGGCAATTTATTCCCCTGCCGGTATCGTGGTACACACCGGAGACTTCAAGGTAGACTATACTCCGGTCTATGGAGATGCCATTGATTTACAGCGTTTTGCCGAGATCGGTAAAAAGGGTGTACTGGCACTGATGTGCGATTCCACCAATGCCGAGCGTCCCGGTTTTACCCCTTCCGAGAAGACCGTAGGTAAGACATTTGATACCTTATTTGAAGAACATAAAAACACCAGAATTTTTGTGGCGACTTTCGCATCCAATGTGGATCGTGTACAGCAGATCATCAACACAGCCTATAAATTTGGCCGTAAAGTAGCTGTGGAAGGCCGCAGCATGGTGAATATTCTGGATACCGCCATCAAGCTGGAGTGCATTAATATTCCCGAAAACACACTGGTGGATCTGGATCAGATGAAGAATTATCCCGATGAGCAGCAGGTGATTATCACCACCGGAAGCCAGGGCGAAAGTATGGCAGCCCTGTCCCGTATGGCCAACAATATGCACCGTAAGATCACGATCGGTGCGGGGGATACCGTAATCTTCTCCTCCAACCCCATCCCGGGCAATGAAAAGTCCGTCACCAAGATCATCAACGAGCTGCTCCGCAAAGGCGCAGATGTTATTTTCCAGGATGCTCATGTATCCGGACATGCCTGCCAGGAAGAGATCAAGCTGATCTATACCCTGATCCATCCGAAGTACGCAGTACCCGTGCATGGTGAATACAAGCATCTGAAGGCACAGGCCAAGATTGCAGAGAGTCTGGGCATCAGTAAGGACAATATCTTCATCCTGTCCTCCGGAGATGTATTGGAAGTCAGCGAGGAACAGGCCAAGGTCAACGGCAGAGTACCCGTAGGAGCTATTCTGGTCGACGGTCTGGGTGTCGGTGATGTCGGAAATGTAGTATTGAGAGATAGACAGCATCTGGCAGAAGATGGTATTATGATCGTGGTCATGAGTCTGGATAGGGCCAGTGGTGAGCTGGTAGCCGGTCCGGATATCGTATCCAGAGGTTTTGTATATGTGAAGGAATCCGATGAACTGATCGAGGAAGCACGCCGCACTGTGGATGATGCACTGCAGGCATGCCTGGATAAGGGAATTACGGATTGGGGCAAGCTGAAGACCACCACCAAGGATGTTCTCAGTGATTATGTGTGGAAGAAGACCAAGAGACGTCCCATGATCCTTCCGATCATCATGGAAGTGTAATAGCAGCGATTGCTGGAAAGGTCGTAAGCAGATGAAGATTACATCGGACGAAAATGTAAATCAGGCTGTAGAGCAGATGGTACAGGCGATTCGTAATACCGACGCTTATCTGGAATATCAGAAGCAGCTGGCCCGCGTGAAGGAGCAACCGGAACTTAAGAGACAGATCGATGAATTCCGGACCAGAAATTTTGAATTGCAGACCAGCAAGGACACCAACTTTGATAAGCTGGATCAGTTTATCAGAGAAAACGAAGCTTTCCGGGAGAATCCACTGGTGTCGGATTTTCTGGCGGCGGAGCTGGCATTTTGCCGTATGATGCAGGAGATCGGACTTTACGTTACCGATCAGATGCATTTTGAGTGAGCAAAAGGAAAGTCTCGAAGAGACGATTTTGCGAATGTATGGATCGAAATGCGGATTACTTGGATAAGAAAGGACAGAACACATGAAGGCAGCAAATTTGGCAGGTGCCGTATTGGGCGCTATCTTAAAAGTGGCATTTGCAGTGATCGTGGTATATCTGGTGTACACCGGAGCGTCTACATGCTACGACTATGGTTATCGTATTTTTACGGAGCCTGCGATCTCCAGCGGAGAAGGCCGCAAGATCACCGTGACCCTGACTTCAGACATGTCTGCGACAGAGATTGGTAATACGTTGCAGGAAAAAGGTCTGGTAAGAGATGGCAGACTGTTTGCATTACAGTATCTGCTATCCGAGTATAAAAAGGACTGGAAGCCCGGAACCTACGAATTGAGTACAGCCATGACCGCAGAAGAGATGATGGAAGTCATGGCCGGACAGACGGAAAGCGCAACGGAAGAGACAGTGGAGACTATAGACAACGGCAGTGCGATTACCGGTGAGACACAGGATACCACTGCAGTTGCACAGTAAAGTGTGAAATGAGGGACAGTATGATCATAGACGAGAGAATGTCCGCGTTTATCGATTCCCTGGACAGCGGGAATCCGGCGTGGCTGAATGAGATTGAAAAATTCGCTCTGGAGACACAGGTTCCCATCATACGCAGATCCATGCAAAGTCTGCTGAAATTTTTGCTAAAATTTACAAAGCCGAAGAGCATCCTGGAAGTCGGGACTGCTATCGGCTTTTCTGCGTTACTTATGAGTGAATATGCACCGGCGGATTGTCATATCACGACGATCGAAAAATATGAAAAACGAATCCCCATAGCCAGAGAAAATTTTGATAAATATGGAAGAGAAGACAAAATCACTCTTTTGGAAGGCGATGCCACAGAGATACTGAAAGAATTGGATGGTACTTACGATGTGATCTTTATGGATGCGGCCAAGGGGCAGTACATCAATTTCCTGCCGGATATTCTGAGACTTCTGTCTCCGGGCGGTCTACTGATCTCGGATAATGTATTACAGGACGGTCATAGAATCATTTGCGGTCACCAGAACCGTACGATTCATGCGAGAATGCGGGAATATTTATACGAATTAAAACATCATCCCGAACTGGAGACAGTGATCCTGCCCGTGGGGGATGGCGTGACATTGAGATGACAAGAAGGAACCGGACCATTCATGCAAGGATGCGGGAATATCTGTATGAATTGAAACATCATCCGGAACTGGAGACGGTGATCCTGCCGGTAGGTGATGGAGTGACATGAGTACGAAAAAGAGAGCACGGTTACTCAAAATAAAAAAAATTGTCGGACTATTGAAAGTGCTGGCTATGATCGTGGCTCTGACAGATTGTTGGGAGCAATACTTATTCTTGCGTCTGCATCCCGTAAATCAGACAAATGAAAAATCCATAGACTCTTTGGAAGGGAAGGATGGTGATCCTTCTGCAACAAACTGAAAAAGCTCTCTGGATACCTATTTCCACAGTTATTTACCGGGAGTACTTGATGGCGCTACGGATGGATTGATGCTTGAAAAGGCAACGAGGCAGATAGAAGGGAATCCCTTATGGGAAGCCATGAATATGGAGGGGTACACCTATTATTGGCATGGGTATGTGGTGATTCTGAGAGTGCTGTTACTTTTTATGGATTACGAGCAATTCAGATTTCTCAATTGTATATTGCAATTGATGATGATGTTTTTCGTTGCACACTTTATATGGGAGAAAAAGGGGCAGAGATATGCGCTGGCGTTACTGACTTCCTATTTTCTTATGATGCCTATGGCTATGTTTTTATCATTGCAGTTCAGCTGGATTTTTTATATAGCAATGGCGTTGTCTCTTTTAATATGCTACCGACATACATGGTTTACCGAAAAAAGGATTCCATATATTTTTGTAATTGCCGGTATGCTGACGAGTTTTTTAGATTTGCTGACCTATCCGCTTTATACATGGGCATTTCCTACTTTTACTGACTGCTGTCTGAGGATGGGCAGAAGGCTTTAAATTACGTGAAAACAGTCGTTGTGTCCGGACTGGGCTGGATTCTTGGATATGCGGGAATGTGGTTTGGCAAGTGGGCATTGGCAGGATGGATCGTGCACAGAAATGTGATACAGGAAGCCTGGAAAGAAGTGCTGTTCCGTAGTGGATCTGAAGAGTCATTGAATCTCATTGCGCGTCTGGAGGCACTGTATGATAATTGGAAACATTACGAATATCCTTTATATACAGCACTGCTTGCCATTTGGTTGACATGGTTTATTTATAAGAGCCTGAACGGAAAAACGCAAATAGTACGACAGGAAAAGAATGGTGCGTATTTACTGATTACTTTATCTTCGTTTGTATGGTATTTTGTGTTGGCAAATCATACTCTGGGACATCACTTTTTTACATATCGTATCTGGGGGGTGGCAATTACAGGCATTTTATTCCTGTTCTGCGGAAGCATTGTCATATGTAAAGATAATTGCAGTGGGAGGGATCGAATCTATACATTTTGCAAGTGGGGGATTCTTTGTATTCTTGCTGTCATGTTGACGTTAACGGCAAGAGAAGATGTCAGTGTCCTGAACGGAAACGTAGAATATCAGGAGATAGAACTGTCAAAAGGAGAACAAATAGAGGAAGAATTCCTTCCATCTTTTCCACGTGTGAAAAAATTTGCTATGGGAATTCGCACGGAATCAGTCAAGGGACAGTGTATTATTGAAATACGCGATAATGAAAAAGACATTATATGAACTAAACTGGAAATTAGCGGAATTAGCGGACACCGAATACGTGCAAGTTCCTGTTGATTGGAATTTCAAAAGAGACAGTAACTATAGAATTGTGATACATTTGGAAGAAAGTGAAGGACCGGTGTATCTTCGTTTTACGAAAGACAATGTGAATCCTATGCTGGAATTGGGGGTAGCGAAAATCGGTGGAGATATTATATCCGGACAGCTTACGTCAGGCATTGTATACTCTTATCGACCCTTGTCAAAGTATACACTGTTATTCCTGACAATAAGCTGGCTGGGGCTTCTGACAGCATTATCATTCGAAGTAGAACAAATAGTAATGTGGGTATTCCACCGTCTGAAAGGAAAGTCCGGAAGCGTTTAATTTGTTGATAAATTCCAAATTCTCCTTGCGAACGATATAGGCATTGGACGATTCTACCGGGGTTGCGTAATCTATCCCAAATTCATAGCCGTGGGAGCCGTTTTGGTAATGCACTTCAGAGGCGGCCGCAGAGGGATTAACGGGATAATAGAAAAAGTAAAATTCACTCATTCCGGTACAATCCATATAGAGCGTTGAAAAATTTGCATGACTTTCCACATAATCGACAGCGTCTTTAATGGGAACGTTATAA
>VOFE01002203.1_pt1 | contig 44000 bp, 55 predicted proteins | sample 5384071 | NCBI WGS metagenome assembly VOFE01 (sample SAMN12384724, study PRJNA508395) | human gut metagenome | isolation source: healthy gut D | host: Homo sapiens
GTATTGCTCATCTTGCCCCAGTTACAAGGGAATCAAGCAGATGCTCCACAAATGCCATCTCATACAAATCGGGATTCTGCTTTTGAACCCTGCGAATACGGGGGATTCATCATTCCGACAGTGGCCTGCTTTAATTGCAGTTTGTTAGCATCCTGTTTGAAAAGTCATCGTTTATCAGATTGCTTTTGCCGTCGCCGCAAGCAAAATCATGTTTTGTGGTGGCAATCGTAAACATATTCGGGCGCATTTCAATCCCATGCAGCTGCTTTTGACGGATACTTTTTTCTGTGTATCATTTTCTGCTTTTGCCAACATATTGTGCATGGCGGCAATCAGAAAAACCCGCCGTCCCGCAGCAGGGGTCAAACACAATGTCCGCAGGGCGCAAGTCCGCAAATCGCAAAAAGCTGCGTGATATGTTTGGGTGTAAGGATGATCCCCTAATGTCTGCCCTGTCGCCGCCGGAATAACTTCATAAACTCGCCGTAAAATCTTCCGATATAATCTTCTGCGCTGCTTATGTAGCGGATAGATTTATAGATTTTGTCGTTCAGGTATTCCGCAAAATGCTTTTAACGGCGTGCTTTTTCAGCTTTGGCTCGATCTCATTCAATTTTACGGTGTCTTTAATAAAGGCAAACTGGCTGAGAATTTTATCTTTTTTGACTTCGGGAGAAACGTTCGCTCTTTTGCAAATTGGCGTTGATCGCGTCATAGATCTTCTGCCCGTCGGTCTTTACGCTGTCGCCGGTAAGGTCATTTACAGAAAAATTTTTGTACTCACTTTCCCGGAGCGCAAGCAAAATACCGGAAACGATCAGCGGCTTTTCTGTATCGAGAAGATTTCCGTAGTTTCTCAAATCCTCATGCAAAACGCTTGCGTCTTTTAAGATTTCAGCTGTTTCCTTTCATAATCTGTATTCCTTTTAGTATTTCACGAATGTAATACTCGTCTATGTTATCTTCATTAAAAGAAATAAAGGATTCTACTTCGGGCAATTCGCGGTAGAACTCCGTTTCGTCAATATAGACCGGTGTGATTTTATGCTTTCCTTCTCATTACCCGAAACGCCAAAAACTATTACTTTTTTATACGACGTGTTTTCTGCAAGATGTTTCCCATAAAAAGACTGCACCATTAACAGCATAGTCGGTAATCGCTGTTGTTTCAGCACTGATATTTCCTTTATCATCCAACTTGATATGTTTCGCTAAATCGGCTTTATCTTCAATGACGAGCAGATAATCTTTTACTACTCCTACATATCGGGAAAGCCCACCTTTTGCCCGTCCTTTTTTAGAAGCGGTCTTGAGGGCTGTATCAATTTCTTTTGATAGAACTTCCTTGTGGGTCGAGATGGATGTTCGCTTGTCTTTAACAAGTCGTAGACCCATAAATCTGTTTTAACTTCTCTCTTGCCATGGTCACGCCCTCATTCTTTCCCGGATAGCCGCTATTTCATCAGCATGTTTTTTAATCAGAGCAGCAAGGTATTCTCCATAACTGCCCTTTTGATAAATTTTTTTCTCCATTGTGCTTCCTCATATAGGAACCAGTAAAGCGAACTACTTTACATTGTAAAACAGTTTCATCCATTGTCAAGAAAAACGGGCGGTTCTGCGGCAACGGTGGCGCCCCCATCCCGGGCCGAAAGCCGCGGTAAAAACAGAAAGGCCGGAAGGGCAGCGCCCTTCCGGCCTTTTTTTCAAATCTTCTCAAACACGCTGGCGGGCTGCTTGCACACCGGGCAACAAAATCCGCGGGCAGCCTCGCCCTCGTAAATGTAGCCGCACACCGTGCACCGCCAGCCTGACGCCTTGGGCTGCGCCTTCTGATAGCTGGACGCTTTCGGCGGCGTCAGCCCCTTTTTCACCGTGTGGTAATAGGCGTACGTCATGCTGGGGCGCTGCTCAGCACCTCGCAGTCCGTCACCTCGGCCAAAACAGCAGGTGCGTGCCCACGTCCCAGCACTCCAGCACCTTTGCAGGCGAACCGCGCGTTCACCCCTTCGTTCAGGTAGGGCGCGCCGTTCTCATCCACCCCGTAGGACACCTGGGCGAATTTGTCCACCTCCCGGCTGGAGCGGAACCCGAACAGGCTGATGGTGTCCATGGGCACGTCGGTCAGCACCGCCGCGGCGAAAAGCCCGACTCCCGAATGGCCTCGGCCGTGGTGTTGCCCTTTGTTCACCGCCACCGTCACCCGGGCCGGCTCGGCCGTCACCTGGGTCAGGGTGTTCACCACGCATCCGCAGGCGCGGGTGCCGTCCATGCTGGAGATCACATACAGTCCGTAATTCAGTTTGAAAAATGCAGTCAGATCCATTGCACAACCTCCTTTGGTTGAGTTTCTGGTTTTAGCATAGCCAAAAACCGGAAAAAATTACAAGTCTTTTTGACTTGCGCACGAAAAATCATACAATAAAAAGGCAGGAAAGGCGGTTTTGCGGTATGAAACTCATCATCGACGACGCGAACATCGAAAAAATCAAACAGCTGTATGAAACTTTTCCCGTGGACGGCGTGACCACCAACCCAAGCATCCTGGCACGCACCGGCGGCGACCCCCACCGGGTGCTGCGTGGGGCCTGCGGGATTTTCTGGGCTCTGAGGGCGAATTGCACGTGCAGGTGCTCAGCACCGACGCAGAGGGCATGGTGGCCGAGGCCGGGCGCATCCGGGCCGAACTGGGCGAAAACACCTACGTGAAAGTGCCCGTCACCCGGGAAGGGCTCAAAGGCCATCCGCCTGCTGGCGGCATCGGACTGCCGGGTGACGGCCACCGCCGTGTACACCCAGATGCAGGCTTTCTCGCGGCCAAGGCGGGGGCGGACTACGCTGCGCCCTACGTGAACCGCATCGACAATCTGGGCGGCGACGGCGTGGCTGTGGCCCGGGACATTCACGAGCTGTTCCAGAAAACGGCCTCAAGACCCAGGTGCTGGCCGCCAGCTTCAAAAAACTGCCGCCAGGTGCTGGAGCTGGTGCGCTGCGGCGTGGGGCGGCTACCGTCAGCCCGGACGTGCTGGAGGCCTTTTTGAAGCTGGACGCGGTGGATGCCGCGGTGGAGCGCTTCCGGCTGGACTTTGAGGGCCTTTGCGGCGCGCAGGCCACCCTGTGACGCCCGCAGACCACAGCAAGGAGGCGTTTTCCGTGCATCCATGGGCACATTTTCGCACCATCTGCCACCACAAGCGGCTGGTGATGCGCCACTGTTTCCGGGTGGGGCTTTACTGGCAGGGCCTCACCCACGATCTGTCCAAGTTTTCCCCGGTGGAGTTTTTGCCCGGCGCCCGCTATTTTCAGGGCACCCGCAGCCCCAACGAGGCCGAGCGCGAAGCCCTGGGCTACAGCGCCGCCTAGCTGCATCACAAGGGCCGCAACCGCCATCATCTGGAATACTGGATCGACTACCAGCCCGGCGGCGACCACACCATGAACGGCATGCCCATGCCCAAAAAGTACGTGGTGGAGATGCTGTGCGACCGCATGGCCGCCAGCAAGACCTATCTGCGGACGCCTACACCGACCGCGCCGCCTACGACTACTACATGCGCTCCCGGGACCATTACCTCATCCATCCGACACCCAGGCCCTGCTTGGAGCAGCTGCTCACCATGCTCAAGGACGAAGGCGAGGATGCCACCTTTGCCTACATCCGCGCCCACGTGCTGGGGTGAGGGGAGCGCATTTCGTATATTTCGCCCGTCCATGAGGGGCGGCGGGCGAATGGCAGCGGAAAAGGCCCAAAGGAACGCGATGTTTTTTGCGTTCCTTTGGGCGCACGAGGGGGGCGATGATTCAGCCCGGTTGGTAAGCGCCCTGCGAGGGCCGGGGTGGCGAAGCCACGAAGGACCTGTCACGGTCCTTCGACCGGCCTGCCCGGTTTGCGTAAGCAAACGCCCGCCGTGATTTTGGCGGGCGAGGGCCGGGGTGGCGAAGCCACGAAGGGCCTGTCACGGCCCTTCGACTGGCCTGCCCGGTTTGCGAGAAACGCCCGCCGTGATTTTGGCGGGCGCCGGGATGGCCGAAGGACCCGTCACGGGCTCGACCGGCCTGCCGGTTTTGCGAAGCAAACGCCCGCCGTGATTTTGGCGGGCGAGGGCCGGGGTTTCGAGCGGGGACCCGTCACGGCGTAAAGCCGGGATGGGGCGAGAAATGCGGACCATGGATGGTCCGCAACCGGCCTGCCCGGTTTGCGTAAGCAAACGCCCGCCCTGATTTTGGCGGGCGAGGGCCGGGGTTTCGAGCGGGGACCCGTCACGGCGTAAGCCGGGATGGACGAGAAATGCGGACCATGGATGGTCCGCAACTGGCCTGCCCGGTTTGCGTAGCAAACGCCCGCCCTGCTTTTGGCGGGCGAGGGCCGGGGTTTCGTCACGGCGTGAGCCGGGGACCCGTCACGGCGTGAGCCGGGCGGGCGAGGGGCGAGAAATGTCACGACCATGGATGGTCCGGCAACCGGCCTGCCCGGTTTGCGTAAGCAAACGCCTGCCCTGCTTTTGGCGGGCGAGGGCCGGTGGCGAAGCCACGAAGGGCCTGTCATGGCCCTTCGACCGGCCTGCCCGGTTTGCGTAGCAAACGCCCGCCCTGCTTTTGGCGGGCGAGGGCACCGTTCTGGTGACTCTTTGGCGGCAAAGAGTCACGCACCGCAGAGCCTGAATCGCGCCGTAAGGCGCGGAGCGGTTTCCCGCAGATGGAAAAAGGGGGACAAGCGGTCGCTCTTTGCTGTGTCCCAGTTTGACATCCGCCCTTCCCCGCCGTGCCCCAGTTTGCAAAAAAGGTAAAAACAAAAGAGGTGGGTTGGCCGCGTCACAGGACGCGCTTTTTTGTACCATGAGAGTTGCATAAAGGGAAAATTATAAAATAAAAGTTGCGGAATGCTATTGACTTGGGGGCAGAATGGGGTATTCTTGGGTCAGAGGGTTGCACAAAGCAACCAAAAGTGGGAGGTGGTGGCTTGAAGCAACTTGAAAATTTTTGAGCACCGGCGAGCGCGGAGCAGTTCCGCGGGCGGCGGTACGCCTTTGACCTCGCTGGCGGAAGTTCTGCTGCCCGGCCTGCGGCGGTGGTACCAGGGCGAGCGGTATTTTACAGACGGAAGGGGCGGGTCATTGCCTGCGAGCACTGCCCCTCGGCGCTGGCATAAGGGGGGGGGAACAAGCGTGTGGCCAGAGAGTTTTTTCAGGCGTATCACAGTTATCTGGAGCCATGGAGCCGCTGAGGACCGATGAGGAGTGCGGCTGCCTGTTCCGGGCGCTTGCGGTACAGCGCTGCGGGGCAGCAGTCGCCTTTGTGCGGAAACGAGCGTTTTCGTCTTTCCCGGCATGCGCCAGCAGATCGACCGGGATATTCGTTCTTTACGAGGAAAAATGCAGCCGAAACCGACGCACGGCGCGCTGGGCGGCAGCGAAAGCGGCCAATTCTAGCGAACGGTACCGAACGAAGGAGAAGGGAAAAGGAGAAGGAGAAAGAGAAGGAAAAGGAGAAGAAGATGTTTACGCCGCCCACCCTTGCCCAGGTAACAGGCGCGTACTGTGCCGGGCGCGGCAGCCCGGTGGACCCCAGCGCTTTGTGGACTTCTACACGGCCAACGGCTGGCGGCTGGGGCCCAACCCCATGCGGACTGGAAGGCGGCTCTGCGCACCTGGGAGCGGCGGGGCGCGGCGGCGCAGGAAACCCATTTTTGCGGGAGGATGTATGACAAGGCAGGGAAGTAAAGCAGCTGATGGCGCAGATCCGGGGCGGCGTGGCCGTCTTCTACAGAGACGCGGACGCCGACACCCTGCGCACGGCCATGGACCTGTGGGCAGGCGCTGGAGCAGCTGGACGCCCGGGACGCCCTGGCGGGCGCTGGCGCTTTGGATGGGAGAGCCGGTACCGCCCACGGCGGCGGATGTGTGGCAGGCAGCGCAGCGTCTGCGGCCGCAGCTGGCCGCGCGGTCCGCGCCGGTGTTTCACCCCATGCAGGAAAGGAGCGACCCACATGAATCAGAACATTGACCCCGGCGGCGACTGGTGCGCATGCTGCGCCGGGCACGCCGCCCACCGACCGGGACCTGGCGCTGCCTGTACCGGCACTGTGCCTGGCGGCGGGACGGCGCGCCGGTGTGCGTGCTGCCCGTGTGTATGCGAAAGAAGGAGGGAAGACCATGACCCGGCAGGATCTGGAGCAGTACGAGCGGTTCTGGCGGGCGAACTGCAGCATTGCCGACCGGCTGGACGAGCCGGAAGGCAGCGATTACCGGGCGAACCGGCGGTTCATGCGGGCGGTGGAGCGAGCCATTGCCCGGTGGAGGACCCGCTGGAGCGGGAGGTGCTGCGGCTGCGGTACACGGATTTCGGTACGACCGGCGCATGACCTGGCCGGAGGTGACAGCGCAGCTGTACCCGGGCCGTCAGCCGGACCGCAAGACCATGTACCGGCTGCACCGGTCGGCGCTGCGCCACTTGAGGAATAGCCCACAGGCGGCATCGCAGTGCCCCATCCAACGCCTTGTTTGTCCCTTTGGCCGATTTCTAGAATGGGCCAAAAGGAGGAGGTTGATGGAAAAACGCAAGCGAAAAAAACGATGGCCATGGGAAGAGGAGGATGAGAAAAAACAGCGGCGCGGGGCGAAAGTGCTCTGGCGCCGCAGGAAGTCCGCGTTTCGACCGGGCACGGAAGCTGCCCAATGTGGGATGTGCTGAATGATATCCGGGCCGGGCGTGAGGAGAAGAGCCGCACGTCGAAGGACGGAGAGAAGACGCGCAGACAGCCCAACGTGTGGGATGTGCTGGACGACATCCGGGCCGGGCGCGGGGAGAAGAGCCGCACATCGAAGGACGGAGAGAAGACGCGCAGACAGCCCAACGTGTGGGACGCTGGATGACATCCGGGCACAGCGCGGGAGAAGAGCCGCACATCGAAGGACGAGAGAAGACGCGCAGACAGCCCAACGTGTGGGACGCTGGACGACATTCGGGCCGGGCGCGGGGAGAAGAGCCGCACGTCGAAGGACGGGAGAAGACGCGCAAGCAGCCCAATGTGGGATGTGCTGGACGACATCCGGGCACAGCGTGAGGAGAAGAGCCGCACGTCGAAGGACGGGAGAAGACGCGCAAGCAGCCCAATGTGTGGGACGTGCTGGACGACATCCGGGCACAGCGTGAGGAGAAGAGCCGCACGTCGAAGGACGGGGAGAAGACGCGCAAGCAGCCCAATGTGGGACGTGCTGGACGACATTCGGGCACAGCGCGGGGAGAAGCAGGCGGAACTGGATGTTCGGAAACAGGCAACCCCGTGGACGTTTCAGGCCCGCCCGCTGGATGAGACCGGCAGCGGAGCGAAGACGGATCGGCAGACGACGGCGGCGGGGATGATCCGGCCTGAGGAGATCATCCGCTGGTGGGGCCCCACCACGGAGCCGGCGGCGCAGGCAGGGCAGGAGCTGGCCAAGGGAGCGCAAAAGCTGACGGACAGCGAGGCGTTCCGGGATGTAATCACCCGATGGGCGACAACGCCGGACCCGCAGGTGCAGATGTACCAGCAGATAGGGCAGACGCTGGCAAAGAAATTCATAGAGGAAAGAGAGCAGAAACGGAACGTTCCGTTTGACGTTCCAAAAGACGATTCCCGCCGGGCCGAACAGAAGGAAATTCAAAGGACACTGGAGCTCCTCAACAATGTCCTGGTGCCCGTTTATGACCTGAAAGATTCCCGCCCTTATGGGACGAGGAAGGCTGAAAAAGAGGCCGTCATCCAGGATTTGAAAGAACAGTATGATGAACTGTCTCTGAGCATGTCCGCTGATCGGATGGCGGGCATGGAGGCGATTCTGGGACCGGATGGGCTTCGGAAACTGGCTCTGGATCGGCAGGAAATTCTGGAGGAATTCCGCCGGTCGCCCAATTACGCGATTCTGTGCAAGGATTACGATGACATTACAGCCGAAGAGTACGCCCGGCTGAGCGACGAAGAAAAGGGATGCGTTGGCCCGGATCGAGTCTCTGATGCAGGAGATGGCCGAGAACAAGCTGGCGGAATTGCTGGACCCGGAACAGATACTGGGATTCGATTTTGCCACAGATGCGGGATGGAAAGAAACAGCGCTGGGAAAAGTGGAGCAGCGGTGGCAGGAGGCATGGGCCGCCGCACGGGGAGACATCGACCAGGCCACGCTCATCGCGATGAAACGGCAGACGGCGGACTGATGCCGGGCACAGAGGTCTATGATCAGGAAGTCCGGCACTTCGTGCTGAACTATTTTTCGCCGGACAGCGAGCTGTATCAGGCCGCGCTGCTGTATACGATGATCGATGGAATGGCCTTAAAAGACCTGGACGCATTCTCAACCGGCTTTGACCATACGATGGCCAGCGCACCGGAGGCGGCCATTTATCTTGGCAGTTCCATGCTGGGCAGCGGGCAGGAAGCACAGCGCGTTCTGGATGGATGGGCCGTTGCGGATCAGGTGCAGCGACAGGCGCCGATGGGCTATGCGGCCGGAGCTTTGGCCGGGAATGCCGTGCTGTATGCAGTCCCGGCAAGGCGGTCGAAAAAGGGCGGCCGCGGCGCTGGCGCCCTTCATCAACACACCGGCAAAGGCGTTCGGTGCGTCGGTGCTCAGTCAGACCGCGGCGGATTTGATGCTGCAAACGCCGGAAACTGTGGCCCGTGGTCTGTCGCAGGGCCTCACGCCGGCCGAAATCAGCGAGCAGGTCCTCATGCAGCAGGGGATGAACCTGCTGCAGAACGCCATGACCGGCGCCGAACAAATGTTCCCGCTGCTTTTGGGAAAAAATCCAATCTTGACACAGAGAGCCGGCTGGCAGATAATGGAATCAAAACAGGTACAGAGTTTACGTACCGTGTGCCTGAGTCTGCTGTGTGGGACAGTGTGGAGACACAGCAGGCGCTGGCAAACATCGACGCCTGCCTGCAGAGGAACGGCAACTTTGACGATGTTCTGGACGACTACGCCCAGATCTACGCCGTCAATGTGCATTCCAACAAAAAGTGGTCGTGGAAGAAGAACGTGCCGGACGGCTTGAATGTGAAAAATTATCATCAAAGGGAAATCAAAGGCTCGGGCTGTTGAACTGGGACTTGTTCCCGACGTTGAAGTCAAAAAGCAGCCGGGCATGCGGTACGGCATTGCGGACTTCCGGTCCGCAGGGCTGGTGTACCGGACGGTACAGCTTCCCCCAAGGAGATGTGGGGATGGAGCAATGCCCGTCAGTTCAAGTGGCTGGATGCGCAGATTGGTGGACACGTCGAGGGGTTTACCTGGCACCACTCGGAAATTCCCGGTCTGATGGAGCTGGTGCCTTCAGGGGCGCACAATATGTTTACGCACAATGGCGGGCGAAGTCCCGGCATGTGGGCGGAGCTTTCAAAGTGAGAGAGGAGACAGAAGATGCTGCATTTAAAAGGAGAAACCATCGTTTATCCGCTTCCGACGAAGAATTGCTCCGAGCGATGAAGAATACTGGGGCATCCGGTTCCGGATGACTACCGGGAATTTCTGAAAACCTACAACGGCGCGGAGCCGGTGGAAAAAGCTTTGAGGCGATCGGGCATCTGTTCGCGCTGACGCGATTTTTCTGCGCTCTGGATGATTACGAGGACCGGGATGAGGGCTGGTACGATCTGATGGTAGTAGAAGCGCCCATGACGGAGTTTCTGACCAGGGACCCGGATTCGACCGCGGTGGAGCTTGCGCCCATCGGGGAAGTGTTCGGAGAGTGCTTTTGTGCCTGGACTACCGGGCAGGACCCGGAGCATCCGGGCATCTGCATTCTGGACAAGGAGAATTCGGGCGAGTACGACCCCACCACATACCCGGTGGCCAATTCTTTCACGGAGTTTCTGGGCATGCTGCACATCAGCGAGGATGAGATGCTGGGATTCAGGGACGATCTGCGCAAAGAGCTGGCGGACCCCCGTGATCGAAGTGCCCACCGGCGAAGGGGACCGGCTTAGGAGCTGGCGAGGCGCGGCGCGCAGGGAAGAACCGGCCCCGCAAAAGCACGGCTGGAAATGGCCCTGGCAGAAATAAGCGGGAAGATGCAGAGAAGAGAGGGGCGTTTGCCCTTTTTTTCGCCCTCTTGACAAGAGGGGAGGGGCGGCTGATAATGAAAGTACCATTTTACGACTTCCGCACCGGGGAGGAGACAGAAGATGCTGCATTTAAAGGGGAAACCATCGTTTATCCGCTTCCGGACGAAGATTTGCTCCAGGGGGATGAGGAATTTGGGGCATCCGGTTTCCGGACGACTACCGGGAATTTCTGAAAACCTACAACGGCGCGGAGCCGGTGGAAAAAAGCTTTGAGGCGATCGGGCACCTGTTCGCGCTGACACGCTTTTTCTGCGCCTTGAGGATTACAAGGACCGGGACGTGGGCTGGTACGATCTGATGGTGATGGATATGCAGATCGGAGAATTTTGCAAAGGGGACCGGATTCCCCTTCGGTGGAGCTTGCGCCCATCGTGGGGGAAGTGTTCGGAGAGTGCTTTTTGTGCCTGGACTACTGGCAGGACCCGGAGCATCCGGGCGTCTGCATTCTGGACAAGGAGAATTCGGGCGAGTACGACCCCACCACATACCCGGTGGCCAATTCTTTCACGGAGTTTCTGGGCATGCTGCACATCACCGAGGGGAGATGCTGCGGTTCGGGGACGATCTGCGCAAAGAGCTGGCGGACCCCGTGTGATCGAAGTGCCCACCGGCGAAGGGGACCGGCAGCAGGAGCTGGCGGGGCGCGCGGCGCGCAGGGAAGAACCGGCCCCACAAAAGCGCCGCTGGAAATGGCCCTGGCAGAAATGAGCGGTGAACAGGACTTCAAAAAAATAACGTGTAAACGTTATTTATAAAACAGGAGGTGTCTGAGATGGAGTTTGTGGACAAATGGAAAGAGGAATCATCTTATTCGGTGGCATCGGGTCAGCCGCTGCACTATGTAGTGCTGCAGGTAACGCTGAAAGAAAATTTTTCGGCACGGGTTCCGGCAACCTGACAGAACTGGAGAATGTAATTAATGCGCAGGCGAAAAAAGGTTATCGCCTCCATACCATTTCTACAGCCAGCGGCGGCAGCAAAGGATTTGGCGGCGGTGACCGGATCCAGGCGACCATGGTATTTGAAAAGCTGGGCTGAGGCGTTTTTCTTTAAAAAGAGGGAAGACTTTGCGGTCTTCCCTCTTTTTTGTCCCCTTCAGTGAAAAACACCCGACCCCACGTGGGGCCGGGTGTTTTTTGTCAACCGGCTTTGTCGGCTTTTTCGGCTTTTGGTTTGTCCCACGGGCGGTACCAGCATGCCCCATGGCGCGCCTTGTGCGCCCCATCGCCTTTTTTTACAATGAGAACCAGAAAAGCAAAGGCTTTTCCCGGCCCGCGCGGGCCGCAAAACCGCGCGGGCAGGGCCTTCTGAAAACATCCGCCGCCTGCGGGCGGCTTTGAAAGGGCGGGGACCGTTTGAAAAAGAAAACAGAATACTGGTGCACCGCCGAGGGGCTGGCGCTGCTGGAGGGCTGGGCCCGGGACGGCGTCAGCGAAAAGGACATTGCCGCGCGGTGCGGCGTGTCCGTGCCGCAGCTGCGGCGCTGGCGGGCCCAGTTCCCCGAAATGGACGAGGCCCTGCGCCAGGAAAAGGACGCCGCCGACTATCAGGTGGAGGCCGCCCTGTGGCGCAGCGCCGTCAACGGCAGCACCACCGCCCAGATCTACTGGCTGAAAAACCGGCGGGCGGCGCCTGGCGCGACAAGCCTGAGCCCGACGAGACCGCCAGCTTCGAAGACTGTCTGGCCGCCGTGACCGGCGACGAATTTTAAATCGGATTTGGCAGCGGCTGCCCTGCCCGCGCGTTTTTTCCGGCCGGGAGAACGGCTGCCCTGCCCACGCGTTCTTTGGCGCCCCCGCGGGGGGCGAAATCCCAGGACGTCTCCCCCATGCACCCTGTTTACCTTGTGCAGCGCCCCGGCGAGCCATTCCCCGAATCCCACATCACACCGAAAGGAGGAAGCCCATGGCGGTAAACACACAGGCGTACATGGAACAGTATCTGAAGATCCGGGCCAAGAACGGCCGGCTGGTGCCGCTGGTGCTCAACGGCCCCCAGCAAAAAGCTGTACGATGCCCTGGCCGCCCAGTACAAGGCGGGCAAGCCCATGCGGGCCATTGTTCTGAAGGCGCGGCAGATGGGCTTTTCCACGCTGACCGAGGGGCTTTTGTTCAAGCGCACGGCCACCCGGTTCCACGCCCGCAGCGGCATTGTGGCCCCACACCGACGAGGCCGCGGCCAACCTGTTCTCCATCACCAAGCGCATGTACGCCCACCTGCCCGACGCGCTGCGGCCCCGGTGCGGCTCCAACAGCGCCCGGGGCATGCAGTTTTCCTGGCTGGACAGCGCCATCCGGGTGATGACCGCCGGGGGGCGAGGGGTGGGCCGGTCGGACACCTTCCAGAACCTGCACCTTTCCGAATACGCCTTCTGGCCCGGGGACAAGGAGGCCACGCTTTTGGGCCTTCTGCAGGCGGTGCCCGCCCAGCCGGACACGCTGGTGGTCATCGAGAGCACGGCCAACGGCTACGAGGGATTTTTCAGGCCCGGTGGGCGGCGGCCGTGGCCGGAGAGAGCGACTTCGCCCCGGTGTTCTGCGCCTGGTGGGAGCAGCCCGAGTACCGCCGCCCGGCCCGGGGGCTGGTGCCCACCCGGGAGGAGCGGCAGCTGCAGCAGCGCTACGGTTTGGACGACCAGCAGCTGAGCTGGCGGCGCTGGTGCATCCGCAACGCCTGCGGCGGGGACGAGCGGCTGTTCCGGCAGGAGTACCCGTCCTGCCCGGAAGAGGCCTTCCTCACCACCGGGGCGTGCGTGTTCGACAAAGAGACGGTGCTGGAAAGGCTGAACAGCGCGCCCCGTGGCCTGACCCTGCGGCTGGACGAGGCGCTGGAGGGCTGGGACCCTGCGGCTGGCCGGGTGTGCCAGGACCCGGACGGCGGCCTGACCGTGTACGAGCGGCCCCGGCCCGGCGTGCCCTATGTGATCGGCGCGGACACCGCCGGGGACGGCAGCGACTGGTTCGTGGCGCAGGTGCTGGACAACACCACGGGCCGGCAGGTGGCCACGCTGCGCCGCCAGTACGACGAGGACGCCTTCGCCCGGCAGTGCATGTGCCTGGGCTACTGGTACAACACGGCGCTGCTGGGCATTGAGGTGAACTTTTCCACCTTTCCGGTGAAGGAGTGCCAGCGGCTGGGCTATCCCCGGCTGTACACCCGGCAGACCGAGGACACCTACACCCACCGGTACCAGAAGCGCTACGGCTTTCGCACCACGGCCCCTGACGCGGCCGCTGCTGGTGGCGGGCTGGTGCAGCAGATGCGCCAGGACCCCGCATCCGTGCAGGACCGCACCACCCTGTGGGAGATGCTGAGCTTTGTGAAGAACGAGCGCGGCCGCCCGAGGCCATGGCCGGGGCCCACGACGACTGCGTGATGGCGCTGGCCATCGCCCATTATATCCGGCCCCAGCAGGCCTACACCACCGACCGGGAGCAACGGGGCGACCCGGAGCTGGAGAGCTTTCTCAATTACGGATGAAGAAAGGAGCAGACCATGTTTCTCACACGAAAACAATACGACGAACTGTGCGCCCGGCTGGCGGCGCTGGAGGCGCTGGTGCGGCCCGCGGCCCCGGCGGCGACCTGGCCGACCAGTGGCGCAACTTCTGGGCCTACAACGGCGACCCCCAGATGGGAGGTGACGGCCGATGAGCCAGCCGGACGCAGCCGCCCTGTGGCGGGAATACGGGGGGGCGAGGCCTTTGACAACGCCCTGGGCCTGTACGAGACCGTGGAGCGCAACGAGGACTTCTATACCGGCAACCAGTGGAGGGGCGTGCGCGCCCCGGATCTGGACAAGCCGGTCATCAACGTGCTGGCCCGGGTGGTGAAGTTCTGCATCTCGTCCATCATGTCCGACGACATCGCCGTGGGGCTGGACACCTTTGAGGGCGGCGCCCAGCAAAACCCGTGACGGACATGCTCAGCGCCCAGTTCAGCGAGATCATGGAGCAGACGGCCTTCAAGAAAAAGGCCCGGGAAGTGATCCGCAACGCCGCCGTGGACGGGGACGGCTGCATGCACTTTATTTCGACCCCGACGCCGAGGCCCCGGCCGCGGGCTTTGCGCCCACCCCGGGCATCATCCGGGCGGAGATTCTGGAGAACACCGCCGTGCACTTCGGCAACCCCCAGAACGCGGACGTGCAGAGCCAGCCCTACCTGCTGCTGGTGTACCGGCGGCTGGTGCGGGACGTGCGCGCCGCGGCCAGTGCCCACGGCGTGCCCGAAGAGGACATTGTCCCCGACGAGGACGACCACCGCCACGGCGACGCCCCGGAAAACGGAAAAGTGACGGTGATCCGCCGTTACTGGAAGGAAAACGGGACGGTGTGGTTCTGCGAGGCCACCAAGACCGCCCTGGTGCGCCCGGCCACGGACACGGGGTACCGGCAGTACCCGGTGGCGTTTTTCGCCTGGGAAAAGGTGAAAAACCAATACCACGGGCAGGCGCTGGTGACGGCGGTCATCCCCAACCAGATCTACATCAACAAGCTGTTTGCTATGGCCATGCAGCATGTCAAAAACATGGCCTTCCCCAAGGTGGTGTACAACAAGAACCTGCTGCCCGGCGGCTGGGACAACCGGGTGGGGGCAGCCATCGGCGTGCCTGGGGACCCGGGGTCGGCCATTGCGGCCAACTTCCGGGCGGCGGACATGTCCAATCAGGTGATGGAGCTGCTGAACACCATGATCGAATACACGCGGGACACCATGGGCGCATCCGACGCGGCGCTGGGCAACATCACGCCCGAGAACACCTCGGCCATCGTGGCCACCCAGAAGGCCACCAGCATGCCGCTGGAACTGCAGAAGCAGGACTTCTACGCCTTTGTGGAGGACAGCGTGCGCATCTGGATGGACATGATGCAGCGCAACTACGGCGTGCGGGCCGTGCGCATGACGGACGAGACCGGCGCCGAACAGGTGGTCCCCTTCGATTTTTCGTCCCTGCGCTCGCTGCGCCTGCATTTGAACGTGGAGATCGGCGCGGCCACCTACTGGAGCGAGCTGATGCAGGTGCAGACCCTGGACCAGCTGTTCCAGAACGGGTGCTCACCGACGCCGAGGCCTATCTGGAAAACCTGCCCAAGGACTGCATCACCGGCCGGGACAGCCTGATCCAGGCCATCCGCCGGCAGAAGGCCCAGGCGGCGCTGCCGGCCGGGGAGGTGATGGCATGAAGTGCCCGGTCTGCGGCCGCCCGGCCCGGGTCCTGCATGTAGACGAGCGGGACCCCGCGGGCGTGCGCATCACCTGGCTGTGCCCCAACCCGGCGTGCAGCCGTTACAAGCAGGCCTGCGGCGAAGAGCTGCGGCCCATTTCACAGGTTCACCCGGCGGACAAGCCGGATTGAGCCTCGCAAAGCCGGACAGGGCGGAAAGGCGCGCAACATGGAAGAAGAGACCCAAGTCACCCGGACGGACGAAGCGCTGTTCGACTGGGGCGAGGCCGGACAAGACCCCGCACCCCAGCCTGAGCCCGCGGCCGAGCCGGAACCCACCCTCACCGTGAAGTACCACGGCAAGGAGCAGCAGATCCCCATGACCGAGGCGCGCACCCTGGCCCAGAAGGGCATGGTGTTTGACGACGTGTCCAAAAAGCTGGACGCGGCGCTGCCGGCCTTTGAACTGATGGGCCGGTACGCGCAGGCGGCGGGCGTCAGCGTGGAAGAGTACGTGGACAAAGCCCGCAGCCAGCTGGACGCCGGGGCCCCGGCGCCGCTGGGGCGGACCGCCGCCGTCAGTTTGTGGAGCTGCTGACCCGCTATCCCGACGCGGTGGACGGCACCGGCCGCCTGCCGGATTCGGTGATGGCCCAGGTGGCCCGGGGGAAAGCCCGGTCCACGCCTACGAGCGGTATGCGCTGGAGCAGTACCGCATGGGCGAGCAGGCCCGCCGCACGGACCAGCAGAACCGTGCCAGCGTGCCGGGCTCGGCCGGGGGCTGGGCGCGGCCTTGCCCGCGGACCCTTCACGGCCGGGTGGGACAGCGAGAACTGATGAGAGAAAAGGAGAGAGAACATGGCAGGACAGACCGTACATCTGCATGAAAAGTACGCCAAAAAAGCTGGATCAGGCCTTCACGCTGGAAAGCGTGGTCAAAGAACCGCCTTTGCCGGGAAGAGGAGTTTGTGGGCGCGCGCACGGTGCGCATTTCCAACGTGGACACCGTGCCCCTGAACGACTACGACCGCGCGGCCACCTCCAACCGCTACGGCACCCCCACCGAGGTGGGCGACACCGTGCAGGAGCTGACCATGACCCAGGACAAAAGCTTTTCGGCGGTGATCGACAAAGGGCAACAGCGTGGACCAGTGCATCAACAAAGCGGGCCGGTTCATGAAGATCGAGACCGAAGAGGCGGTGATCCCGGCCTACGACAAATACTGCCTGGGCCGCCTGTGCACCCTGGGCGGCACCATCGCGGGCACGGCCGAGGCCATCGGCAAGGACAACGTCATCCAGCGCATGAGCGCGGCCCGGCAGACCTTCGTCAACGGCAAGGTGCCCGTGGCCAACCGCACCTGGTACGTGAACACCGGGGTGTTCAACGCCCTGGTGGAAACCGACCAGTTCAAAAATCTGGAGAAGCTGGGCGTCAAGGCCGTGGCCAAGGGCCAGGTGGGCGAAATGTTCGGCGCGCCGGTGGTGGAGGTGCCGGACGAGTACCTTCCCAAGGGGGTCAACTTCCTGCTGGTGCACAAGCGCGCGGCCTGCGCACCGGAGAAGATCGGCGACAACAACCTGCACATCGACCCGCCGGGCATCAGCGGCAACCTGATCGAGGGCCGCTATTACTACGATTGCTTTGTCTACGGCCACAAGGCGGTGGGCATCTACGTGGACGTGACCACGGGCGACGGCGTGGAGAGGTGCTGGCGGCGCCGGAGATCTCCGCCACCGACGGCGCGGTGACAGCGGACGGCACCGTGTGGTATACCACCGACGGCACGGACCCGCGCTACAGCGCCACCCGCAAAATGGGCAAGGCCCGGGCGCCGAGGCGGGCACACGGGTGCGCGCCTATCAGGAGACGGAAGGCAAGTTCCCTCGCCGGTGGCAGAAAAGAGATCACCGGCTGAGCCGTGGCCGGCGGTGCTGTGCGCCGCCGGCTCTTTAAAAAGGCCCATCCCGGCCCTCGCCCGCCCATGAGGGGGGCGGGCGTTTGCTTACGCAAACCGGGCAGGCCGGTTGCGGACCATCCATGGTCCGCATTTCTCGCCCCATCCCGGCTTACGCCGTGACGGGTCCCCGCTCGAAACCCCGGCCCTCGCCCGCCAAAAGCAGGGCGGGCGAGGGCACCGTTCTGGTGACTCTTTTGGCGGCAAAGAGTCACGCACCGCAGGTTTCGGAATCGCGCCGCAAGGCGCGGAGCGGTTTTCCACGGATGGAAAAAAGGGGGACAAGCGGCCGTTTTCAGAAGTGTCATTGATAGAAAAAGAAATGTTCTCATCACACCCGCGCTGCCCCTCTTGAACAGGCGTGGAACAATGACAGAGCAATAAAGGAAGTGATCATTTGACAGGCAATGAACTGTTTGCCCTCAGCGCGGGCTATCTGAGCCAGAGCGCGGCGGACAGCGAGGACCTGGCGGAGTTCGCCCCGGCTGGCTGAACGTGCTGCTGGCCGAGGCGCTCCCCACGGAAAACCAGCTGCGGGCGGCGGCGGGCCTTCCGCCGCTGGAAAAAGCGCCCGTGTTCACCCCGGCCACCATGGACGAGCCCATCCCCTACAGCGACGTGCTGGTGGAGGTGGCGCTGCCCTACGGCCTGGCCAGCGACATGATGCGGGACGACGACAACGACTACCGCTGCCAGGACTTCCGCCAGAAGTACGTGCTGGCTTTGAGCGAGGCCGTGCGGGCCCTGCCGGAGCCGGTGCGGGATGTGTATTGACCGTGCCGGGCACAGGCCCGGCCAAAGAGAGGAGGGGCTATGCCTTTCATGACGCAGGTGGGCGACATTCCCACCCAAAGTACCAAAAGCGCGGTGATGACGAAGTTTAAAGGCGTGGACCTGACCGGGGACGTGACCACCATGGACGCGTCCCGCAGCCCGGCCGCGCCCAACATGATGCCCGATGACCAGGGCTTCCCGCCAAGCGCCCGGGCTACCGCACCCGCTTGCAGCTGACCGGCCGGGTGCACGGCGCCTGGACGCTGAAAACCGACGGCGCCCGCAAACAGGTCATCCACGCGGGCACCACCCCTGTACGCCGTGGAGCAGACCGAAGGCGGCGAGACCGCCACGCCCCTGTACACGGACATGAACGACGCGCCGGGGGCGGCGGTGCAGCTGGGCGGCAAACTGTGGATCGCGGACGGCAAGCGCTATCTTTACTACGACGGCGAACAGGCCGCCCCGGTCAGCCAGATCGCCACGGTGCCCGTCATCACCATCGCCAAGGGGCCCAACGGCAAGACCGGGGCCACCAGCTACAAGGCCATCAACCTGCTCACCGGCAAACAGACCGAGAGCTACCTGGGCGAAAAGGACACCGTGGACTACTATCTGTCGCTGCAGGATCTGACGGATACCCCCGTCACTGCCCAGGTGCTGGACGCCGGGGGCAACTGGCAGGACAAGACCGAAACCACGGACTTCACCGTGGACCGGGTGCTGGGTAAGGTGACTTTCAAGACCGCGCCGGGCGAAAGCCCCGTGGAAGGCGAGGACAACGTGCGCATCACCTACGAGGTGGAGCGGGACGCGGGCGAGGTGGACCGGTGCTGCCGGGCCATCCTGTACGGGGTGAACGGCGCCATGGACCGCATTTTTCCTCACTGGCGACCCCCAGCAGCCCAACGTGGACCACTGGAGCGAGTGGAGCGACCCGGCCTACATCGGGGACACAAACTACGGGCTTCTGGGCAGCGAGGGCAGCCCCATCCGGGGCTACAGCGTGCTGAACGGGCGCTGGTGGCCCACAAGGACGGCGAGGAGAACGGCCGCAACATCTTCATCCGGGAAGGCCAGCTGGACGAGGACGGCACGGCGGTGTTCCGCATCACGGACATTCTGCAGGGCGAGGGCGCGGTGTCGGGCCGGGCCTTCGGGTCCATCGCCTCCGAGCCGCTGTACCTGACGCGGCTGGGCGTGGCGGCGCTGACGCCCACCACCGTCACCGGCGAGCGCACGGCCCAGGTGCGCAGCTACTCATCTGAACGGGGCGCTGCGCAAAGAACCCCTTTCAGACGCCCCCGCCGCAGTGTGGGGGCCGGTTCTACGATGCTGGCCGGGGCCGACTGGCTGTATCTGCTGGATTCCGAACAGAAGCAGTACGAGAAAAACGAGCCCACGTCCAGCTACCAGATGGAAGGGTATTACTGGACGGGCATCGGGGCCACGGCTTTGTGGGAAGAGGACGGGGCTTTGTGCTTCGGCACCAAAGACGGCTGTGTGCGGAAGTTCTCCGACGGGAACACCGCCGGGGACTTCAACGACTGCGACACGGCCGGTGACGCGACCGGCCGCCCGGTGCAGGCGGCCTGGGCCACGCCGCTGCTCAATTTGGGCAGCTGGGCCAATTTGAAAAACGTCACCGGCGTGTGGGTGGTGCTGCAGCCCTTTGCCCGGTCCGGCGGCGAGATCTGTTACGCCACGGACAAGGAGTACGAAAAGCTGGTCCGCTCGGCCAACGTGGACATTTTCGACTGGAACGACATCGACTTTCAGCGGTTCACCTTCAACACGCTGGACCGCCCGATGATCGTCAACACCCGCAAAAAGGCCAAAAAGGTGAAATTGTTTCAGGTGATCGTGAAGAACGGGCGGGCGGCCGAGCCCCTTCGGCCTGTTTGCCATTCATGTGAATTACAAAGTAGGAGGGAAGGTGAAGCGATGAGTTTGCAGGAGCATAAGCTCACGGATTACGCGGTGAGCATCGCGGGCCTGCCGGACAAGATCGAAAACAAAGCCCAGTGGCTGAAGCAGCAGTTTGACGCCCGCACCGACAGCGAGGTGCGGGACAGGCACAACAGCCTCATCGACGCACTGGACGAAGATCTGGCCGGGCGGCCCACCAACGAGAGCATGGCCGGCGCCATCGACGAAAAGGTGGTGGAGCTGGGCGCGGGGACATGGCCCAGGGCGTCTATGACCCGGGCCACCGCCGTCAGGACGTGTTCGCCTATGCGGACGCGGTGCGCCGGTACGCGGAAGGAAGCAGCGAAACGCTGCCCCCGGCCGAAACGGTCACGTTCACAGCGGGGCAAACCGGCTGGAGAGCGTGGCGGTCAGCGGGTTTACCACCCAGACCGGCACCGGGGACCCGGCCCCGGACAACGTGCGGCCCGTCAAAAACGCGGGAACGTGTAACAAAAACTGGTCTTGACGGGCGCGGAATCCTGGAACTGGGGGCGAGTAACGGGGACATCGCGGACTTTTGGGCCTGTCCGGCTCACCGGTCGACGCGGCAGCGGGGATCTGGTGCACCGACGCAAAGGCCGGTTACACCACCGCGCCGGATACGGTGCAGGTCAGCGGAAAGACCTTGTTCCTGCGCCTGTCCCGGTTTGACGCAGAGGAAAGCGCAGACGAGTTCAAGGCGTACCTTGCTCAGCGATACGCCGCCGGCGACCCGGTGACCGTGGCGTATCAGGATACCACGGCCGCCGGTGCGTATTACACCGGCGCGGCGGTACAGCAGAACGGAGCATACCGCTGTGAAATCATCCGGCTGGCGGACCGCCTGCACGCGGGCGACACCCTGGAGACGAATGTGCAGAGTGAGTATGACGCCTATGCGGAGTTTGACGGCTCGTCGGACGAAAACTGGCTGCTGGATTCCGGCAGCACGGCCGGGGCCGATGGTTCCAAACGCATGTGGATCAAACTCACAGGCCCGCAGACGGAAAACACATCCGACAAGGCGGTGCCGGTTGCCGCCAGCAATCAGCTGACGGCGCAGTCCGCGGAAACCACGTATATTGCGAAAGCCGCCAATTGCTTTGACGTGGTTTATTCCGGCGCGACCAACATGCTGCATGTGCGCATTGCGGGCATCAGCACGGTGGAAGCGCTGAAAACGCATTTGCAGTCTCATCCGTTAAGGGTGTTTTACAAATCCGCGTCCGGCGGCGCGGGCCGGCTTGTGCGGCGCGAGACCCACCCGCAAAACGCTGGTGCTGGACGGGGACGCGGCAAAGTTTGTAAAACAGGGCGACTACTGGTATTTGCCCGCGCAGCACACCTTCGAACGTGGCCCTGTCGCCCCGCTGCCAGTGCAGTGCGCTGCCCGGCAGCGTCCTGCGGACAAGCCAGGTCTACCAGTTTTTGTACGCGCCCGAAGCAGAGCTCACCCCTTATTTTGACGACTTGGATGCCTGCAACGCCTTTCTGGCGCAGCAGTACGCCGCGGGCACTCCGGTGACCATCGAATACGACCTGGCAGCACCGGAAGTGTACGTGGACGAGCCCGTGCAGCCGCAAACCCCGGCGGGCACGTGCACCCTGTCCGGTGAGAGCGGCACCCGCCTGACGGCCGCTGTGTCGCCGCCGGTGGGCTGCGTCAACGGCAAGTCCGGTGCGTCCGTCACCCTGACCAAAGCGGACATCGGCCTTTCCAATGTGGACAACACCCCGACGCCCAGAAAAACGTCAAGGGGCTGGCGGTGGAGGAAACGGACGTCATCACGGGTCTGCCCACCGGTCTGTATTACTACAAGGCAAACACCCCGGGCGCGCCCAAAACCGTGGACGGCCTGCTGCTTTCGCTGGTGTACGCACCGTTCGGCGTGCAGCTGGCCTCCCCCACCAACAGCGGCATCTATTTCCGCTGGGCCGTGGACAATTTTTCCGAGTGGGTAAGACTGGACCAGTAAAGGAGGTCATTCATGGGCAATTTGTTCAAAGGGCGCATGCAGGTGCCCTACTACTATTCCTGCTTCGGCTACAGCCGGGGCGGCGGCAAAACCTGGCACGGCGGCCAGGACGTGGTCGGTTTGGACAGCGACGCCATCCTCATGCCCGACTACGACGGAAAATCCATCTCCGGCACCGTGGTCACGGCCCGCAAGGTGGAAAAGTCCACCGGGGAACCCAACCTGGGAGTGGGGCTGGTACGTGTGCGTGAAGCTGGACGCGAACCAGACCCCGGACGCGGTCAACTACCTGTACTTCTGCCACAATGACCACAACGTGGCCGCCGTGGGCCGGCATGTGAAAAGCGGCGACGTGCTGGCCGTCATGGGCAACACGGGCAACGCCGCAGAGGCCACCCGCCCATCCGGCACTGCCATCTGGAAGTGCGGGCCACGGCCACGGGCAAAGGGCTGGCCCCACCCACTATTCCGGCTGTGCCAACCGGTGGGCATCTACGGGGAAAACCCGGTCAAGCCGTTGTCCGGCCAGGCGGCCAAACTCAAAATCAGCGCATCCAAACCCATCAGCGCCGGGGGACGTGGTGCTTTTGAAGGAAGTGTGTGACCCGCTGGGCATCTCCACCAGAGAGGAAAACGGCGCGCTCATCACGGCTCCGGCCTCGGCGGGGACCAGATCACCATCATCCGCGAGGCAAACCGCCTGAACCTGTCCGTGGCCCTGTACGAGACATCGCCGGCCAGGGTGCAGGTCCTTGTGGACAGCCTGCGGGTGCGCACGGGCCCCGGCGTGGAGGCGTACACCCAGGTGGGCAGCGTGAAAAAAGGCGACGTGCTGGAAACGCTGCAGGTCCGGGACGGCTGGGCCTACGTGGTCACCGGCGAAAAGGACGGCTGGGTGTGCCTGGGCCAGGACGGAGAGATCTACGCAAAGGCGGTGTAGCCGGATGGAGTGGACCGTTTTTCAGGTGGTGGCAGCTCTGGCGGCGCTGTTTCTCAGTTTGGGGGTGCCCATTATCCAGCTGAACGGCACCATCACCAGGCTGAACGTGACGCTGGAGCGCACCGAGAAGGACGTGCTTCAGCAGAAAAAGGAACTGGAACGGCAGAAGGAAGCGGCCCGGGACAGCCACCGCCGCCTGTGGGCCCACTGCGAAGAGCAGGACGCGGCGCTGCAGGACCATGACCGGCGCATCACCCTGCTGGAAGAGAGGAGGAAACCATGAGCATCAACTGGACCGTGCGGCTGAAGAACAAGGCCTTCTGGCTGGCGCTGATCCCGTCGCTTTTTGCTGCTGGTGCAGCAGCTGGCAGCGGTGTGCGGCTTCACGCTGGACCTGACGGCCCTGCAGGAGCAGCTGATGGGGCTGGCGGGCACGGTGTTCACGCTGCTGGCGCTGTTCGGGGTGGTCAACGACCCCCACCACCGCCGGCGCGTCGGACAGTGCCCGCGCCCTTGGCTACACCGAGCCGCAGAAAGGAGAATGAACCTTGGCAAATTATGAACAGAGCCTGCAGATCCTGGCCCAGCAGCTGGCGGCGCAGCAGGCGGCGGGACAGGCGGCCCGCCAGCAGATGCTGGCCAGCCTGGACAGCTATTACAACGGCATCTATGCGGACCTGGACAAAAGCTATCAGCAGCAGCTGGCCGCGGCCCAGGCGGATTTTGAAGCGGCCATGACCCAGCTGAAAACGGCTACGACACCAATGTAGGCGCCGTCAATGCCGACACCGCCCGGGATTTGCAGCAGGCGTACATCAGCCACATGATGAACCAGAAAAACCTGGGCCAGCAGCTGGCGGCGCTGGGGCGCAGCGGCGGCGCGTCCGAGACCACGCTGCTGGGGCTGTACAACCAGTACGGCCAGAACCGCGGCGCGCTGGAAGCCGCCCGCAACCAGCAGCTGAACCAGCTGGCTTTGCAGCTGGCCGAGCAGCAGGCGGCCCAGCAGGCGGACTACAACCGCGCCAAAAGCGAATCCACCGCCGACTACACCAGGCAGAAGAACGCCTACCAGCAGGCCCGTGCCCAGGCCGTGGCCGATTGGGACGCCAGAGCCAGGCGCGCCTGCAAAGCAACCAGCAGAACTATTACAACAGCCTGTCCCAGCAGAGCCGGCAGCAGTCCTCCCGCAGCAGCGGCGGCAGCAAAAAACCACCCAAAAATCCGCCGCGGACAAAAAAGACCACCAGCGACCAGGACCTGGCGCTGCGCTGGGCGGCGCTGCGGGCCACCATCAACGACCGCAAGCTGGCGGCGCTGGACAAGCGCGACAGCGGCTGACAAAGGCGGGTCTCCCAAAGGAGACCCGCCTTTTGTGCAAAAAACCGCAACACAGATCAAGCCAAACGCCCCGCGGCCGGGTATAATGAAGCGGAGGGAACAAAAATGGACCAATGGAACCGCTGCATGCAGCCGCTGATCGACGAGATCGACGCCTGCATTCGGGACAAACAGAATGAGACGCTGACGCTGCGCATCCTTTCGCAGAAATTCGGCTATTCCGAATCGCATTTTTCCCGCAATTTCCGCCGGGTCTCAGGCATGCGGCTGCGGGACTATCTTCGCTTTCGCAGGCTGGCCTTTGCGCTGGCGCCCCTGCGCGAGCCGGCAGCCCATTGTGCAGATCGCGCTGGACGCGGGCTTTTCCTCGCACGAGGCCTTTACCAGGCCTTCCAGGCGGCCTACGGCATCACGCCCGGCCAGTACCGCAGCCACCTGCCCCGGTGGCGCTGCACACCATTCTGCGCCCCTTTGACTGCTGGCTGCTGGAGCCGGGCGCGGCGGCGGACGGGGTGAAAACCTATCTGGTCACCATCCCGGCCCATGGGTTTGCGTACATCCAAAACCGGAGAGCATCGGCTATTGGGACTTCTGGCAAAGGCAGAACCGCATCCCCTGGGCAGGACCAGGCCACCGTCTGCCGCCTGCTGGAAGAGCTGCCGGGCAAGCTGGACGATCTGGGCGGCAGCCCGCCGTCGGGCAGCAGCGGGCAGCTGATGGCCTTTTTTTGCAACGACCCGCGGGCCGCATCTGCAGCTGGGGCATTCCGCTGGCGGAGTGCTGGGGCGCGCGCCTGCCGGCGGACTACCGGGGCCCGGTGCCGGCGCCGCTGCGCCTGCGCAGCGTGCCCGAAGGATTACGTGGTGTTTGAGCACGGCCCTTTGACGTTGCAACCGAAAGCGGCCTGGTGGAAGAAAAAATGGAGCGTGCCATGCGGGACTTTGCCATGCCCGGCGTCCGGCTGGATCTGTCGCCCGGCCGCCTGTTCTATTTTTATTACGACGGCAGCCGCGGCTGGAAATACGTCCGCCCGGTCACAAAAGCGGCCCTCTGATTCAGGGGCCGCTTTTGTCATGCCAGATGATCGATGGCGTACTGGGCTTCTTCCGCGGTGAACTGCTCGCCGTACTCAGAAGTGAGCCGGTCGTAAATGGCGCTGGGGGACATGGCCATGTCTTCCTGATACGATTTTGCCTTTTGCAGGGCGTTCTCCCGGTAGTCCGCTTCCAGGTTGTCCACGGCGTACCGGGCCTCTTCCGCGGTGAACTGCTCGCCGTACTCGGAAGTAAGCTGGTCGTAAATGGCTGCTTTGGACAGGTGCATGTTTTCGCTGTAGGAAGCAGCGCAGGCCAGCGCGTTGGCGTTCCAGTCGGCCTGCAGATTCTCCATGGCATACTGGGCCGCCTGTTCGGTGAACTGCTCGCCGTACTCGGAAGTAAGCTGGTCGTAAATGGCCGCCTTGGACATGTGCATGTGCTCGCTGTAGATTCAGCCTTTTTCAGCGCGGAGAGATATTCCGTGGGCACAGCTTCCGGGGCATCTGTTTCGCTGGCAGGCTCCGGCGCCGGTTCGGCCGCAGAACCGGGCGCTGAAACGCTGGCGGCGGTGCTGGCGGCAGGGCTGCCGCCGGATTCCTCCGGCGCGCCCAAAGCAGCCCCACGATCCCCAGTGCGATCAAAAAATGCCCAGAACGATCAGCGCAATTTTCAGACAACCGGTTTTCTTTTTCTTTGTTTCCATCATTCCTCGACTCATTTTGATACTTGCTGAATACCTGATAGGTATTTGTGTGGCATTTTCATGTTACCACAGGGGTATACTGTTTGCAAGACCAAAGGAAGGTGTCTGAAGGCCCGACAAGACCGATGAAGTGAAATTTACGCTGAAACTGCATCCGGAGCTGGCCGCAAAGCTCAATTATATTGCGGAGTATTACGGACGCACGCGCAGCGCGGAGATCATTTGGACGCTGCGCCGCCATGTGGTGGAGTTTGAAAGGAATTCGGAAAAATCACCGAAGAGGAATACAAGGGCATTTGACGCCCGATGAAAAAAGCCCCCGGCGCAAAGGCCGGGGTTCATAAAACAGTTGACAGCCACAGCAGTTTGCAATGCTGTGGCTGTTCTTGTATACCTTTCTGCTATGTGATAACATGGAACCAAACAGACCTACTAATCGGAATTTAGCATAGGGAGGAAATCAGTGTGCCACAGATGAATAAAGGCGGAAAGTTTATTTTCGAAAATCACTCATCCGCGAAGATGGCGTAATTCAGTTTCAGAGCAGGCGATTCGTGAATACGACATCACTGTGGAAGGACGAGTTTATCTATTTACAGCAAAGCAAGAGTACAGGCGGATTTTGTGTTACACGAAAAGGGTCTGCTTGAGCCGTCCAAGCTTGGTCACATATTAGTGGAAACTTCTGCGCTAAAGGATTACACTGCAAAGCAGGGAGAATTTGTCAAATATAAAAGGGCGATCCTATTCGTGGGTGGATATCACTGACGATGGAAAAATCATGTTGGCGATGAGATGATGTCATTTCTAAAAGATTGAACCGGGGATGAAACTCCTCTCCATTCATGTAGCAGCGATATAGCTTTCACAATGGGGGCATACGGACGGTTGGTAGAGGAATCCATGAAACACGAAGATGAAATCCCAGTGTTCTAAACAGGCAAATTCAAGTTTGTCGAACTGATAAAAAAGCGCACTTCTATACAGGGTAAACCCTGTATGCGCGCGCTCTGCGAGGCAAACAGCCCGGACGACGGGAGTCCGGGCTGTTTTGCGTCACTTCGTTCCGAACAAGAGGTTGCACCCCTTGCGCCGCCGTGCGCTATCCCTGCACACTTTGCGGCGATAACAATCTGCTTTCAGCAGACAGTCCCCGCCGCAAAGTCTGAAAATCCCATACTGTCAGTCAGATCGTCTACCGAAAATGTAGGCGGTCTTTTTCTATCCTATCCATCCCAGCAAAAAGGAGGTCATGTACGATGTCCAACAGAAATGCGCCGCCTGCTTTTCTGTCATCAGGCTTGAAGTAGGTTATTTACCGATGAAGAGGAAACGTCGTGAACGAAGTCACGCCGCACCCTTTGAAAACACAAGGTTTTCACCACTTTTTGATTTTACTGTTTTACGACCACCGGCATATGCCGGGGGCTTTTCCGCACTCAGAAGTGCAGAAATTTTTCAATGTCGCTGTTGGGCCCAGAATCAGCAGGCTCTCGCCCGCCCGGAACACGTGGTCCGCGCTGGGCAGCGGCTCCAGCACGTCGCCGCGCTTCACCGCCAGAATGTTGATGTGGTAGCGCTGGCGCACCTGCAGCTCCACAATGGTCTTGCCGTCCCAGGACGCGGGGTGGACGTCTCGTAGATGGAGTGGTCGCCGGTCAGCTGCACATAGTCGTACACGTTGTCGTTGCCGTAGCGCACCGCCGTGCGAATGGCCATCTGCTTTCCGGGTAGATCACGTCGTCCGCCCCGTTGCGCGACAGGAACTTGGCGTGTACCTCCCGGGCGGCCCTGGAGAGGACAAAGGGCGCGCCCTGTTCCTTGAGGAGCGCTGTGGTCTCCAGGGAGCTCTGGAAATCATCGCCGATGGCCACCACGCACAGGTCAAAGTTGCGCACGCCCAGGGAGGCTATGAACTGCTCGTTGGTGCTGTCCCCAATCTGGGCGTTGGTCACAAAGGGCAGCACGTCGTTCACGCGGTCCTCGTCGTGGTCCACCGCCAGCACTTCGCAGTGCATCTGCTGAAACTTCATGGCCATGTGCCGCCCGAAGCGGCCCAATCCGATCAGCAGTACCGATTTCATGATCCTTCTCCTTTATCCAATGGTGATTTTTTCCTGCGGCATCTGAGCCGGTGCGGGCCGGTGCCCGCTGGCCACCGCGTAAATCATGGTCAGGCCGCCCACGCGGCCGAAATACATCAGCAAAATCAATAAAACGTGCGAAGGGGCGCTCAAATCGGCGGTGATGCCCATGCTCAGGCCCACGGTGCCGATGGCGGACGCGCACTCAAACAGCGCCTGGGGCATGCTCACCCCGTCCAAAAGGCACAGCCCGATGCTGCCGGTCAGAAACAGCGTGGCGTACAGCGTCAGAATGGTGCAGGTGCTGCAGCACTTCCGGCGGCAGACGGCGGCCGAAGCACTGAATGCTGTCCCGCCGCTGAAACACCGACCGCACGCTCAGGAAAATCATGGCCAGAGACGTGGTCTTGGCGCCGCCCGCCGTGGACCCCCGGCGAACCGCCGATCAGCATCAGCAGAATGGTCACCAGCAGGCCCGGCCCGCTCATGACCGCATAGTCCACGGTGTTGAACCCGGCCGTGCGGGGGGAGACCGTCTGAAACAGCGACGCCCAGATCCGCTGGCCCGTGGTCAGGCCCCAGTGCTCGGCGCCGAACTCAAACACAAAAAGAAGAACACCGCCGGAAACACCAGCAGGCAGGCGGTCACCGTCAGCACGATTTTGGTCTGCAGCCGGTAGGCGTGGAAGTGCAGCTTGTTTTTTTGCTGATGTCGTCCCCACCAGAAAGCCGATGCCGCCGCATACGATCAGCGCCATCACCGTCAGATTCACCACCGGGTCGCCCACATAGTGGGTCAGCGAGGAGCCCGGCTGGCGGAACCCCATCAAATCGAAGCCCGCGTTGCAGAAGGCCGACACCGCGTGGAACAGCGCGTACCAGATGCCCTTGGTCAGCCCCATCTCCGGGGGAGAACCGCACCGCCAGAATCAGCGCACCGGTGCCCTCAATGAGAAACATGGTCTTTAAAATAAAGTCCGTCATGCGCACAATGCCGCCCACCTGCGGCGCAGAGATGGACTCCTGCATCACAAACCGCTGACGCAGGCCGATGCGCTTGCCGGACAGCAGCGCCACGGCCACCGCCACGGTCACCACGCCCATGCCGCCCACCTGGATCAGCGCCAGAATCACCAGCTGGCCGAACTCCGACCAGTAGGTGTGGGTGTCGTGCACCACCAGCCCGGTCACACAGGTGGCCGAAGTGGAGGTGAACAGCGCGTCCAGAAACGGTGCGCCCAGCCCGTCCCGGGTGGCAAAGGGCAGCGTCAGCAGCAGCGCCCCCACCAGGATCAGACCCAGAAATCCCAATATGATGATCTGTGCCGGAGTTACCCGGCTGGTCAGCTTTGAAAACACTTTTTCCCGCCTTCCAGGCATTCTAGAGCACAGCATAGCACAAACCATTTGCTTTTTTTCAATTTAAAACCGCACGAACGCACATTTTTGTCATTCTGCCCTTTCGCCGTACTTCGGCCCGCCTTTTTACATATAATATGGTAGGACCATCCCCCTTACGAAAATTTTACCCGTTTTTCGGCGGATTTCACCTTGCCAGAAAAGTCCCAAAAGGGGTATAATGAATCATACATACAGGAGAAGTTTTGCAAAGTTCGTTCTGGTCAAAAATTTTTCAAAAATTCTTTTGAAATGCTGATTTGTGACCAGTTTGTGACCTGAATGGGTTACAATAGGATCATCGGATAAAAGACATCCTACCAAGATCCGAAGTGGTTGAAAAAAGGCAAAACCGGTGAAAGCCGGCGACGCAAAGCTAAAGGGCCTGAAAATGGCAGCCAGCTACCGACGTGCAATGAATGGGTGCAGTCGGTGGCTGGCTTTTTTATTCAAAATTTTACTTCCTTATGAAAAGGAGTCAAAACACAAGGGGCATAGGCCCGGAAAGGAGCACATCATGAACGAGTTTTTGGTACAAGGTTCGCCGCGTAATCAGCGTCATGCTGGTAGTGGCGCTGTCCAGACCACAGCGCCGGTGGCGCATCGCGGACGACGACATGGCGGCGGCCGCCCAGATTCCTACAGCCGTCAGCGACAGCGCTGAACCCGCTGGGGAGCCTGAGGCATTAAACAACGAGGAGGTACCGCCCGCTTCCAGCGAGGCAGCGCCGCCCGCTTCCAGTGAGGCGACACCGCCTGCGGATGGCGAGGCGACACCGCCTGCGGATGGCGAGGCAACGCCGCCCGCTTCCAGTGAGGCGACACCGCCCGCTTCCAGCGAGGGCAGCGCCGCCCGCTTCCGGCGAGGCGACACCGCCCGCTTCCGGTGAGGCGACACCGCCTGCTTCCGGTGAGGCGACGCCGCCTGCTTCCGGTGAGGCGAGACGACCGATCCTTCGGCGAAGGGGCCCGGTAGAGCCTGTTCCCGGTGAGCCGGAAGAGCAGATCTGGACCGTAACGGTGTATTACCTGTTTGAAGACGGCACCACAGCGCGGCCTGTGGACAGCCGCCAGTATGTGGCGGGCGAGGCGTATTCCTTTGACGTGCCTGCCATCCCGGGTTACACAACGCTGCTGGACAGTGAAGCGTTCAGCGAGGCGCAGATCACCGGAACCGCCAGCGCGGACGTAAGCTATGTGGTTACATACGTGGCGGGCATGGTGAACTATACCGTGCTGCACAAATACGAGAACCTGGACGGCCTTTGAAGAAGTCCGGGAAGAGAAGCAGGGCCTGGTGGGCGCTGACACAGAGTCTGCTCCGGTGAACCGGGAAGGCTTTACCGCGCAGCCCTATGCCGAGACGACCATCGCGGCAGACGGCACCACGGTCGTGACCATCAGCTATCTGCGCAATACCCAGTACCTGAACTATCAGACCAGCGGCGGAAGCTACGTTGCCCGTCAGGATGGCAAGTATGGCGCAACGGTGGACGTGACGGACGAACAGCCCGTGCGCAACGGCTTCTCCTTTGAGGGCTGGTATCTGGACGAAGGTCTCAACACACCGGCGGGGCGCCACGGTCACGCTGAACGGCGATGTGACCCTGTACGCCAAATGGGCCGGCGAAGAAGTGGGCTATACGGTCATCTATTGGCTGGAAAATGCCGATGACGACGGGTATTCCTACTATAAAACGGTGACCGGCCGGCGCGCCACGGCAGGCGAGCAGGTACAGCTCACCCAGCGCGACGTGGAGAGCATCCAGCATTTCGCCTTTGAGCGCTCCGACGCCGTGACCGTCAAGGCCAACGGTTCCTCCATCGTCAATGTGTATTATTCCCGTAACGAGTATACGCTGACGTTCCAGGTGAACCAGGGCAGCTGGTTGAGGCCGAGATGGACTACTGTCGCCACCATCAAGGCCAAGTATGATGCAAACATCGCGGACAAATGGCCCATCGTGGGTGACGACGGCACTCTGTACAATTCCGGCTGGGTCTGGGAAGATACCGGACACACATACGAGTACATCCTGGCGACCATTGAAAAAATGCCCGGCACCAACGTGACTTTCCATGGCGAAAAGCGCGACGCGGACAACACAATCTACTATTATGTAGAGACGCTGCCCGGCCAGCGCGGTGACACTACATTCAACGGAAAGAGCTTCACGCTGTACAAAACCGTTCCCACCGGCATCAACTACCTGACGTATGACGAGGAGTTCCATCCCATTCAGGGCTTCGACCGCTACGGCTCCAACCCTGCATTCCGAAACGGAAGTTGCGACTTCAGCGGAGGAAAGGCCTCTCTGTACTATTCGCGCAACAGCTATGACCTGACGTTCTACAACTACAACGGCGTGGATAAGACGACCCAGCTGCTGTATCAGGCCAGCCTGAGCGATCAGAACTACACGCCGAACCGTCCTTCCTCTCTGCCGGAGTACTACACCTTCCAGGGCTGGTACACCACAGAGGACTGCCTGCCCGGAACGCAGGTGGATTTCGGCAGTGCGACCATGCCGGCCGGCGACCTGATCGTCTATGCCAAGTGGGCGGCGCCGGTTTATACGGTGTCCTTCGACTCCAACGGCGGTACCCCATGGATCCGCAGGAGGTAGAAGGCGGCAAACGGCTTCTCGTCCGGCGGACCCCATTCGTGAGGGTTACACCTTCGCGGGCTGGTACGAGGACGCCGGCTTCGCAGGCAGCAGTTATGACTTCGAGGGCAAGCCCGTCAGCGCGGACATCACGCTGCACGCCAAGTGGGTGCCGGTCACAGTGACCAGCTACACGGTGCGTTATCTCATCAAAGATACCGGCGAGGCTTTGTTTGACGAAGTTGTGCGCCCGGGCAATGTGGGCGCCGCTGTGTTTGCCAATGCCAAGAGCCACAGCGATTATGTGGCCGATGCACTGTCCAAATCCATCAAACTGGAAGCGGCTGCATCTCAGAACGTCATCACGTTCTGGTACAGCAAACCCAGCGATTTGGGCTATACCGTAAAATTTGTGGATGAAGAGGGCGCGCTTCTGGCAGAATATACCGGCGCCCCCGTGTCCAGCACGCAGATCGTGGTTCGCGCCAGCGACTACACCATTCCTGCGGGCTATCAGGTCACGAATCCCATCTATACGCTGCGCCTGCAGGGTGACGAAAGCCTGAATGTGGCGACCTTCGTGTGCAAACTGCAGGAGTATCAGATTACGTACCACCTGGACGGCGGCTCGGCGGAAAACCCCACCAGCTATACCGTCAAGTCCGACAACATCACGCTGAACAATCCCACACGGGATCATTATGAGTTCATCGGCTGGAGCGGCACGGGTCTGACCGGCAGCGACAATATGACGGTCACCATCCCCACAGGCAGCACCGGTGACCGCAGCTATACGGCTCATTGGAAACGCTCCACTTTCAACATCACCTATGCGGCCGATGCAAACGGCAGCGTCAGCCCCACGTCTGAAACCGTCAACGCGGGCGAGGACGCCGTGGGCTCTAAGGCCACTCCGGCAACCGGCTACCAGTTCACGAACTGGACCAACGAAGCGGGCGACGTGGTCAGCGAAAGCGCGACCTTTGCACCGCAGGACGTTCTGGCCGATGCCACCTATACCGCACACTTTGCACCCAAGGATTATCAGGTTGTCTACAGCTGGACGGGCGCTCCCGAAAGCGAGACCCTGCCTGAAAACCAGACGGTGAAATTCAACGCACCCTACACGATCGACTCCACTTACACCAGCGAGACCGTTGTAGAGACCACGGACGCCTATGGCAACGTGACTGGCCGCTACACCTTCTCCGGCTGGACCGATCCCAATAACGGCGTCATGACCACCGAGGGCGTGACCGTCAGCGGCACCTGGACCTTCGAAGAAGTGGCGGTTGCCAAGTACGACGTGAACTACAGCTGGGACGGCGACGTTCCCGAGACCGAGACTCTGCCTGAGTCCATCACCGGCCTGGTCAAAGGCCAGCCGTACACGGTTGACAGCACCTACACCAGCGAGACCATCGTGTACACCTACGATGCGTACAACAACATCAACGGCCAGTACACCTTCTCTGGCTGGACCGATCCCAACAACGGCAGCATGGGCTACAGCAATGAGACCGTCAGCGGCACCTGGACCTTCGAAGAAGTGGCAGTTGCCAAGTATGACGTGAACTACAGCTGGGACGGCGACGTTCCCACAACCGAGACTCTGCCCGAGTCCATCGTCGGTTTGGCGACGACCCAGCCCTACACGACCGACACCTCCTACTGCAGGGGGACCGTCGTAGAGACCAAGGAGGCCTATGGCAACGTGAACGGCCGCTACACCTTCTCCGGCTGGACCGATCCCAACAACGGCGTCATGGGCGAGAGCAACGTGACCGTCAGCGGCACCTGGACCTTCGAAGAAGTGACAGTTGCCAAGTATGACGTGAACTACAGCTGGGACGGCGACGTTCCCGAGACTGAGACTCTGCCCGAGTCCATCATTGGCCTGGTCAAAAGGCCAGCCGTACACGGTTGACAGCACCTACACCAGCGAGACCATCGTGTACACCTACGATGCGTACAACAACATCAACGGCCAGTACACCTTCTCTGGCTGTACCGATCCCAACAACGGCGTCATGGGCGAGAGCAATGTGACCGTCAGCGGCACCTGGACCTTCGAAGAAGTGACAGTTGCCAAGTACGACGTGAACTACAGCTGGGACGGCGACGTTCCCGAGACTGAGACTCTGCCCGAGTCCATCACCGGCCTGGTCAAAGGCCAGCCGTACACGGTTGACAGCACCTACACCAGCGAGACCATCGTGTACACCTACGATGCGTACAACAACATCAACGGCCAGTACACCTTCTCTGGCTGGACCGATCCCAACAACGGCGTCATGGGCGAGCAATGTGACCGTCAGCGGCACCTGGACCTTCGAAGAAGTGGCAGTTGCCAAGTACGACGTGAACTACAGCTGGGACGGCGACGTTCCCGAGACTGAGACTCTGCCCGAGTCCATCACCGGCCTGGTCAAAGGCCAGCCGTACACGGTTGACAGCACCTATACCGATGCCACCGTCGTGGAGACCACGGATGCCTATGGCAACGTGAACGGCCGCTACACCTTCAGCGGCTGGACCGATCCCAACAACGGCGTCATGGGCGAGAGCAACGTGACCGTCAGCGGCACCTGGACCTTCGAAGAAGTGACAGTTGCCAAGTACGACGTGAACTACAGCTGGGACGGCGACGTTCCCGAGACTGAGACTCTGCCCGAGTCCATCATTGGCCTGGCGAAGAACCAGCCGTACACGATCGATACCACTTACACCAGTGAGACCGTCGTAGAGACCACGGATGCCTATGGCAACGTGAACGGCCGCTACACCTTCAGCGGCTGGACCGATCCCAACAACGGCGTCATGGGCGAGAGCAACGTGACCGTCAGCGGCACCTGGACCTTCGAAGAAGTGACAGTTGCCAAGTACGACGTGAACTACAGCTGGGACGGCGACGTTCCCGAGACTGAGACTCTGCCCGAGTCCATCACCGGCCTGGTCAAAGGCCAGCCGTACACGGTTGACAGCACCTACACCAGCGAGACCATCGTGTACACCTACGATGCGTACAACAACATCAACGGCCAGTACACCTTCTCTGGCTGGACCGATCCCAACAACGGCGTCATGGGCGAGAGCAACGTGACCGTAAGCGGCACCTGGACCTTCACGGAAGTGGAAGTTGCGGAATACACCATCACTTACATGCTGGATGGCGCTTTCTATGCCTCTGAGACAAGGTTTACAACCAGCCCATCAGCTTGATGGCGGATCCGGCAGACCGCGAAGGCTACCTTCTCCGGCTGGACCGTCGAGAATTATCCCGATGGACTGCCCGCAACCATGCCCGCTGAGAGTCTGGTCGTGGTTGGTTCCTTTCACGGTGAACAATTACGATTACACCGTCAATCACATTTATCTGAACCGCGAGGGCGTAGAGGTCGACCGTGATCCGAGAGCGGAAACGCTGCTTATGGCACGACGATCACCTACAGCCAGCGTCTGGTGTACCAAGATCAGACGTACCTCTTCAACAGCGACGATGGCCCCAAGACCATCGGCATCGATCCGGCGCAGAATGTTCTGAATGTCTACTATGACATCGACGTTCTGGTAGATCCGGACAAAGATCCGGATGAAGACCCGGACAACGGCGACCAGATCCCCGATAAGTTCCAGGTGGTCGTGAACTACGAAGCGGCCAACGGCACTCCCGCCATCAGCAGCGAAGTGTTGACGCTGACCGACGAGAACGGCGTCTACAGCGAGACCGGTACGGCTCAGGCCAGCATGCCCGACGTGGCAGCAGCCGAAGGCTACACCTGGTACGACACCAACTGGTATGCGGATAACGCATACACCACCGTGGCCAACGCCACCGTCACCGCTGACACCACCTTCTACGCATATTGCGACGAAGACGACAACGGCGACAACATTCCCGACAAGTTCCAGGTAACGGTCACCTACGTAGCAGAGAACGGTACTCCGGCCATCAACAGCGAACTGCTGAACCTGGTCGACGAGAACGGCAACTACAGCGAGACCGGTACGGCTCAGGCCAGCATGCCCGAAGTGACGGCAGCCGAAGGCTACACCTGGTACGACACCAACTGGTATGCGGATAACGCATACACCACTGTGGCCAACGCCACCGTCACCGCTGACACCACCTTCTACGCATATTGCGACGAAGACGACAACGGCGACAACATTCCCGACAAGTTCCAGGTAACGGTCACCTACGTAGCAGAGAACGGTACTCCGGCCATCGGCAGCGAACTGCTGAACCTGGTCGACGAGAACGGCAACTACAGCGAGACCGGTACGGCTCAGGCCAGCATGCCCGAAGTGACGGCAGCCGAAGGCTACACCTGGTACGACAAAAAACTGGTACACCGATGATACCTACACCACTGTGGTTAACGCCACCGTCACCTGCTGACACCACCTTCTACGCATATTGCGACGAAGACGACAACGGCGACAACATCCCCGACAAGTTCCAGGTAACGGTCACCTACGTAGCAGAGAACGGCACTCCGGCCATTGCAAGCGAACTGCTGAACCTGGTCGACGAGAACGGCAACTACAGCGAGACCGGTACAGCCCAGGCCAGCATGCCTGAAGTGACGGCAGCCGAAGGCTACACCTGGTACGACACCAACTGGTATGCGGATAACGCATACACCACCGTGGCAAACGCCACCGTCACCGCTGACACCACCTTCTACGCATATTGCGACGAAGACGACAACGGCGACAACATTCCCGACAAGTTCCAGGTAACGGTCACCTACGTAGCAGAGAACGGCACTCCGGCCATCGGCAGCGAACTGCTGAACCTGGTCGACGAGAACGGCAACTACAGCGAGACCGGTACAGCCCAGGCCAGCATGCCCGAAGTGACGGCAGCCGAAGGCTACACCTGGTACGACAAAAACTGGTACACCGATGATACCTACAGCACTGTGGCCAACGCCACCGTCACCGCTGACACCACCTTCTACGCATATTGCGACGAAGACGACAACGGCGACAACATTCCCGACAAGTTCCAGGTAACGGTCACCTACGTAGCAGAGAACGGCACTCCGGCCATCGGCAGCGAACTGCTGAACCTGGTCGACGAGAACGGCAACTACAGCGAGACCGGTACAGCCCAGGCCAGCATGCCCGAAGTGACGGCAGCCGAAGGCTACACCTGGTACGACAAAAACTGGTACACCGATGATACCTACACCACTGTGGCCAACGCCACCGTCACCGCTGACACCACCTTCTACGCATACTGCGACGAAGACGACAACGGCGACAACATTCCCGACAAGTTCCAGGTAACGGTCACCTACGTAGCAGAGAACGGCACTCCGGCCATTGCAAGCGAACTGCTGAACCTGGTCGATGAGAACGGCGTCTACAGCGAGACCGGTACGGCGCAGGCCAGCATGCCCGAAGTGACGGCAGCCGAAGGCTACACCTGGTACGACAAAAACTGGTACACCGATGATACCTACAGCACTGTGGCAAACGCCACCGTCACCGCTGACACCACCTTCTACGCATATTGCGACGAAGACGACAACGGCGACAACATTCCCGACAAGTTCCAGGTAACGGTCACCTACGTAGCAGAGAACGGCACTCCGGCCATCGGCAGCGAACTGCTGAACCTGGTCGATGAGAACGGCAACTACAGCGAGACCGGTACAGCTCAGGCCAGCATGCCCGAAGTGACGGCAGCCGAAGGCTACACCTGGTACGACACCAACTGGTATGCGGATAACGCATACACCACCGTGGCCAACGCCACTGTCACCGCTGACACCACCTTCTACGCATACTGCGACACCGACGTTCTGGTCGACCCGGGCAGGATCCGGACGGCGACCCGGACAACGGCGACGGCATCCCCGACAAGTATCAGGTGGTTGTGACCTTTGAGGCGATCAACGGCGTGGTACGGCCGAAGGGCGGCACAGACGCCGACAATGCGAAGAGCATCAGCACCGTGGTCACCCTGCTGGATGAGAACGGCATGCCCGCAGCGAACGGCACTGGCTACCTGACCGATGCGCAGATCCCCGAAGCTCTGTCCAACATGGGCTATGACGGCGACAGCGCGGTATGGACTCCCGAGACCCCGACGACGACCTACGGCATTACGAAGACCATGACCTTTGTGGTGGACTTCAGCGCCAACGGCATAGGCGGCGATACCCCGCCGGATGAAGGCGGCGAGACCCCGACCACTCCCACCACCCCGGTAACGCCGGGCACGGAGGAGCCGGAGGAACCCGCTGAGGAGACCCCGGCCGAAGAGGAGCTGGAGGACGAAGAGGCTCCGCTGGCTTCCGGTGAAGAGGGCGAGGAGCTGGAGGACGAAGAGGCTCCGCTGGCAGCACCTGCGGGCGCAGCCTGGGCCCTGCTGAACCTGATCCTGGCCATCCTGACCGCTCTGGGCAGCGTGCTGCTGCTGATCGGTTACATCGGCAAAAAGAAGAAAGAAGAAGAGGATGAGACCGGCGAAAACGTCGAGTACACCGTCAAGAAGAAAGGTGTCTGGCGTGTGCTCAGCCTGATCCCGGGCATTGGCGCCATCGTGGCGTTCATCCTGACCGAGAACATGCGCAACCCGATGGTCTTCACCGACCGCTGGACCCCTGCTGATGGTCATCATCGCAGTCATCCAGGTCATCGTGGCGATTCTGGCAAAGAAAGAAAAAGAAGAGCCCGACGATCGTGAAGCCCAGGCCTAAGACATTCTTTTCAACACACACCTGAAAAGACCCGGCCCCGAAGCACCTGATTCGGGGCCGGGTTTTGTTTGTGTGCAGAGGCGCATGGTTTTGACCGGCACCCGACACAGGAACCGGAAAACGCGCCTGTCCGCGCAAAAAGGGACCGTCTGCACCCGGGGGCACAAACGGTCCGTTGTTTTATAAATGCCGGTCAGAACGTCTCCATCAGTTCCAGAGCCGTGTGCAGCAGGTCGGCGCGCACCCCGTGGCGGCGGTCCCAGCCGCGGGCGTCCCAGGCGGCGCCGCTCACATCGTCCCCGGCGTACAGCAGCTGCGCCAGCGGCAGGTCGTAATAGCGGGATACCGCGAAAAACGCCGCCGCTTCCATCTCCACCGCCAGACAGCCCTCTTTCCCGCCGGCGCCGCACCAGAGCGGGCGTCTCCGGTACAGCGCGTCGGTGGTCCAGGTGAGGCCCGGCGTGTAGGAATGCCCAGCCGGTCCAGCCCGGCGCAAAGGTCCGCCAGCGCCCCCGGATGGCATTCCCACGGTGCGGGCAGGGGGCAGGTAATGGTAGGACGTGCCTTCGTCCCGCAGCGCGGCAGTGGGCACAAAGATCTCGCCCGCGCGGGAATTTTTCCCGCAAAGCGCCCGCACCGCCGCACACCAGAAAGCGGCTGCATGGCGTGCAGCTCTTCGATGGTGCAGGTGCGCCCGGCGCCGTGGAGAAGGGCATGGTCACGCACACGTCGCCTCCGTCCCCGTACACGGTCAGGTCCAGCACTTCGGCGTGCAGCTGCCCGATGGGGCCGCAGCCCCGCTGGCGCACCAGCTGCTCCAGCTCTGTACGGAAAAAGGTGATAACGTATTCGCCGAGATTCCGTAAGAAAACGACGCCGGGCAGGGGCCTCTTTTGCGCGGCTGCATCGTCAAACCGCCTTGACAACCACAAAGGGTGCCGGGTTTTTCCCGCAAGGCGGGAAAATGGGGACCAGGGCTGGTCCGCAACCGGCCGGGCGGTCCGCGAAGCGGAGCGGGCGCATTATTGCCGCGCCCGCAGCCCTTCGGCGTTTTTCCTTGCATCCGCATCAAAAGCGAACCTCTTTCGAACGGTTGTGCCCCCTCAACTTTGCAAAGTTGAGGGGCACAACTGCCGTTTTCTTGCGTCATCCCGGCCTTTTGGGCGGAAGTGTTTTGCTGAGAAAATCCCGGGGCGGATGAGTGCGTCCCGGTCTGTGTCAAATTCGCACACAGGAGATGCGTGTTCTAAAATCATGGTGATTCTCCTTGCAAAAAGCCGCCCGCGCCCGTGGCGCGAACGGCTGCTGTCGATTGATTCAGGGTTGCTTTCCCAGATAGGCCAGAATGCCGCCGTCCACATACAGGATGTGGCCGTTGACAAAATTGACGCATCCGAGGCCAGAAACACCACCGGCCCCTGCCAGATCGTCCGGCTGGCCCCACCGGCCTGCCGGCGTGCGGCCCCTGAAGAAAGGCGTCAAGGGGATGCATGCTGCCGTCCGGCCCGGCTGGCGCAAGGGCGCGGTCTGGGACGTGGCGATGTACCCCGGCCCGATGCCGTTGCACTGAATGTTATAGGGCCCCGTATTCGGCGGCGATGTTTTTGGTGAGCATCTTCAGCCCGCCCTTGCCGCCGCGTAGGCGCGACCGTCTCCTGGCCCACCTCGCTCATCAGGGAACAGACGTTGATGATCTTGCCGTGGCCCCGGCGCACCATGCCCGGCAGCACTTCCCGTGCCATGAGAAAGGGAGCCACCAGGTCCACGTCCACCACCCGGCGGAAACTGACGCTCCATGCGGTACAGCTCGGTGCGCTGAATGACGCCCGCATTGTTGACCAGAATATCGATGGGTCCCGCTTCGGTTTCCGCCTGCCGGACCAGGCGGCGCACCTGCGCTTCGTCGGTCACGTCCGCCACATAGCCCCTGGGCCTCAACGCCCGCGTCCCGATAGGCGCGCACGCCTCGTCCCGGTGGTCGGCCCGGCTGCTGTTGAACACCAGCGTCGCCCCGGCCCGGGCCAGCGCCAGCCCTATGGAAACCCGATGCCGTGGGCGCCGCCGGTCACCGCAACGCGGTGCGCCCGCGCAGAGAAAACAGTTCATCCATACAAAAACCTCTATTGTTCGTCGTTTTTGGCCAGCGCCGTCTCCACGCTGAAGCGGAACGAGGCCACAAACGCCTGGGTGGAAAGTCCTGATAACCGCCGGTGTACCACACGGGCGCGTGGCGGCACAAGCCGGCAAATGCCTCAGCCCACACGTCCGCCAGGCCGAACACATAGGCGTAGGGCAGCGCCGTGTAAAAGCAGTCGGGGTTTTTCTTCCAGAAGGTCCGTCAGCTGGTCCCGGGGCGGGTTCTCCAGATACCGGAACAGCTCCCAGAAGACGGGTGCAGGCCACCCGGTGGTAGTCGGTGGGGCGGGCCAGCAGCGCGCCAGCAGGCACCCGGCCAGCACCAGCAGAAAGCTGGGCACCGTGAGCCACAGCGGCGTGGAGCAGCCCAGCGCACACCGCGCCGCCCACCCCGGCCAGAATGCCCAGCGCCGCCCCGGCCCCGGCCCACAGGACCCGGCCCCGGTGCGCAGGGAAGTGCCAGCGGCGGAAAGCCGTGTGCATCAGGGAATGCCAGCATCACCAGCGGCACGCAGGCGGCCAGCGCCCAGCCCACCCCGGCACGGGACAGACCCAGAAACAGCGCCAGACACCCGCAAAGGGCACCAGCAGAGAGTGCACCAGCGTCTGGGGCTGGTACAGCCGGCGCTCGCCGGAGAAGGATTCGGCCAGCTGCTCCTTGGGCCTGCTCCAGCCGGGCGGCAAACCCGTCGTCCGGCCGGGTCAGATGGCACAACGCCGCGCCATCGGGGGAACAGCGCTTCAAACAGGGTGCGCTCCCACACGGGGGCGTCCGCGGCAGGTCCCGGCGGCGGGTCAGCACCAGCGGCGTCTGCTCGGGGTCGCTGCCGTCCCATTCGTCGCTGGACACCGTCACAAGGCCCCGGCGCGCAAACACCAGGATCAGCGACAGCAGGTCCCGGTCGTCGGCCTCGCCGTCCATGAGAAAGCCCGCCTGCGCGCTGGAAAGGTCCTGCGGCACCGCAAAGCGCCGCCTCGGCCCGCAGCGTTCCGCGCAGCCCGCCCAGCGCCCGGGCCAGCACCACCAGCCCGCTGAGCGCCGCCAGCGCCAGAAACACCCACACGGCCGCGGGGGGGTGTTTTCCACCGCGTCCCGGCCCACGCCGGCCGCCAGAGCAAAACAAACCATCTCTTTCATGAAGGCACCCTCTTCTTTTGCCCACAGTATAGCATATTTTTGCCGCCGGGTTGCAAAGTTTTGCAAAAATCAAGTATCATTATCTCTGACTTCTGATTTTCAATCACAAGGAGAACGTCATGATTGCATTGCTGAAAAATATTTCTGGGTCCTGTTCGTGTCCATGGTCCCCATTGTCGAGCTGCGCGGCGCGGTGCCCATCGGCGTGGGCATGGGCCTGCCGCTGGTGCCCACTTACCTGGTGGCGGTGCTGGGCAACATGCTGCCGGTGCCCATCATTCTGTTGTTCGCAAAGCGGGGTGCTGTGGTGCACCACCTGGCCCAGCGCACTGGGCCGCTTTTCACCAAGATCTATGAAAAAGGCGTCAAGGCCGGCGATAAAATGCAGGAAAAAGCGGGCCGGGGCATCTACTGGGCGCTGTACCTGTTCGTGGCCATTCCGCTGCCCGGCACCGGCGCCTGGACGGCTGCCTGGCGGCTACGCTGCTGGATTTGAAGTTCTGGCCCAGCGTGGCGGCCGTGCTGGCGGGCGTCATGACCGCGGGGCTCATCATGCTGCTGGGGTCCATGGGCCTGTTCGGCGCACTGAGCTTTCTGTTCTGAAAAAACGGCATGGCACCGGCCATGCCGCTTTTTTTTCTGCGGCAAAACTTTTTTGAAAATGTTGAAGAAAACCGCGCCCTTCAGCCGTTACATATACGAAGGGCAGCGAAAAGGTGGTGAGCGCGGCAAGCGGCGATGAACAATGAACAATTTACGCACATGGTGCAGCAGTACGAACGGCTGGTGTACACCATCTGCTACCAGTTCACAAAAGACCACCCGCTGGCCGAGGATCTTGCCCAGGAGACGTTCCTGGCCGCGCCACCGCGGCGACTGCCCTGCCGACCACTACAAGCCCTGGCTCGCCCGCATTGCCACGAACAAGGCCAAGGATTATTTGAAAAGCGCCTACCACCGACGGGTGCAGGCCGCCGAGGACGACGCCATGGCCGTGCTGGCCGCGCCGCCCGGCACCGGCCCCGAGGATGTGACCATCGACCGGGACAGCGCCCTGCGCATCGAGCACGAGATCCGGGCGCTGAAAGAACCCGTATCATATGGTGTCGGTGCTGTATTTTCCTGGAAGAGAACAGCATCGACGAGATCGCCCGCCGGCTGGAACGGCCGCCCAAGACCGTTCACACCCAGCTGTACCGGGCCAAACAACTTTTGAAAAACGCATTGGAAAGGGGAAGGGCTGACATGGAACTGTTTTTGGAAAACGGGCATCTGACCGACGAAGCCCCTGCACGCCTCATTGGAAGGCACTTTGGACGAGATGGGGCGGCTGGAAGTGGCTGAACATCTGAGCTTCTGCGACAGCTGCCTTTGCGCTACACAGCGCTGCTGGAAGACGACGTCCTGCTGGAGCCGGAGCATCCGCTGACGCCGGGCGTGCTGGAGCGCATCCGCCGCCGGGTGGTGCGCGTGTTCTTCAACCGGTACGCCGCCGCGGCGGCCGCCGTGGTGCTGGCCGTGACTTTCTGGAGTACGGGCCTGTTCCGGGACATCAGCACCATCCGCACCCGGGCCCCCGGAACCGCCCGCGTCCCAGTCCCAGCAGGTGGAAATGCCTGCCGCCGCACGGGTGAACGCCTTCTTCCGCACGGCTTCCTATCACTTGAACCAGGGTTTTGCCGACCTGTTCCATCAATAAGAGAGAATCGCTATGAATCGTAAAATGGATTTTGGACCTTCTGCTTTGCCTTCATCGGCGGGGGCCAGATGTATCAGGGGTATATGAAGCGGGGCTTGTCCCTGATGAGCATGTTCATGTTCGTCATCTTCCTGTCGGCCTTCTGGGCATGGGCCTGCTGAGCCTGATGCTGCCCGTCATCTGGGCCTATTCCTTCTTCGACACCTTCAACATCCATAGCCAAACCCCGAGCAGGCCGCCCAGAACCCCGACGATTATCTCATTGACGTCAGCGGCC
>VOFE01002496.1_pt1 | contig 44000 bp, 90 predicted proteins | sample 5384071 | NCBI WGS metagenome assembly VOFE01 (sample SAMN12384724, study PRJNA508395) | human gut metagenome | isolation source: healthy gut D | host: Homo sapiens
CAATCAAACCGTAGTTTCCGTCTTCTCGTTTATAGAGAACATTAGTTGTATGATCTTCACTATCAGTATAGATAAAAGAAGTCATGACCCAACAATTCCATTTGAAGGATGGCTTCTTCAACATCCATTGGTTTCAACTCAATGTTTTTAGTTCTTACAACTTCAACAGCTGGTGCTTCTTCAACTTGTTCGTTATTAAAATCAGCTGAGAATACTTCTCCTGTTGGAACTTTTTCACGATGCTTACGTGCAATTTTTGTTTTGTTTTTACGGATTTGTCTTTCAATCTTATCAACCACTAGGTCAATAGAACCATACATATCTTGCGAAACATCTTCTGCTCTTAGTGTTACAGAACCTGTTGGAATAGTAACCTCTACTTTAGCTGTCTTTTTCGCGATAAACCTTAAGATTTACACGTGCATTCAATTCTTGGTCTTCGTTGAAGTATTTTTCAACTTTGCTAAGTTTACTTTCAACATAGTCACGAAGTGCTTCAGTTACTTCGATGTTTTCGCCACGGATACTATATTTAATCATAAAGACCTCTTTCTCGCTTGTTAGCGTTTTCTTTATCTTTATTATATCCTTTTCATGAAAATTTTGCAAGGATTTTTATTATCTAGCTAGTGAAAAGGTCAAAACTTCTTTAATACCTATACCTTCTAACAGTTGAACCATCTGATATAAAGTGGAACCCGTTGTATAGATATCATCCACTATAATAATCTTATCTGGTAGATTTATACCTTCTTGAGACAGAAGGCATTATCTTGATTTAAACGCTCCTCGCGTGTTTTCGATGATTGCTTCTCAATATCTCTTTTCTCAAAGATATCCTGATAGGGAATTCCCTCTATTAATCCCTCAACTTGGTTGAATCCTCTTTCTACCAAGCGTTCTTCTGACAATGGGACCGGCACTATGGCGTAACCTTTTTAAAAAATGGTTTTAAATTTTTTTTATATCTTTTTGAAATATTTTTCTAATACAATAGTCTCCCCATAAATTTATAGCGGCTAAAATACTCTTTCATGTTTTCTTCATAGCGATAAATGGCAAGGTGCTTAGGAATATAGCCTTTTTTCATCCAAAGTTTACAATCAATACAAGCATCTCCATATAACTCTTTATTACAATTTTGACATCTTTCTTTTGAAGGTTTTTAAACTGATGTTTACAAGATACGGCAAAAGTACTCCCTTTTCTTTGGTTAAACATAATAAGGTCTCTTAATTTTGGTAGTGATTCAATCCAATCATTACATAGTAGACACTTCATTGTTAAATCCTCCTTTTTTATTCATAAGCTTTTATCTCTTCTCGACAACGAAGCATTGATTTGGATAGTCCTTCATGAAAGAAATAAAGCTTTTCCTGTCGGTCTATCTGGTGATCTTCCAACTCGACCTCCAATCTGAATAAGACTCGAACTAGTATATAAGTGATGATTTGCCATACAAACAAAAACATCTACTTGTGAAAAGGTAACACCACGTTCGAGAATAGTTGTCGTCACTAAGATAGACAATTCTTTTTCTCGGAACTTCTCTACGATAGTTGAACGCTCCTCGCTTTTTGAAGAAACAAAGGCCATTTTTTCATCTGGAAGATATTTTGTAGAATACTTGTAAACTTTTCACCTATCGCTATATTTGGAAAGAAGATTAATAAAGGAAATTTTGATTTACGTTGCTTTTTTTAATCTGATAAAGAAGAGGTCTTGAAGCTTGCCTCTCATTAGAGATTTTTGTAATCTTCCCTGCCAACAGAATTTAGGAAGTACTAAAGGATTTCCATGGAAACGTCTGGCAAGGTGATGCTTTTCTAAAGTTCCAAGTCGAACTTGCTCTTCTAAAGATAATGTTGAAGTCGCTGTTAAGTAAATAAATCGACCGGTTTCGGTCTTCGCCTGTTCTACAGCATGATTTAACATGACATTTCCTACAAAAGGGATATGCATCAACCTCATCAACGATAACTAGGTCAAAGTTCTGGTAAAACTTTAGTAGTTGATGTGGTAGCTATTACAAGCGGACTACCATCATATGGTTCCTCTCAGCATGAAGCAGAGAAATACTACAAGTAAAATCCCTCTGCATACGTAGAAATAACTCTCGACAAACATCAACCCGAGGACTTGCGATAGCTACATTACCTTTACCTTCAGAACATAGGCAACGATTTTATAAATCATCTCGGTCTTCCCAGCACCAGTCACAGCATGTACGAGGCTGTCTTTCTGTTTTGATATGTTTCCAAAAGCTTCTCTGAGACCTCAGCTTGATAGAGGAGTCAGTTCCCCAACCACTTCAAAGCAGGAAATTCAATTTCTGATGTTTTGGAAGGAAAATAATAAAGTTCTTTTCCTTCTTGGTTTCTGCCAAAGACAATACACGCTCTGCAATAATACTGACCTTCCGGTAATTGCCAATCTTCCTCTATCTGACTGTAACATCTTTTACATCTAAGTTGTTTATCGACCTTTATCATGCTTTCTAATGTAAAAGCCTCTGGGTGATAGTCCACTGACAACTGTTCTTTCGTAAATAGTCGTCCATAATATTCTTTAGGTACCATATCTTTCTATTCGAAAATATGTTTGAATTCATCTTTTATGATAAAATTTTTTTATGGATTACAAAACTATTGCCAACGATGGAATCGTTGAAGAAAAATAAAAAAATCTCGTTTTATTTGTCACTTGAAACGTATCAGCCGTGAGGAAGAAGGAAGAGAATATATCGCTCAGATTAAGAAACAGCATCACAAGGCCAATCATTCTTGCTCTGCAATAATCGTTGGTGATGATGGCCAAATTAAGCGTTCCAGTGATGATGGTGAACCTTCTGGAACAGCTGGGGTTCCTATGCTTACTGTTCTAGAAAAACAAGGTCTTACTAATGTCGTAGCAGTTGTGACTCGTTATTTTGGAGGAATCAAACTTGGGGCAGGTGGTCTTATCCGAGCTTACTCTGGTAGCGTTGCCCATGCTATTGAAGAGAATTGGCCGAGTTGAAGTCAAAGGAATTAACAGGACTAACCGTAGAGTTAACCTACTCTCAATACCAAGTCTTTTCAACTTCCTTGAAAAAGAAGGACTCCAAGAATTTGATACAACTTTCTTATCAGATGTTTCTACTACTTTATTTGTCGAAGAGTCTGAGATTGAAAGACTCGGTCAGGAACTAACCGAATTCTATCAAGGGAAAGTTAATTATGAAAAATCTGGAAAGAAAATCGTTGAAATTCCTATCTGATAGTTAAACGTTATCACAGTGATAAAGAAGATGTATTTTACAAGTTGAGCCTACCGTCGTATACTTAAAACCATCAATCAAAGATTAAGAGGATTTTAAATATGACAATTTACAACTCAATTACCGAACTTGTTGGAAAAACACCTGTTATTAAACTTAATTCTATTGTTCCAGAAGGGTCAGCAGATGTTTACGTTAAACTCGAAGCCTTTAATCCTGGTTCTTCAGTTAAAGACCGTATTGCTCTTCGTATGATTGAAGATGCTGAAAAAGCTGGTACTATTAAACCTGGTAATACTATTATTGAACCAACTTCTGGTAATACAGGTATCGGTCTCGCTTGGGTCGGCGCTGCTAAAGGTTACAAGGTAGTCATCGTAATGCCTGACACAATGAGTGTTGAACGTCGTAAAATCATCCAAGCTTATGGAGCTGAGCTTGTATTGACTCCTGGTAGCGAAGGAATGAAGGGTGCAATTGCTAAGGCTAAAGAAGTTGCTGCTGAACGCAATGGTTGGGTGCCACTTCAATTTGCTAACCCATCAAACCCAGCTGTCCACGCTGATACAACTGGTCAAGAGATCCTTGAAGACTTTGGTGCAGAAGGTTTGGATGCTTTTGTTGCTGGTATCGGTACTGGTGGTACTATTTCAGGTGTTTCAAAAAACCCTTAAGGCTGCTAATCCAAATATCAAGGTTTATGGTATCGAAGCTGACGAATCTGCTGTCTTGAACGGTGATAAACTAGGACCACACAAAATTCAAGGTATTCTCAACTGGCTTTATCCCTGACACATTGAATACAAAAATCATATGACAGTGTTGTCCGTATTCTTCTGATGAAGCTATCGCAACATCACGTACATTGGGTAGCCAAGAAGGTTTCCTAGCTGGTATCTCATCAGGTGCTGCTATTGCTGCCGCCCTTAAGGTTGCTGCTGAACTTGGCGAAGGTAAAAAAGTCTTGACACTCTTGCCTGACAATGGTGAGCGTTACCTCTCTACAACACTTTACGATTTTCAAGACTAATAAAAAAGCTGGAACATAATGTTCTAGCCTCTTTTTATTGTATAAAGTTAAGCCTGTAGTTCATTAATTACTAGAAAAAGTCAAGGATTATAATCTCATTTCCACTGAACTGTTCCTACAAACTTTCTGTTTTTTATCCTTGTTATTAGTCTAACTCTTTTTGCTTCTGTCTCTGCAATTTCAGTAACTGTGAATCCTGATTCTACAAAACTTTCTTGAGTTGTTCAATTCCAATCTCTCCTTCAACTTGAGTTCGACACGAAGTACGGTGTCATTTTTAGGTGCAACAATTGTACGTTCGATGTTGAGATTCTCACTAGCAATAAGGTTCGCAATTTTTTCCAAAACACGTGGAGTATCTGGAACTTCAACCCAATACGAATTCCAGCTTGACCATAACCGGAAATTTCAAGAAAGCACGAAAGACATCTTTATCTGTGATAATTCCTGAAATTTGGTCATTGTCCACAACCGGAAGAACTCCAACCTTATTTTGAAGCATGATATAGATTGCATCCTCAAGGCTAGCATATTTGGAAACAGTAAGGACATTCTTGATCATGATATCTCCTACTTTTTGTCTTATTAAGGAGATAGTTCATTTCATAAATTGACAAGCTTGTTGCTTTTGATGGTGAGGCCTCCGCCATTGTACCTTCTGTAACAAGCCCAACAAGTTTATCGTGTTCAATTACTGGCAAACGGCGCAAATTCTCACGCATAATATCTGCAGTTGCTGCAACTGTTGTTTCTGGTGAGACATAAACCACACGTTTCGTCATAAAATCTTTTACTGCCATGTTTCATTTTCCTCCGAATGATTTCTTACTTGTATTATACCACACTAATTGTAACCGATTGCAATATTTTACTGAAAAATTAGTATTTCACAATCAGTATGAGACGATAGAAAAACGCCCTTGGGCGCTTTTTCTTATCCTCCAAGATAGGCTTTACGAACTTCATCTGATGCAAAAGTTCTTCACCAGTACCTGAAAGAACCACTTTACCTGTTTCAAGAACGTAACCGCGATCCGCAATTGACAAAGCCTTATTGGCATTTTGCTCAATCAAAGAACGGTAGTCCCTTGTGCCTTAATATCTTCGATAATATCAAAGATTTCTTGGATAAAGATTGGAGCAAGTCCCATTGAAGGCTCATCCAGAAGCAAGAGTTTTGGTCGACTCATAAGTGCACGGCCCATTGCAAGCATTTGTTGTTCACCACCAGAAGAGTGTCGCTGCATCTTGATTCTTACGTTCTTCTAGACGTGGGAAACGGAGAAGACTTTCTTCAAGAGTTAGCTTGATTTTCTTCTCGATTTTCTTCAAGAAAGCTCCCATTCCAAGTTTTCCATAACAGTTAAGCCTGGAAAGACGTGACGGCCTTCTGGAACTTGAGAGAGTCCTTCTGCTACAATCTTTTGAGCAGGTGTTTTTGAATCTCCTGACCCAAAAACTCGAAATTTTCCCCAGCACTTGGACGCACCAAACCTGAGATGGTACGGAGAATAGATGTCTTACCTGCACCGTTAGCTCCGATAAGAGTTACAACTTCCCCTTCGTTTACTTCAAACTGACATCACGGACAGCCTGGATCATGCCATAGTTTACAGAAGAGATTTTCAACTTTTTAACATAGCCATTATGCTTCACCTCCCAAGTAGGCTTCGATTACGCGTTTGTTGGTCTTAATTTCATCAGGCGTTCCTTCGGCAATCAAGCGTCCGTATTCCAATACATAAATACGTTCAGTTACTTCCATGACCAAACTCATATCGTGCTCAATCAAGATGATGGTAATATTAAATTCTTTTTGAATGCGACGGATCAATTGGGTCAATTCAGCCGTTTCTTGTGGGTTCATACCCGCAGCTGGCTCATCAAGAAAGGATTTTTGGCTCTGTTGCAAGTGCACGAACAATCTCCAAGTGACGTTGTTGTCCGTAAGCTAAGTATTCTTGGCCAAGGTATCTGCTTCTTTTCCAAACCAAAAAAATGGCTAACAATTCAAGAGCTTTTGCTTTCAAACTTCTTCATTCTTGAATAGCTTTGGCAAGCGGAAAAAGAGATGCAAAGAAATTTGGGTTGCTTATTTGACAAAACCAATCAAGAACATTTTCAAGCACAGTCATGTCTTTGAAAAGACGGATATTTTGGAAAGTACGTGACAAACCAGTGAAGCGATTTTATAAGGTGCTTTACCGTTTAGGACTGACCATCAAGGTAACAGTCCCTTTACTTGGCTCATAGACACCTGTCAAAGGTTAAACAAGGTTGTTTTACCAGCACCATTTGGTCCGATAAGCCCAACCAACTCACCTTCATTGAGTTCCATTGAAACATCACCAACAGCAGTCAAACCACCGAAATTTTTAGTCAGATTTTTAACTTCAAGAAGTGCCATTTTTATTTGCCTCCTTAGATTTTTGAAGAGTATTTTGAGAGATAGAGTTCTTTTGTTCCAAGAAGTCCACCTGGACGGAAGAGCATTACAAGAATCAAAGCCAAGGCGTAAATAATCATACGAAGGTTTGAAACATTTTGTAGGAACATGTTGATAATCACCAAGAACAACAGCAGCAATAATAGTACCTGTGATAGATCCCAAGACCACCAAGAACGGCAATGATAAGGAATCAATTGTATTTCATGATGGTGAAGTCTTTTTGGCACGACTGTACCGATGTAGCCTGACATAAAGTGAGCCAGCAATCGCTGAAATCATGGCACCGATAACAAAGATAAGAACCTTCATTTTTGTGACATTAACACCCATTGACTCAGCAGCAATTTCATCTTCACGAAGAGTGATTGTTGACGTCCAGTTGCTGAACGCGTAAGAAGTTAAGCACCAAGATTGTAATGATTACCACAAAGAAATAAATTACAGGCCAACTAGTATAGGGAAGGATACCTGTCAATACCAGCGGCACCATTGGTCAATTCACCACCATTAACGATAATGATACGGATGATTTCAGCCATACCAAGAGTTGCAATGGCAAGGTAGTCACCTTTCAAACGAAGGGTTGGAACCCCAACGATCAAGGGCAACGACACCTGCGATGATGACACCGACAACCATTGAGAGGTAGAAACCGTCATATGTTGGTCATTTCAACCAGTGAATAGCTGCATGAATAGGCACCAATCGCCATGAAACCGGCTTGTCCGAGTGTAAATTGACCTGAGAAACCAAGAACCAAGTTCAGTACCAAGTCCCATAAGGATTGAATTCCAATTTGTTTAAGATTTGGATGTAGTAAAGGTTCATGATACCCTGAAAGTTCAAGACTTTCAAGAACAAGGCAAGACCAATGATAAGACCAAACCAAATAAGGTTTCACTTTTAGTTTTTTTTCATGTCTTACACCTTCTCTTTCACATTTTTACCGAGAATACCCGCTGGACGAAGCAAGAGGATAACTATCAAGACACCATAAACGATGGCATCACGGTAACTTGACAAACCAATTGCAGTTGATAATGTCTCCAAAATACCGATAACAAATCCACCAAGTGCTGCACCAGGGATAATACCGATACCACCAAGAACAGCGGCAACAAAGGCTTTAATACCTGGCGTCATACCCATAAGAGGTTCGATAGAGTTATAGTAAAGACCAATAAGGACACCCGCTGCCCCTGCTAGTGATGATCCAAGAGCAAAAGTGAAGCTAATAGTGTTATTAACATTAATACCCATCAATTCAGCGGCATCACTGTCTACAGATACGGCACGCATAGCTTTACCCATCTTAGTCTTTTAACAATCAATTGAAGAGCAACCATAAGCACAAGCGCAACTACCAAGATAAGCAATTGCACATTTGTTACAGAGATTGATCCAAGATGATAAGTCTCAATTGCAATCTTTTGAGGGAATGAACGTGTATCTGCCCTACAAATAGAACCATGATGTACTCAAGGAAGAATGAGACACCGATAGCTGTAATCAAGGCAGAAATACGTGTCGAATTACGGAGCGGGCGATAAGCCAAGAACTCAATAACAACCCCTAAAATCGCACAGACAAGCATAGCAAAGACAAAGGGCAACCCAGAAATTCATTCCAAGGCTATTAATCGCATAGTAACCAACGAAGGCACCCATCATATAGATGTCTCCATGGGCAAAGTTAATCAATTTGATAATCCCATAAACCATGGTATATCCAAGGGCAAGTAGGGCATAGATACTACCCAAGATAATACCATTGACTAGTTGTTGGGGAAGTTGTTCAAAAAACATATTTAACCAAACTTTCTAGTTCATTTTTCAGTATAGATAACAGATTATTTTTCAATTTCAACGGCTTCCGCTGAAACCTCTTCACCATTATCTCTTTTTAACCATAAGAGCTGCTTTAATAGGGTTATGATCCTTATCAATCGTCATTTTACCAGTAACCCCGACAAAGTTTTTCAAATGTGCTAAGTTATCAGCAATATCAACTGATGTTTTCGCATCTTTAGATGCTTCTGCAATCATATAAACTGAATCGTAAGCTAGAGCAGCAAACATATTTGGTTCAGTTTTGTAAGCTTTTTTATATGCTTCGATGAATCCTGATGCTTTGTCAGAAAGGCAACATTTGTTGAATATCCTGATACATAGTAGACGTTTGACGCATTCTTTTTACCTGCAAGCTCAGTGAATTTCGCATCACTGAATCCATCAGGTCAAGGATTGGTTTATCAATTCCAAAGGTCACGTGCTTGTTTAGTGATAATACCAGTCTCAGTATAGTAACCAGGCATTACAATCGCATCATAATCAAGGTCTTTAAATTTAGTCAAAGCTGACTGATAGTCCTTGTCACCTGAAGCAAAGGTAGCTTCAGTAACGATTTTACCTTTATATTCACGCTTGAATTCATCCGCAATACCCTTGGCATAATCTGAAGCATTATCATAGTAGAGAACTACTTTCTTAGCATTCAAATTACTGTAAGAATAAGCTGCCAAAACTTTACCTTGGTAACTATCTTTAAAGGTTGTACGGAAAACGAATTTCTTCGTACCATTAGCATCTACCGTAAGGTCATCCTGCGTACCTGAAGGTGTCAACAAAGGAACCCCTGTTTTTTGTGATACGAGGCTAGCCGCAGCGACAGCACCTGATGTCGCTGGACCAACGATAGCATTTACATTACTCTGAATAGCCAAGTTCGTTGAAGATGTTGAAGCTTCAGCATTTTCAGATTTATTATCTTTTGTGACAAGCTCAAGCTTTTTGCCATCGACGCCACCAGCTTTGTTAATTTCGTCAACAGCCAACTTAATACCATTTTGCTCTGCCTTACCATAGGCTGCAACGGCACCTGTCAACTCCATATTAACACCAATTTTGATGGTATCGCCAATCTTAGTACCATTGGCATTAGCAGTCACATCTGGTGACTTGCCACAGGCAACCAAGAAAACGGAAGCAAAAAGGCTAACACAATAAGTGTGATCTTTTTAGACATAAGATTTCTCCTTAATATTTTCTTAAAAAGTCCATCTTATAGCTTACAGAATTATCAGACAATTGTCAACTACACATAACTAAGCTTTAGCCACAGTAATCGTTTCCATTACTTTAAGAATAACTCTTTAAAAAAAAAAACTTTTCTCCTATTAAAGAGAAAAGTTCTTAAACGGTTCAGGGAACTGAGGTGTCGTAGCGTTCCAGACTACCTACAAAGTCCATATCAATATCAGAATAGTAGGAAGGCAGAACTTTTTTCACTGCTTTCATTCCATCGAGCTCTTTCAAAATATCCTCGACCTTGTCCTCATCTACATAAAGGTGCACATAACGCATCTTATAAGAATGGTAGACAACATCTCCAAACCTGGCAATTTTACGTAAGTCTCTATTGTAATATAAATAAACAATAATGCCTTGACGCTTAATCATGACTCATCTTCTCCTTTATGTTAGTGTCTCCCTTTTTATGATGTGGTTTATGAGGGGCAAGAGGTAGGCCAGTATCAATAAAAATCTGGTCTGAAACGGCTTGGGCAATCTCCTCACCAAGATTGGCTAAAATAGTCTGTAAATCGAACTCTGCGTGACGATAAGCAATAACCACCTCGTTTAAATCAATTTGGCGCTTCATTCGCAAAACCTGACGTTTCAACTCTCTCACATCTGGTCTAAAAGACTCATACTCCTTAGCAGCATCATAGCTATCCTTTAATTCTTGAAATGCAAAGAGTTGCTCTTGAAGTTCTCTGTCATTTTCGAATTTCTGGCGTTTCAAACGATAATTCTCTACCTCAGGTAGCTTTAGAAAATACGAAACAAGACACTCTATAGCTTGATCAATAGCAAGCAACTCCTCATTGATTATTAACATGTTTTCTATTATAACACAAAAGCCAGATGAAACGGTCCTTATACAACCGATTTGCATCTGACTTTTATTTAAGACAAGCTCAGTTTATTTTAATTGGTTATTAGCCATGATTTCATCGATGAAGCCATATTCAAGCGTTTCTTGGGCACTCATCCAATTGTCACGTTCAGCGTCTGCATGAACTTTTTTCAATTGGCTGTCCAGAATTATCCGCCAAGATTTGCTCCAAGTTATTACGCGTTTTGAGCAAGTGTTCAGCTGCGATAGCCATGTCTGTTTGTTGCGTACCACCACCAGTACCGCCCATTGGTTGGTGAATCATGTACTCAGCGTTTGGCAACATGAAGCGTTTGCCCTTCGCACCGCTGGAAGCAATAATAGTTCCCATAGAAGCGGCCATCCCCATAACGATAGTCTGAACATCAGACTTGATGAAGTTCATTGTATCAACAATGGCAAGACCTGCCGAAACGGATCCACCTGGTGTATTAACATAAAGATAGATATCTTTTGTGTTGTCTTGAGCATCCAAGAACAAAGAGTTGGGCAATAATTGAGTTTGCCATATTATCTTCAACAGGACCTGTTAACATGATGATACGATCCTTGAGCAAACGCGAGTAAATATCATAAGAACGCTCACCGCGTGATGTTTGTTCAATTACTACAGGAATCATATGAATCCTCCTTTTAATATTGTCTTGATGCTATTATATGATTTTAGTCAAATTAGGTCAAATAAAACATCATTCTTAGCACTCTTTTGGAAAGAGTGCTAAATCACTCTAAAACAATTTCACTTTGAAACTTATTAATCTAGTAAAAAAGGGAAATTTTCCCTTTTTCAACCTATTTTGTACCAAATAGACGGTCACCTGCATCTCCAAGACCAGGAACAATATAACCGTTTTCATTAAGTTTTTCATCCAAAGATGCTGTGTAGATATCAATATCTGGGTGAGCATCTTGCAATTTTTTTGACACCTTCTGGTGCTGCAACCAAGCAAACAAACTTGATATTAGCTGCACCACGTTTTTTAAGTGAGTCTACTGCCAAGATTGCTGAACCACCAGTCGCAAGCATTGGATCCACTACAAAAATCTGACGTTGATCAATGTCTTCTGGTAATTTAACTAAGTACTCAACTGGCTCAAGAGTTTCCTCGTCACGATACATACCAATATGACCAACTTTAGCTGCTGGTACAAGGCTAAGGAAACCATCGACCATACCAATACCCGCACGAAGAATTGAACAATCGCCAATTTCTTACCAGAAAGTTGTTTTGTACAGTTTTAGTAATTGGTGTTTGAATTTCAACCTCTTCGAGAGGAAGGTCACGAGATACAACTTCTGTAACCCATGAGCATAGCAATTTCATTAACTAGCTCACAAAATTGGAAGTCCTTAGTAGAAGTATCCTCACGACGGAGGATTGAAAGTTTATGTTGAATCAGTGGATGTGAAATAACTTGAAATTTACCCATAATAGTTTCTTCCTTTGCTTTATATTACCCCATTATTATATCAAAAAGGCAAAAAAAACGCTTGCTTTACTGCAAACGTTTTTGAAAAGGATTATTTTTTAGGCAAATGAATCTTTCCTGTGACCAAACCATAGCCAAGAAAAGAGCTAGACTTGCAATGGCTGCAAAGATAGTCGCCAAGATTGAAAGAATGTTGCTGTTTGAACCTTCTGAATCACTTGGTGTCTTAGGAGTCGTAGCAAGTTTGGCAGCAACTTTTTAGTATTGTTGTCTTTACTTGACTCATCAGACTTAGTTACTTCATTAGCTTTATCGACTCCGTGAGACTGAACTTCTCTTCAGACTTAGCTGGTTTTGGAGCTTCTGTTTCAGTGACAGACTCTTCTTTAACAGGAGTCGTTGAAACAGTTGGTCCAGTTGCTACAATAGCCTCTGGTACTGGTGACGCAATCTCTGTAGCTTGAGCTACTGGACGACGGTCACCAACAGAACCCTCTGTTGAAGGTTTCGCAGGAACCTCTACATGATGATCATCTGATGAATTATTATCATTAGAGTGGTCTCCATAATTTGGGAAAGGAGTACGAACTGGAGAATCTGGATTCGTCGGCGTTGCTGGTTTATCTTCTTTATTAGTTGATGGTTGATTATTGTCTGCTGGTTTAGAAGGTGTATCTGGTTTGTTAGACTTATCATCAACAGAATGATTACCTTCTGTTGGATTTACTGGTGTTTCTGGCTTATCTGATTTCTTGTCTTCACCATCTTTAACAGTTACAGTTAAGACACCGTGAGCTTCAGAAACGCCTGTTGAACCATCAACTGTAGGATAAGTATGTGGTTTAAGACCATAATCTGACACTGCATAATAATCTACGTTATAGTCCTCATTTGGCAATTTAGCACTGTTTTGATCGGCCACGTGTACCAAGCTTTTCACTGGATTTATCCCAAATCCAGTCACCTTGATTCGTCATCTTAGGAAGAACTTCTGTAGTATCATCTGCATTCATCTTGATAAGGAAGCTTGGAGCCCATGTTGATTTATTCTCAGCACCGGCAATTCCACCACGGTTAGTCATGTAAGAAGTTACCAAAAGAGTATCTGATGAGCCTTCAACAGGAACCGCATAGTAAGAATAGGTAGATGTACGCCAGTCAGCTGGTACAGAGGCTGTCAAGACCACACCTGAGCCATTAAGTGGACGGTATTCCCCACGGAGGCTGTCTGATACGAATCCAAGCATGACAACATCATCACCGACAGCTTCACGCGCTACAGTACCTTCAGCATCCGTAGATTTATTGATACGTGAAGCAGTGAAGAGGTAATACTTGCCACCCATCTTAACAACACTTGGACGTTCTACTTCATCAGTAACCATGTGGCTAGTGACAAGCGGTGTGTAAAGTTCAGCTACAGATGGATTTTTCTCATTATCATCAAGTTTCAAGATACCGATAGAACCATTTGCCCATGATGCAAGGTTGTAAAGGTGTTTATTATTAACAATATTGAGGAATGACTTAAGGTTAAAGGCGTCATCTCCTCCATAGTTTGACCATTTGTAAATTTGTTTTTCGCCTTGGTAGTTTTCGTCACCTGTATTTGATTCAAAAATAAGGTAGCGGCTACCGTTATCTTCAATGATGTGTGGGTCACGAAGACAGTAGTTATCTGTACGGTCTGGATTTCCATCGTGGTTGTGGTCATCGTTGAAAGTACTCATGAATTTAGGATAGCTTTGATAGTGATAATTATCTCCACCAAAGAGAATGTGGTCATTTTCAACTGACTTAATAACAACTTCGTCGTTTTCAACAGCTAGGTTAAGTGTAGCACTAGCCAATTGTTGCCAGTTCAATTTACCGCCACTAGTATCATTCTTAGTGTAGTAAAGTTGGATACTACCGTCAGAGTTTACCGTCGCTGAACCTGACCATTGTTGGTCATCTTCAAAGGGCATTATAACCAAAGATTGGACCCGCATTTTTCCAATGTGTAAAGTCATTATCTCCGTATTTACTATAGAGCAAGTAAATGTGGTTTGAGTTTTTATTTGGTGCACCGGCCATTGAGATAACCAACTGATAACCGTTCCAGTTGCTTACTACACCTGACTCAGCATCTTGGACTGGCCAAGAATCCCAAACGTCGATTTCTTCTTTTTTCATCGTTTGGGCATCAACAGTGTTGAAAGCAGGCATATTGATGATTGTATCTGCTTTAAAGTAAGGAACTGCCAATTTGCTGTCTTGCTTCAAGAAGCTAGCAACGATATCTTTCAAGTTACGGTAAGTCAAGCTTAGTACCTGTACCCTTGATAGCATCATCACTAAAGTCAACTTTATTAAGTGCTTTAATTTCTTCCTCAGTCAAGGCAACGATTTGATCTGAGGTCATATTATCTTCAACAATAGACTTGATACGACCGTTAAGTTTGCTAAGGTTTGCATTAGCAGCACTGTTTTCAGTAGGTTTAAGGTCTACTTCAGTGTGTGTATCAGCTGTTTCTGAGCTTGCTGTTGAAGTTGGTGCCTCTACTGTAGCCTCTGATGTATGAGCCGGAGCAGAAACCGCAGCAACAGTTGCTGAAGGTGTTGTTGCATCTGATGAAGATGTCACTACTGTGCTAGACGCCTTTTCTTCAACTACTGATGGAGTTGTGTTGCTTGGTTGTGTCTCTGTAACTGGTGTAGTTGCAACCTCTGAATGTGCAACTGAAGATTCAACTGCTTCTGAAGTTGCCACACTTGTTGCTGTTTCACTGGCTACCGTTAGAGATGCTGTGCTTGTTTCTGGTGTTGCTGTCGCAGTAGCTACAGCTGGTGCTGTTTCTGTAACTTGATCAGCTTTTTACCTGAGTGGCACCCAAAAAATGCCAAGGTACCAACGAGTGCTGATGTTGCCCCTACTGTGGCTACCTTACGGATGCTATAACGCATCTTTTTGCACTCTGCTTGCTTAGGTGCTACTGTATTTGACTGTGAATTAACTGTAATATCCATATAAACTCTCCTTTTAGGTTTTCACATGTTCCATTCTATCATTTTTTATCTAAATTCCAATCTTTTTTTAATGACAAATTGATATTTTTGTAAAAAACTATTTTTTTTGTTAAAATAATAACTATAAAACATGCAATTTAATCAGGAAATATTACTATATGGAATCAAAATATCCTCCTCTAATCTTTATTCTTATTTTTTTAATCTTATTTTTTGTTTTATAATGAAAAATGAGAACGCTAACAATCCTTCCCAAAAAACAAATAAGGTTTCTATGAGTCAAACCTTTCATCTAGCATCTCATAAAGGATGGTCTAACGACCTACAGACTATCGTGTGGAATCAAGAAAAAAATTACTATGATATCTATTTTCTACATTCTGTGGATGGGGCTACTGATCCTTTTGGACCTAACGGTCAAGATTGGACACATACAACGACTAAAGATTTTATCACCTATAGTAAACAAGAGACTGCTATACCAGCAAAGGGTGGTGACTCTAAAGAAGGATGGCATTCTGCTTGGACAGGGAGTGTAGTCACAGATAGTCAGGGATTTTGGTATCCAAAACGAAGAACCTGTCGCCTATTTTACAGGACTCACGGATGATGGAAGCCAGGCAATCTATGCTAGTGCATCAAATGACAAGGGAGCTAGCTTTACTAATGCCTTAAAAGATGGTAAACCTTTATTGACAAAGGATCAATCCTATAACGCTAAAGACTTCCGCGATCCTTATGTCTTCCACTTCAAAGACAAACTACTCATGTATGTCGCTGAAGGTGACGCCTTAGGTGTTTATCAATCTCAAGATGGTATTAACTGGACCAAAGCAGATAGCAAGGAGGCTCAAAATCCTACCCGAAACATTTTTAAGGGTCGTAACTGGCAGGACAACGCTCCTATCGAGTGTCCCGTTCTCAAAACAATGACAACAACTGACGGTCAGGACAAGCAAGTTCTCTTTTTTTTGGAGCTAAGGATACAGCTTCAGGCGAAACAACTGGAACCTACTATACTGTAGGGCATTTAGATGGTAACGGCTTATTTATTGCAGATACAGAAACAAAACGCTTAGATCAAGGCTCTGACTATTATGGCGCTAACTTCACTGGAAGCAATCGAATCGAAGAAAGCAATCATAACCTTATCAGTCTTGGCTGGGTTGGTAATTGGAACTACTTCACGTCAGGCATTCACAGTGACCAAGAGGCCAAGAGTGATTTTCTAAAAACTATCGGATTTTACGCTACACCCAGAAAGCTACAACTGGATAAGGACGGTATTATTCAGTCCGCCCCCCTATATAAAAATGAACAATTAACCCTCAAAAATCAAAACGGCAACATTTCGAGTCAAAGGCCACTCACCAGTGACAATAGAAAACCTTGGATTGATAAAAGTCACAATCAGAATGCTAATGGCCTTCTTGATCTTGCTGGGAAAAAATAGTGCAGGATATTACCAACTGCATTTTTCAAATATTAAGAAAGAAGGAGGCTATATCTACATTGATATCTGGCAAGGCTCTGATTACGTTAAAATCGGCTACCAAATAACAGGTAGTACCTATCAGGTCTCTGCTTATGCTGCTGAACTGAACAACAGCATGGATGGTAGCCAAACTGCCTCTTCTTACTATTACGATGGACTCTTGGGTAACGGTCAAGGTTATAAAGTTGACAGTCACTATAAGGAAACTGATAATATCACTATAACGCTTATTACAGACAATCGTAGCTTGAAATCTTCTTCCAAATGGCCAAACCTACACTCTAGCTAGGTTTAATACTTCTGGCAAACAGGATGTCAAGGTCTTCTCCACTCAGAAAGACCTTCTACTAAACTTGAAAATCTACGATGTGCACTCATAAGAATAATGAAAAGTGATGCTATTTGCATCACTTCAGATTGAAGACAAAAGTCCTCAGAAGTTATACTTCTGGGGATTTTTTCTTGCTTCGAAGGAGTATAATAAAAGAAAAAGGTATTTGATGAGGTACTCCTATGTTTCACAAAGATAATCCTGAATATAATCGACGTAAAGTAGGATTCTATACGCTTGATGAACTTGTGCCTAAAGACCATTTTCTAAGAAAAGTCGAGGAAACGATTGATTTCTCTTTTATTTATGATCTTGTCGAAGATAGTTATTCCTCGGATAATGGTCGCCCTAGTCTAGACCCTGTTTTATTAGTTAAAATTCCGTTGATTCAATGTTTTTATGGCATTCGTTCTATGCGCCAAACCATTAAAGATATTGAGGTGAATACGGCTTACCGTTGGTTTCTTGGCTTATCTCTGGACGATAAGGTGCCTCATTTTACAACTTACGGTAAGAACTATAGCCGACGCTTTCAAAACAAGGAAGTGTTAGCACACATTTTTAGTCATGTGCTTCATCATGTTTTGGAAGCAGGGCTCATTGATCCCTCAGAAATCTTCATCGATGGGACCCATATCAAGGCAGCTGCTAATAATCATAAGTACAAAAATGTTGTTGTTGATCAAAAGCTAAATTCATGAGTGAACAACTGGAGATTGAGATTAATTTAGATAGGAAAAAACACGCAAAAAGTTCTTAAAGCCCGCCAAAAAAGGCGAAGCTAAATCTAAGAAACAATCAACGACTGACCCAGATAGTGGTTGGTTTCACAAGGGAGAACACAAGGAAGTCTTCGCTTATAATGCTCAGGTAGCTTGTGATAAACACGGCTTAGCCTTAGCTTATACGGTTGAAGCAGGAAACATCCATGATAGTCAGGCTTTCTCTGCTCTTTTTGTCAAACTAGAACCATTCTCACCTGAATTCATTATTGCGGATTCAGGCTATAAAACACCTAGTATTGCCAAGTTTCTTCTAGAAAAAAGGGATTACACCAGTTTTCCCTTACACTAGACCAAGAGGTAAGAAAGATTTTTTACGTCCAAAAGACTTTATCTATGACGAGCATTTTGATTGTTATCTTTGTCCAGAGAACAAGGTGTTAACTTATCGTACAACCACACGTGAAGGTTATCAAGAGTATAAAAGTAATCCTAAAATTTGTAAGACCTGTCCCTTGTTAGCTATTTGTACAGAAAGTCGCCAGCACCAAAAAGTTGTTGTGCGTCATATTTGGAAAGATGCCCCTAGAAGTCTGTGAAGATATTCGCCATCAAAGTGGTATGAAAGAACGGTATCAACACCGGAAAGAAACGATAGAACGGTTATTCGAACAGCTAAAGAATATCATAACTTGCGTTATACCAGAGAAAAAGGAAAGTCCAAAATGGAAGATAAGGTTGGGCTTACTTTGGCATGTCTAAATATCAAAAAAATTGGTAAAAATGATGGTAGGGAAGACCTGTTATTTTATCCAAATACCTCAATATTATTGGATTATCGGAGAATTAGGTAAGAATATAAAAAAGACAAACATCAAAAACGATGTTTGTCTTCATTCTGAAGTGATGCTATTTGCATCACTTTTCTTATTTTCCAAAGACAGAAACGAGACGTTTAACTCCTTCGGCAACAACTGTAGTTGGCGTAGCTACGTTAAAGCGGAAATGTTTTTCTCCTTCGGAACCAAAAAGTAATACCGTCATTTAGCACTACCTTGGCTTCTTCTTTAAGCAAACGTCCAAGTTCATTATGGTCTTGATTATAAGCTGAAAAATCAAGCCAAACCAAGTAAGTTCCCTCAGGTTTCATGACCTTGATATTAGTCTTTTCACTAAGTTCCTTGGTTAAAAGGTCAATATTAGTTTCAAAGACAGTCTTCAATTCCTCTAACCAAAGGTTGCCCATAGGTCAAAGCTGCTTGCGTTGTAATCAAACCAATGGTTGGAATTTCATGTTGATTATTTGCCAATTGCTTTTGTTTAAAGGCTTTACGTAAGGCTTCATTTTCAATGATAGTAAAACTATTTTTAGTACCAGCAATATTAAAGGTTTTAGTGGCCGAACTAAGCACCAAGGTAAAGTCCTTGTAAGCATCTGAAATTGTATTCATAGAGATATGCTTATTCCCATATAGGGCTAAGTCTTGGTGGATCTCATCAGATACCAAGAGGACACCATGCTTCTGACACAAATCTGCTACCTTGGTCAATTCCTCCTTAGTCCAGACACGCCCACCTGGATTATGTGGGCTACAAAAAACATAAAGTTTAACCTCATTATCGACGATATCACGTTCCAATTGTTCAAAATCAATTTCAAAATGCCCATTAACCTTAACAAGACTATTCTCAATCAACTGACGATTATTCAAACGGACAGAACGAGCAAAAGGCGGATAAACTGGTGTGTTGATGAGAACAGCATCGCCTTCTTTCGTAAAGGCTTGAATAGCTGTTGAAATGGCTGGGAACAACACCTTCAATAAGCACAATACTCTCTTTATCAACGACATAACCATGTTGATTTTTTTTCCCAATTAATAATGGACTGATAAAGCTCATCACTTGGATAAGGATAACCAAAAATATGTGTCTCAGCATAGTTGATGACTGCATCCCTAATCTCAGGAACAGGTAGGAAGTCCATATCAGCAACCCAAAGCTCAAGGAGTTCTGGATTACTTTCAGCTTCGTGCCATTTCATGGTGTTTTGATTCAAGCGATTTGGTTGTGTTGTAAAATCATAACTTGTCATAGATAACTCCTTAAAGACTAAGGGCATTTTCCAAGTCAGCAATCAAATCTTGTGCTGCTTCAATACCAATTGAAAGACGAAGCAAGTCGTCTGTCAAACCATAGGAAGCACGTACATCACTTGGAATATCTGCGTGAGTTTGTGTCGTTGGGTAGGTAATCAAGCTTTCGACACCACCTAGACTCTCCGCAAAGGTAAAGACCTTTAGGAATTGATAATGGTTGGAATCTTGTCTTGATCAGCCACTTTGAAGGAAATCATCCCACCTTCTTGCCTGGATAGAGAACTTCCTTAACAGCCGGTGACTTTTTCTAAGAAAGCTACAACTTCTTGAGCATTAGCTGTCGATGCCTCCATACGAAGTTTTAAGGTCTTAAGACCACGCATAAGCATATAGCTATCAAATGGTGATAAGGTAGGACCCGTAGTATTGAGGTTATAATAAAGTTTATCGTAAAATTCTTGGTTGCTAGTGACAACAACACCAGCCAAAACATCATTATGACCTGATAGGTATTTAGTAGCTGAATGTACAACGATATCAGCCCCTTGAGTAATCGGTGTTTGATAGATTGGGCTATAGAAAGTATTATCAACAATAACCACCGCACCCTTTTCATGGGCAAGTCTGATCACTTTCTCAATATCAAACTCAATAATAAGTGGGTTGGTCGGTGTTTCGATGTAGACAATATCGGTATCATCTGTAATAGCCGCGATCATCTCATCTTCTGTATTTGTGTATTCAAAAAGAAACGCCCTTCTTTTTCCTTGTCATTAAACCAGCGGAAAGAGCCTCCATAAAGGTCACGCGCAGCGACAACCTTGCTACCTACAGGGAAAATTTCAAAGGCCAAAACAATAGCGCTCATCCCTGAACTTGTCGCAATAGCATAATCTGCTTTTTTCAATAGCTGCAAGTGTTTTTTCCACTGTTGCGCGTGTTGGATTTTTAGTTCGTGTATAGTCAAAACCAGTAGAATGGCCAAATTCTGGATGTTGGTAGGTTGTTGAAAAATGAATTGGTGAAGCCAGGGCTCCTGTTGCTTCATCGAATTGATTCCTGCGTGTGCCAAAATGGTTTCTAATTGATATTCTTGTGTCATAATGTGCCCTTTCTACATGGTAAAGTGGATATAATCCATATCTATGACCTCTATTTTATCACTATTTTCTGAAAATAATGGTAAGTTCATCATACGGATTCTTGATAGTTAGTTATAGTTTATTTCTATAACCTAAAAAGACAGATAGATACTGACTCTAATTTAAAATAAGGCCAATTTTTGAGATTGTCTAAAAGTAGATTTTCAAGCATCAAAAAGTGCCTGAAACATCATAGTTTCAAGCACTAAGAAATGATTTAAAAGTCTCGCTGCAATCCGAAGTAAGCTACTGACTTACTTTTTATCAAATAAGCGATATCTGATTTCTTCCAAAGCCATAATAACAAACGGACAAGCAGTAAATAGAGCCAATCATCAAGTCCAATAGGTGCAGTGTTAAATAGCGTGTGGAAGAAAGGCACGTAAGACAGGATGATAAAGAGAACAATTTCTAAAACAATCCCTAAGCTAATAATCCGATTAGCAAATGGTTTAACTTGGAATATAGACCCTCTACCTTTACGACTATTCATAGCCATACCAATTTGGGTAAAGATAATAGCACCTAATGTCATGGTGGTTGCCTCTCGATAAAGAGGACCTGAACTGGCCAAATGGTTTAAATTACCTTGATTAACCTCAATAATTAGGAAGAAAGCTCCCATAGCTAAGGCTGCTTCAATCAGTCCATACCAGACAAAAGCTTTAATCAATAATTGTCGATTGAGCAAGCGATCTGAAAGACGTCTTGGCGGTCTATCCATAACGCCCTCTTCAGGTGGTTCAACCCCCAATCCCAAAGCAGGTACCATATCTGTCCCCAAGTCAATAGCTAGGATTTGCATAACCGTTAAGGGAAGAGGTATGCGTCCCAAAGAGAACAAGAAGAAAGCAGAGGGTACGGCTTCTGGCGTGTTGGAATTAAAAATATAAGTCAGGAATTTTTTAATATTGCTATAAACTGCACGACCTTCTTCGACAGCATGAACAATAGAAGCAAAATGATCATCTGTTAAAATCATATCGGCAGATTCCTTGGCAACATCTGTTCCTGATACCCCCATAGCTACACCGATATCAGCTTTTTTTTAAGGGCAGGGGCATCATTAACACCATCACCAGTAACAGCGACAACTTCGCCAAGTTCTTGAAGTGCATTGACCACACGGTATTTTTGTTCAGGTGCTACACGAGCAAAAACGATTTCCCCTTTAAGCGCTTCTTTGAGCTGGTTATCATCCATGGCAGCTAGTTCAAGTCCCGAAACAACACGCGCATCATCACCTTGTACAATTCCGATTTTCTTGGCAATACTGAGAGCTGTCAAACCATAGTCACCTGTTACCATGATAATACGAATACTAGCTCTATGGCATTTCTCAATAGCCTCTCGCACCCCCTGACGTGGCGGATCACTCGTGGCAACTCAAGCCTAGAAAGACCATACTGTCCTCCAAGGTCTGCATGCCCCATTTGTCTTCTCCAATATGCTCGCTATCTAAAGGTCTATAGGCCACAGCTAAAACACGTAGACCATCACGGGCAAACTTATCGTTAGCCGCAAGGATAGCCTGACGCTCAGTAGCTGTCAATGATTTAATCATTCCTTGATTATCAAAGTAATCTGAGCAAAGCTCCATCACTTCTTTTGGGAGCACCTTTGGTGATAGAAATATGATAACTACCATCCGATCCTGACTCAAGCTTATGCACTGTTGTCATCCGTTTACGATCAGAATCAAAGGGGATTTCCTTGAGGCGAGGGGCCCAAGTATGATTGTCATTTAAATTAATTCCTGCTTTTTCGGCGAGAACATTAAGACAAGCCTCAGTTGGATCACCTAAAAATTGTAAAATTGGGATTATCAGCACTAGGAGCCACAACTTGAGCATTACTAGCCAAATGTGAGAATCTGACCAAACGATTAAGGAGCTCATTTTCTTCAAGAGAAACAGGTTGTCCTTCCTGCTCAATCTGCCCTTCCGGTGCGTAACCAGCCCAGTTACCCCATAACTGTCTGACAAGGTCCACAGGTGGTTAACCGTCATAGCATTTTGCGTCAAAGTCCCTGTTTTATCCGAACAAATAACAGAAGTTGCTCCCAACGTCTCAACCGAAGACAGTTTCTTAACCAAAAGCATGGTCCTTAGCCATGCGCTGAACGGCCATGGCTAAAGATAGAGTAACTGTGGGAAGAAGTCCTTCAGGAATAAAGGCCACAATCATCCCCAATGCAAAAAAATAAAGGCTTGAGACAAAGGCTGATGGACAAATAGAGTCGCTGCCACCATAAAGAAGAGACCTACAGATACTGCGATGACCGAAATCTGTTTGGTCAAATGGTCTAGTTCCTTTGCAGTGGACTTTTTTCCTGAGCTAGGTTTTTGCGTCAAGTCTGCAATCTGTCCGAACTCAGTTTTCATACCGATAGCAGATACTATAAAATGTCCAGAACCAGAAGAGACTGTCGTCCCTGCAAATACCATATTGTCATATTCTAACTCAGTCTTGTCGGGAGTCAAATCTGCTTGATCTGACTTATAAATAGGATTAGACTCACCAGGGAGGGCAGACTGGTTAACCTTCAAATCTGTCACGGCGACCAAGCGTCCATCTTCAGAAATACGGTCTCCTTCTTCAATGAAAACCAAGTCACCTGGCACCAAGTCCTGAGCTAGAATCTTATCCTCCTTACCATCACGAAGAACTCGCGCATAGGATGGAAGAAGCTTATTAAGAGCTGCCGTAGCCTGACTCGCCCTATATTCTTGAATAAAGCTAAAGAGACCATTAATAATGTTGACCAACCAAATTGCAATCCCCAACTCTAAACTATGAGAAAGCATAGCGATAAAGCCACCAGACCCACAATAAGAGAGCCATGAGACTAGTAAAATGCCTGAAAAGGTCAGCCAAATAGGCTCCGTCTTACTTTCCTTCAATTGGTTAGGTCCATAAGTCGCCTGCCTCTCCTTAACCTCTTGTGAGCTCAAACCTTGAGGCTTGTCTGCAAGACTTGGTAAACTTGTTCAGGAGGATAGGTCCCTTTAATTTTATCTTTTCTTGTCTAGAATCAACCATAATCCTTTCCTCGATTCTAAATCATTAAAACGATTTCATTTTTTCACCCTATTATACTCCTTTTTTCAGAAAATATTGAAAAAAAAAACCAAGCCACACGACTTGGTTTAAATCTTATTTAATATGTAATTTAGCACGTAGGCTAGCTGCTCGGGTGCCAAGTAGTTGGTCAGCCATACGAGTTACAAGAGCAAGAATGCCGTAGACACCGATTCCAAGGCCTCCTCCAATGACCAAGTAAATCACACTACCCACACGGCTTGTTGGTGAAAATACAAACTGGAACACCCCATAGAAGACTGCAACTGGGAATAGCCATGAGCACTGTAAGGATACAGATGAGTAAGGCTTTTCTAAACACTGTCTTACGACTAAAGTGCGTAACAGTGTGGAGGTGATTATACATGAGAGCAATTGGAACACCTAAACCGATGGCTGTTGAAATAACTGGTCCAAGAGCTCCTAGAAAATAATCAATGGCAGCTGTAAAATGCCCTTAACAAGCACCCCAATCGCAAAATAATTGATAGCTTTGCGGGTCTCGAAGATAGCTTGAAGCATAGGTGCTAAAACGCTATACAAAGCCAAGAAAATAACTTGAATCAGACTGGCTACAAAGAGCAAGTGGGCCTGGCTATCTGGCGCACCATAAAAGACTGTATAAAGTGGTTTAGCTAAAATCACTGATCCTACAATGGCAGGAACAATAAAGAGCAAAAGCAACTGTAAGGTTATTAATAATTAGTTTAGCCGCTCCCTTCAAGATCCTTTCTTAACCATATTTTCTGTCAGTAGTGGGATGCCGACCCCAGCAATAGAAATAGCAACAGCAATCAAGATCATAGTAATCTTACTCGGGTTTGAAGATAAATAAGCATATAGAACCTGTAGCTGACTGTTACTATAGCTTGTGAACCGCTCCATAGTACGGATAAAGGTCCATTGATCAATGAGTTGGAAAAGTTGAACGGCTGAGCCAGTAATAATGAAAGGAAGCTTCCTTTAAAGGTTTCAATAACAATTGCAGTCGGATTGATATCTGGATGAACAGCCTGCTTGCCAAAAAAGACTCTTGAGTTTGCCCTCCTTCCAAAGGTAGAAGAAAAGCACCCCATAACTAGCCAACATACCGATAAAAAGCAGCAAAAGTCGATTGGACAACTGCTGTCACATAATCGCCTGTCCCAATTTTCATGATAAAGAAGGTCGCCAACAGCATCCAAATAACACGGATAATCTGTTCCGCAATCTGACTTAAGGCATAAGGCTTCATGTTGTTAAAGCCCTGAGAAAAAGCCTCGTAAAACAGACATAGATGGAAAAATGACAACCGCCCAAGAAAGGCTGCGCATTACTCGAACCAGGTTTTCGTCTCCCCAGAAAGATATGACATCCACGGCGAAGCAAAGTACATGAAAACGCCAAAAATTAATCCGAGACCAATCATGTAATACAAGATACGCTTGAGTAAGAAGAAACTCGTTTCCATCTTTCCAAGTGTGTTATATTTTGATACCTGCTTGGCAATGGCAACTGGAATCCCTGCTGTAGAAATCAAAAGGAAAAGGGCATAAATGTTATATCCCTGACCAAAGAGAGCATTGGCTTGGTCACCCTGTTTGCCCATCCAAGCATACCAAGGAATAATATAGAGTGCCCCTAATAGACGACTGATAATATTGGATGCTGTCATCCACGCCGTCCCTCTTAGCATCTGCTGCTGCTGTGTGTCAGTTTTAGTTTCAGTCATAACTTTCTTTCTAGAGAATAAAATATAATCTAGTTTATTATAAACTTTTGGCTGTGACTTGTAAAACAAGAACATTAAGGCTAAAATAGGAACTATGATTACTATTGAACAAGTTCTAGAGGTTCTTAAAAGGACCATAATTTTAGAGATATTATCGACCAAGACAACTACTACTATTCATGGACTGGGGTGACTTTTGATCATCTTTCTTATGATAGTCGTGATGTCACACCATCGTCCCTCTTCTTTGCCAAAGGAGCTGCCTTCAAGCCTGAATTTTTAGAGAATGCTGTCAAAGCTGGCTTGCGTTTCTACGTGGCTGAGAAAGATTATCAAGTGGAAATTCCTGCCATTATCGTATCAGATATCAAACAGGCTATGAGCCTCGTTGCTCAGGCCTTCTACCAATACCCTCAAGACAAGCTTAAATTACTGGCTTTACTGGGACAAAAGGGAAAACAACAGCAGCCTACTTTGCCTTCAATATTCTCAAGCAAAGTCATAAACCTGCTATGCTTTCAACCATGAACACAACACTAGACGGAAAAACCTTCTTCAAGTCTACCTTAACAACACCTGAGAGTTTGGACCTTTTCCGTATGATGGCTGAAGCTGTTGCTAATGACATGACCCATCTGATTATGGAAGTCTCAAGTCAAGCCTATCTGACAAAGCGTGTCTATGGATTGACTTTTTGATGTAGGTGTCTTTCTTAACATCAGCCCAGACCATATTGGGCCTATTGAACATCCAACCTTTGAAGACTACTTCTACCACAAGCGTCTCCTCTTGGAAAATAGTCGAGCAGTTATTGTCAATAGTGGTATGAATCACTTCGGTTTTGTTGCTGAAGAAGTCGCTGATAAAGACCACGACTTCTATGGTAAAAACTCCGACAATGCTGTTAAACATGGCTCAGGTTTTAGCTTTAAGGCAAGTGGGGAAATTAGCCGGTGACTATGATATCCAACTCATTGGTGACTTTAATCAGGACAATGCCATGGCTGCTGGTCTGGCCTGCCTACGTCTCGGAGCTAGCCTTCAAGACATCAAGAAAGGAATCGCTCAAACTTCTGTTCCAGGGCGTATGGAGGTTCTAACCCAAACTAATGGGGCTAAGATATTTGTTGACTATGCTCACAATGGAGATAGCCTAGATAAACTCTTACAAGTCGTAACCAGCCATCAAGATGGTCGTATTAGTCTAATTCTAGGGGCTCCAGGAAATAAGGGTGAAAGCCGTCGTAAAGACTTTGGACATGTCCTCAATACCTACCCTGATGTTGATGTCATCCTAACAGCTGATGATCCTAACAAGGAGGATCCTCTTGCTATCTGTCAGGAAATTGCTAGTCACATCAGTCGTGAGGTTCGTATCATTGTTGATCGAGAGAAAGCTATTAAAACAGCAATGTCTGAGACTACAGACCTAATTTTTTCTAAAGACGCTGTGGTTATTCGATAGGGGATAAAGGTGCTGATGCTTTCCAAATCGTAAATGGGAAACGTGATAACTATGCTGGCGATATAGCAGTCGCTAAGAAATATTTGTAAGCCTCTACTTTTAATTAAAAAGATTCAATGATGACATACTTATCATTCCTTCCATTTCATATCATAAAAATTGAACAAGTGGGGTGCACTAAGTATTCATGGATATTACTCACAGATGATGAGGAAATTTGTTTTTAATTCATCTCACCATTTTTGTTAATAGTTAATTTTCTGAAATTTAAAAAGAAAAAAATAATTACTAACGTCTCCATCAAAAAGTCTCCTTTTTAAAAAGAGCTAACCTATCATATAAAGTTACCGATAACGTCTCAATTGAGGTGGTTCATAAGACTGGACGAAAGCTGCAATTTCTGAAAAATCATCTGTAAAGAGGAATTTGGCTGCTGTTTCAGCCTCACAAAAAATCATGAGCAACCATGGTATCTAACATCGTTTTCATAGCATCATAATAGCCGTTGAGATTAAAGAAAACACAGGGTTTGTCCAACTTACCCACACGAGCAGCTGCAATAGCTTCTGAGATTTCTTCAAAGGTTCCAAAACCTCCTGGAAGTGCTATAAAGAGATCTCCTTTGCTCTAGCATGGCAGTCTTTCGTTCTGCCATAGTTTCTACTATCGTCATTGAGGTTAATCCCTCATAAGCAATTTCTCTATCCTTAAGAAATTGCGGCATAATGCCATGAGCCTGTCCACCATTTTCCAAAACCGTATCACCAAGAACTCCCATAAGTCCCATCTTACTGCCACCATAGACTAAGGTATGCCCATTTTTAGCAATCCACTGACCCAAGGTAATTGTTGCTTTCTTAAAGCTAGGACTATCACCCATATTAGCACCCAAATAGACCGTTACTTTCATTGAAGTCCTCCTTTTTATTCTATTATAACGCAAAATTCCTGCCATAACTGACAGGAATTTTTTCTTAGTCTTTACGCTCCAAATTACGAAGCATTTCATCAATTTTATTACCGTATTCGATAGACTCATCTTTAATGAAGGTCAAATCTGGAATCTTATACATGGTCAATTTTTACCAAGTTCACGCTTGATTGTCCCAGTAGCCTTTTCAAGACCAGTTTGTGCTTTTTGGTTATCTGAGGCCAAGGTTGAATGAATGGTGTAAAAAATCTTAGCAGCTGACAAATCACCAAGCATCTGTACATCTGTGATAGTGACATCCTGCACGCGTGGATCACGAACTTTCTTTTGAAGAATTTCATTGACCTCACGTTTGATTTCCATACCAACACGGTCTACACGAAATGAATTTCCCATAGTCTTATCCTTTCTCTCTTATTATGATGGAACAAAAGCCAGGCCAGATGACCTTTTTGTCTCTAAGTAAGCTTTTTTAAAAGCTCACAAAATTAACGTTTAATTTCTTCCATAATGTAAGCTTCGATAACGTCATCAACTTTAATATCGTTATAGTTTTCAATCGTCAAACCACCCTCTTGAGCGTTTCCGACTTCTTTAACGTCATCTTTATAGTGTTTCAAAGCTTGCCAATTTACCATCAAAAATAACGACACCATCACGAATGACACGGGCACTTGAATCACGAGTGATTTTACCACTAGTAACCATGAAGCCACCGATTGTTCCGACTTTAGAAACTTTGAAGGTTTCACGGATAATAGCTTCACCCATGACTTTTTCTTCAAACTCAGGATCAAGCATCCCTTTCATGGCATCTTCGATTTCTTCGATAACCTTGTAGATGATGCTGTGAAGACGAATTTCAACTTCATCAGTTTCCGCTTGTTGACGTGCTTGTGGTGTAGGACGAACGTTAAATCCGATAACAACAGCATCTGAAGCTTCCGCAAAGAGTAATATCAGATTCGTTGATAGCACCTACTGCTGAGTGAACAACATTAACACGAACACCCTCAACATCAATCTTAAGAAGTGATGCTGCCAAGGCTTCAACAGAACCTTGTACGTCGGCCTTGATGATAACATTAACAGTCTTCAATTCACCAGCTTTAAGGGTATCAAAGAGGTTATCAAGACTAACACGATGTGTTTGTTGACGTTGTTTCATAAGGGCACGTTTGGCACGTTCTTCACCGGCTGCACGAGCTGCTATTTTTCATCTTCATAAACGGCAAAATGGTCACCCGCCATAGGCGCTTCGTTCAAACCAGTAATTGAAACTGGTGTTGACTGTGCTGCAGTCTTAATACGACGACCAAGGTCATTGGTCATAGCACGGACACGTCCGAAGGTATTACCAACAACGATTGGGTCTTGAACATGCAAAGTACCTTGTTGAACAAGGAGGGTTGCAACCGCACCTTTACCTTTATCCAAACGCGCTTCAATAACGGTACCGATGGCACGAACTGTTGGGTCAGCCTTGAGTTCTTCCACTTCAGCCACAAGAAGAACTGTTTCAAGAGTTCATCGATATTTTGGTTGAACTTAGCTGAGATTTCTACAAACTCAGAATCGCCACCCCATGCAGTTGACATAACGCCATGCTCCGCCAATTCACCGATTACACGCTCTGGGTTAGCACCTGGTTTATCAATCTTGTTAATAGCCACAATGATTGGAACATTCGCCGCCTTAGAGTGGTTAATAGCTTCAATAGTCTGTGGCATAACACCATCATCTGCTGCTACGACCAAGATGGTAATATCCGTAACAGATGCACCACGCGCCCGCATAGAAGTAAAGGCCGCGTGTCCAGGTGTATCCAAGAAGGTAATCTTCTTACCATTTTCCACGATTTGGTAGGCACCGATATGCTGTGTGATACCACCAGCTTCTCCAGTCGCTACACGTGAGTTACGAAGAGTATCCAGAAGGGTAGTTTTACCGTGGTCAACGTGTCCCATGATAGTGACAACTGGTGCACGTTCTACCAACTCATCTGGATTCAAATAAGTCATCTTCAACGAAGAAACGTTCGATATCAGCATTATCCACTTCTTCAACCTTTTTGCTTGGCTTCAATGCCATAATCAACCATCAACAACTCAATAGTATCTCCATCAAGAGATTGATTTTGAGTTGCCATAACACCCATCATGAAGAGTTTCTTAACGATTTCAGCTGGCTCACGTTTAATACGTTTTGCGATTTCGGCAACCGTCATGCCTTCAGTATACTCAAATTCACTTGGTAATTCATGGAATTTACGCTCTGTTACTGGTTTTGGAGCATCATTTACCACGGTTATTCTTTCCTTTTTTATTTTCTGTTTTTATTCCAGTTACTATTTCTTTTGATTTCTCACTTGGTTTTGACTACTTCGATATCTTTTGTTGTTTGCTTAGGTCCATCTTCATTCTCGCGACGATTATCACGTTGATTTATCTGGTCGCGCTTGTTTTTCCGACGTGTATCGACTTGCGCAGCTGGAGCTGGTTGAGCAGCCGGTGCTGGTTTGGGATGGCTCTTCAGCAACTGCTTTTTGAGCAGCGACTTCAGCCTGTTGTTTTTCTTTTTCTTGCCTTTTTCCTGCTCTTTCACGGCGTTGCTCTGCAGCTTTTTCTTCACGGAAGCGTGTTTCACTTTGACGTGAATACTCTGCATTTTGCTCTGCTTTCAAGTGCTGCTGCACGCGCTTTTAAAGTCAATGTGGTCCTGCCTGATTGTTCGGGCAGCATCGTTGCGTTTATTGCGACCTTGATCATTGCGCTGTTTATGGAAATTACGGTCACGAACTCTTGTTTCGCTGGTTTCCATTGTTACGGTCCTTGACCATTTCCATTTTGGTTGCGACCATTATTCTGACGTTTACCTTGATCGTTTCACTTTTTTCGGTTACGATTACGGTTGTGGCCTCCGCCATTTTGACGACGCTCTGCTTCTGCCTTGGCACGTGCTTCACGTTCTGCCTTAAAGTTACGGCTTTTGGTTTTTAGCAGCTCGCAGTTACTTGATTTTGTCTCAGCCTTTGATGTTTCTTTTTTAGCTGGAGCTGATTTTTACCTTATCAACCTTAGGCGACAGCCTTTTGTCTTTTGGTTGGTGTCGCTTTGGAGCTTTTTTTCGACTGTAGCTTTTTTCGCCTTTTTTAAACTTGAAGTTTACGATTAGCATCAGCTTCTTCAACTGATGAGGAATGGCTCTTCACGAAAGACCAAGTTCTTGAGCTTTTCGCAACAACAACCTTACTTTCTACACCAACCTCTTTTGCGATTTCATATAATCGTTTCTTTGACACGTGATGTCCTCCTATTCTTTAGTCCATAAGAGTCCTCATTTTCTTTGAAAATCCAGCATCAACTACAGCAACGTTTTTCTTGGTTTACCAATAGCCATGCTTAATTCTAGTGTTAAACACTGTAGAGACTTCTATATTATAGTAGTTACATTTATCAGTCGTCTTTTTAGTCACGTTACTACCAGCATCATTGGCAAGAAAAACTAAGTCTCGCTTTTTCTTCCTGATTGAACTGCCTTAATGACAAGTTCCTCGCCAGAAATAAGCTTTCCAGCTCTTTGTGCTAGTCCCAACAATTTGACAATTTTTTGTGTTATTCAAGACCTAACTCTCTTCTTTTGACCTTGTGATCCACATAAGCAATGAGTTCATCATAAAAACTTTTCCAGGAACATCCATATTAAACTACGGTTAAAAAACTTTCTTTTTTTTAGCAAGTGCCGCTTCTTCATTATCTAATTTAATGTAAGCACCTCGGCCATTTTTTGGCTTTCCCTGTTGGATCAATGAAAATCTCACCATCTTTAGTTTTTGACAATGCGGAGCAAATCACGTTTATCAATGATTTCTCCTGAGACAACTGATTTGCGTAAAGGTATTTTTCGTGTTTTAGCCATCAAACACCTCTATGTTCTTCTTAATCGACTTGTTGTTTCGCCACTTTCTACTTGGTCTTCAAAAAGCATTTCTTGAGCTGCTTCCAGCTTTTTTTCTTCGAACTCACTAGCAGATTTGATGTCAATACGGTAACCAGTCAAATGAGCTGCCAAACGAACGTTTTGCCCACGACGACCAATTGCAAGAGATAATTTGTTATCTGGCACAACTACTGTCGCACGTTTGCTATCATCTTCGTCGAAGAGAACATAGTCCACTTCAGCCGGTGCAATAGCATTGTAGATATATTCAGCTGGATCTTCAACCCATTGAATAACGTCAATATTTTCCTCAACAGGAACAATCCTGTCTTAGCATCCAAACGTGTTGGGTGGAAACGGCTGACAACTTTCTTAATATTGCTTCCACCACGACCAACGATAGTACCAATAGCATCAACGTTAGGGTTATGACTGCGAACAGCAACTTTGGTACGATCACCAGCTTCACGAGACACGCTCATGATCTCTACAGTTCCATCAAATACTTCAGGAATTTCTTGTTCCATGATACGTTTGATGAATTCTGGATGGCTACGGCTTACAAAGACGTTAACACCTTTAGGGTTGTTTTCAACTTTATAAACATAAACATCGATGACGTCGTGTGACTTGGAAAAGCTTCCCCAGGAATTTGGTCTTGGCGTGACAATTGAGCTTCGAGCGTTCCAAGATTCACATAAATGAAACGTTGGTCAAAACGTTCAACTGTTCCTTGCATGATTTCACCTTCATGTTGCTTATAGTCATTATAAGTAATTTCACGCATCTGCTTCCGCATTTTTTCCATGATGGTTTGTTTGGCAGATTGAGCTGCTACACGACCAAATTCATCGACTGACTCTTCAAAACGAATCTTGTCACCCAACTCATAAGCAGAGCTAATGGCTAAGGCATCCTTCAAGCTGATTTCTAAACGGCTATCGAAGACTTCGTCTACAACTTCACGAACGGTAAAAACTTGAAAATCACCTGTTTTTCATTGAATTCAACGACTGCTGATTCTGACTGACCATAACGACGCTTGATAGGCTGACTTAACGATTCAACCACAGCATCGATGATGTCTTCCTTGTTAATGTTTTTCTTCTTCCAAGACACGGAAGGCTTCTAGCATTTCTTTGCTCATATTATTTGTCGTTTTAGCCTTTAAGAGCCAAAACTGGCATCCTTTCTTTATTTACACTAAGAGTTTTAGAGTTTGACTGCCAAACGAGCTTTAGCAACTGTTTGATAGGGAATCTCAACAGTCTTATGGCGAGTCTTATCAAGATAATCAATTGTTAGGGTTTCCCCATCAAAGGCCACCAAGTCACCTTGGAAAATCTTGATCTTATCAATAGCCTTGTAAGACTAACATTGATATACTGACCAACAGCATTTGTCAAAGCTTCTTTGGTTTTTAAGGGACGCTCTAACCCTGGACTAGAAACTTCCAGCATGTATTGATCCGGGAAAGGGTCAGGCTGAATAGTATCAAGAGAGGACTGATAATTTCAGTCAGGTCTGCAGTATCTTCGACAGTAATTCCTCCTGGCTTATCAATCAAAACTGACAAGACATAGTCACCGCCAAGCTTTTCGTACTCGATATCGACCAGTTCGTATGGCTCAGGAATAGCTGGAGCTACGACTGCCGTCACGAGATCAATAATTTTTGCGACATTATGACCTCCTTACACACACAAGAGACGAAGTTTCTACTCCGCCTCTCTTTCGTTATTTTCCTATATTATAGCATAGGTCAAAAGCCATTGCAAGGAATAACCATATCATTTCAAAGCAAAAAGGTTGGGAATCACCCAACCTTATTTATTGCGCCGCTGGAACAGTGCTATAAGTAGTCACACCCGATCCATTATTATTGTATGTAGGGGTTGTCGTACCTTGTTCTGAACATAATTACCTGTGTTTTCACTATAGTTATTGCTATAGGTAGTGCCTCCATTGTAGGTACTTACCGATCCACCACCTGCTGCCTCAGATGGCCAGGCCTCATAATTTGAAGATACTTCACTTGAAGCCGCACTTCCTTTAGAATTAACGAAATCATCTGAGCCATAGTTAGAGCTACCAGATCCATAGAGAACCAAACTAGTCTTAAGATTGGATTCAGAGACTTTTTTCTTACCAACTTCCTTCTTGATACGGTTTTGCACCTTAAGAATATCCCCAGTAGAGGCCACTTGATAGCTTCCTCCGTTAATCATGGCATCCGAACCAGCCAATTGGTATGACTTAATATTTTTAAGTGCATCGCTATAGCCCATCAAGCTACGCAAAGTATTGGTATCACCAAGATCAATACTTGTCTGAACATTAGAACTTACAGCCGATAAAATTTTCTTGTAAGAACCAATAGAGTCCATCTTCAAGAGCTTAGCTACAACTTTTGAATAACCTCACGTTGACGTTTTTGGCGACCATAGTCACCATCAGGGTCATCGTAACGCATACGTGAATACACCAAGGCTTGCTCACCGTTGATTTTATGGGTTCCAGGCTCAACTTTTGCTTGAAATTCTGGTTCATTTTCTGCAATTGAAATAGGGAAATCAAAATGATTCGTTACCTCAATACCACCAACAGCATCTACCAAATCAATCATACCCTGCATATTAATCAGTGCATAATAGTCAATATCAATATCTAAAACCTTTTGAATGGTTGAAATAGCCAAGTCAGCACCACCCTCAGCATATGCTGAATTTAGTTTTTGCTTCACCTGACCCCTCAATATCTGTCAAAAGGTCACGTTCCAAACTGGTCATGGTTGTTTTCTTAGTCTTAGGATTCACTGTTACCAAAATCATGGTATCAGAGTTTCCTTCCCAGGTTTCCTTACGTTCTTTGGATCCTGTATCTACCCCCCATCAAGAGAATAGTTATAGGCTTAGTCTGTTGAATAGCCTTACTATTCCCAGAAATTGCTTTAGAAGTCCTAAACGTTTTTGACAATTCGCCTGTGGCGTAATTATAAGTTGTCGTTAGGTAAATACCAGCAGCTACTACTGTCGTTGCAAAAATCGCCAACAACATCAATAAAATTTTTCGTCCAAGTTTCATGTTTTTTCCTAATCTATGAGTTTAGCTATAAGGTAAACATCTAGAAATTCTCCATTTTTAGTTCTTGCACCACGTTTCTTAGTGCCTTCAATGTCAAATCCGAATTTTTGATAGAGATGAACCGCCCGTTTATTACGTGCTTGAACCGTCAACTCTAAGCGGCGGATAGTTGGTGTATGATCTGCCCAGTCAATCATTGTTTCCATAAGAAACTGGCCAACACCATTCCCCAGTAGGGTTTAGAAACCGCAATAAATACGTCGCCAATATGACTGGTCTTAGTATCTTGATCAGAGGTAACATTACAAACACCAATGACCTCATGACCCAATTTCGCCACCAAACAAATCTCATTAAGCCTATGCTGATGACTTTCAATATAAGTGGCTAACTGTTCAGCACTCAGTATAGAACTTCTATCATCTTGTGCTAGAAAATCCGATTCCAAGGCTACAGTCTCTAGTAAACGAGCTAGAGAGACAGCATCCTCTCTTTGAGCTTCCTCAATGACTAATTCTTGCTCAGCCATTTACCATTTCCTCCTGAATCTCCTTACTTCTAGGACCGAAAGATTCAAAAAGCAACTGACGTCCATCTCCATGATGAGATATCGAAATTAGGAGATAATCCCCTAACAGACTCTCATCTAGGAACTCACCCCACTCGATGATTGTCACACCTTCACCATACAGAAAATCATCCAAATCAATAGAATCTGGATCATCACCAATGCGGTAGACATCTAAATGATAGAGTGGCACTCGCCCTCATACTCCCTTACAATAGTATAGGTTGGACTCTTTATCATCTGTGAAATATCAAACCTTTGGCAATCCCCTTAGTTAAGGTTGTTTTGCCAGCTCCCAGATCACCTGAGAGAACAATTATATCTCCAGAATCGAGCAGTCGACCTAGCTTTTGACCGATACTAATCAATTCTTCTTCATTTTGACTGTAAATCATGTTCTCATTATATCAAAAATAAAAATATGGACTAGAATCCACTGTAAAAATATAGTAGAAACTTATAAATATTGAATCATCTAAGCAAGAAATTAAGATGAGTTTTTTAATTTTTAATTTTATTTTGGGCACGCTAAACACTCATAGATTAGAAATGTTTTTGTAAAACTTACTATAGTTTCAAAAGTTAACCAATAGTAACTCTCTCACATTCCTCCAGATAAAAATCGCAAAAGAAAAAGCCTGACAAATGTACAGACTTTTTACTTTCAAGCTTTAGAACACAGCCATACTGATGAAGTTAAGGATAAACAAGATATCCAAAATCCACATAATAAAGTGGACATCCTTAGCTTGACCTTTGACGATTTTGACCAAAGTATAAGTAAGGAAACCAGCTGCGATACCATAAGTAATACTATATGAGAATCCCATGAAAATAGAAGTGAAGAAGGCAGGAATAGCTTCAGACAAGTCTTCCCAATCGACACTCTTAAGGTTAGAGAGCATCATAACACCTACAATAATAAGAATAGGCGCTGTTGCCGCATTTGGAACGATTGACACCACTGGACTAAAGAAACTAGAAATGGCAAAGAGTACAGCAACCACAAGAGCTGTCAAACCAGTACGTCCACCAGCACCAATACCTGCTGCAGATTCAACGTAAGTTGTAACGTTTGAAGTCCCTGCAATAGCACCAATACTTGTACCAACAAGGTCAGAGTAAAGAGCACGGTCAAGAGCTTTTGATTCGTTGTTATCACCTGTTGAAGCAATGATACCAACCTTCTCACCAGTACCGATCAAGGTACCGATAGTATCGAAGATATCAGTCAATGAAAAGGCAAGAATAGCCATAAAGACACCAGGCAAACGAGAAACGTCTGCAAAGAGTGATCCCAATCCCTTAGATCCAAGCGCTGCACCAAAGACCTGACCAAGATCTTTAATAGATGATGTCAAGCTAGCTGCGTGCCAGTCAATGCTTCCAAGATCAACAACACCAGCAAAAATAGCAATGATAGTCGTTACAAGGATTGAAAGAAGAACACCACCACGAATACCTTTAACAATAAAGAAAATCGCAATCGCAAGACCAATCAAACCTACAATTACAGTTGGGTTATTGAAAGCAACCAAACCTGGTGTAGCTGACGATGAAGCTGTAATTGACGCCTTGGCCATGTCAGCACCTTTACCTGCTACAGTGTAGGTATGTGGATTAATTGAGAATTTCAAGAAACCAGCATTTTTAATTCCCAACATAGGCAAGGAAAACACCGATACCTGCTGAAATAGCAGATTTGAGGGCTGTTGGAATAGACTCAATAATCATCTTACGTACTTTAGTTACTGTGATGATCAATGAAATAACACCACATAGAAAGACCATTGCTAAGGCCTCTTGCCAAGTGTAACCCAAAGAAAAGACCACTGTGTAGGTGAAGAAGGCATTAAGCCCCATACCAGGCGCTTGAGCGTATGGTAGGTTGGCATAAAATGCCATCATCAATGTCCCTGCAACCGCACCAATAATTGTTGCTAAGAAAACACCTTGTGCAGGCATTCCTGTTTGGGCCAACATCGCTGGGTTAACAAAGAGGATGTAAGACATGGCAAAGAAAGTTGTCAATCCGGCAGTCACTTCTGTACGGACGTCAGTACCATGTTCTTTCAATTTGAAAAACTTTTCCATGAAAGTTTAGACTCTTAATAAAAAATATTGTCAAAATCCGAATAATTTCGGAACATTCTCATGTAGAATGCAACATTACTATTCTACATGAAATCATTTGACGGTGCAAGGTTTATTTCCTGAGACTTTTCTTATGAAAAACCGAACGTTCTTAGAAAGCTCTTTCTTAATCACCAACAAAGGACAGATTTTTGCTATAATAGGAACATGACAAAAAATTGATTGCTCTAGATCTTGATGGAACGTTATTCGCCCAGATGGAACTATTTCAGAATTTACACAAAAGACGATTAAAGACGTACAAAACAAAGGACACCAAGTCGTTATTGCTACAGGTCGTCCTTATCGTATGGCTATTGACCATTACAAAACACTAGGGTTAGAAACACCACTCATTACCTTTAACGGCTCCTTGACCAATCTTCCAGACCAAGACTGGGCCTATGAGCATTCGGTTAAATTAGACAAAAAATATCTGATTAACCTCTTACAACGCCATGATGAGTTAGAGATGGATTTTCTGGCTAGTGAATATCGAAAACACTTCTATATCACTATGAATCACCCAGAGCGTATTCAACCACAACTCTTTGGTGTTGATAAAATTATTGAGGCTATGCGTTTAGAACCAACTAAAATCACGCGCAACCCTAACGCTCTCCTTATGCAAACTCGTCATGAGGATAAGTACCAACTTGCCGATGACATCAAGAAGGACTTCAAGGAAGAAATTGAAGTTGATTCTTGGGGCAACCGCTTAATATCTTGGAATTTTCGCCTAAAGGCATAAACAAGGCCTACGCCCTAAACTACTTACTTAAGGCTATGCGCAAATCAACGGATGATTTGATTGCTTTTGGAGACGAACACAACGACACAGAGATGTTGGAACTTGCTAAAACTGGTTATGCCATGAAGAATGCTAGCTCTGTTCTTCTCCCCACGCTAACGAACAAATTGAGTGGACTAATGAAGAGGATGGCGTTGCTCGCAAACTCCGGGAACTCTTTCTATAAATAACAAAAGACACTGAAAATTTCTTCGGTGTCTTTTCTTATGATTAAGGTAAAATAGCCACTGCACGCACTGGGAGCCTGTCGCCTTGTCCCAGTGAGGAAATGCAATCGAAATCAAAGCACCAACAGCTGGAACTTGATCCAATTGATTCAAGACTTCTACCTGATAAATGTTTTGTTCCAAGAGGTAGTATTCGTTAACCAAGCCATGTTCTGCTGCTGGAATACCAGCATCTGTATCAAAAGTCTCATGACCGACAGCCTTAACATGGCGTTCATGAATCAATAATTCTAGAGCTTCGCGGCTCCAACCTGGACTTTGCTGAACCCCATTTTCATCAAGGTTGCGCATAGCATCTTGATTTGGCCAACGCTTCGACCAATCACTACGAAAAGCGACAAAGGCCCTTCAGTAATTTGTCCATGTTCTGCTTCAAAAGTCTAAGATATCTTGTTTGCTCAAGATAAAGTTTGATTCGCAGCAACTTCTTTAGACTTGTCGATAACATAGAGTGGTAAAAAGAAGATCTTTGAGGGCAATCTCATCCAACCAACGACCACCTTCTACAAAGTGAATCGGTGCATCAATATGCGTTCCGTATTGACCAACTACTGTAAATTTTTGAACATGGAAACCATCTTTTAATGTGAAAAGATCTTCTTGTTTCAAAGCAGGGAGGGCTGGGAAAGTGTGGACTTTCTGCATTAATTTTGGTGGGTCAAGTCAACCCCTTTTTAGATTGCAATTCATTATAAATACTTAGTAAATCTGACATAAGGAGGCCCTCTTTTCTTATAGATTTAACCTTAAATAGTTGATTGAAGAAAGTTATAGCAGCCAATACCAGCTATTACAAGCATTTATCTCATTTTTTCTTAATCCTATTTCTTCTAGTTAGATATAGCTTAAAACTATATTTAACACTTATTGTCTGAAAAGAAAGTATATTTGCGATAATTTGATTTTTTTTCAATTTTATGACACTTTTGTTACGAAAACCATTGACAAATCTATGATAACGTTTTACAATTAGATTGTTCTAATTTTCGAGGGACTAAAAAATATTGTTGTCATTTCATACTGATCGATGCTAATACCAATAATCATTTTTCTATTCCTAAGAAGCAATATATAAAAAAGGAGGAAGAACACTAATGGGTATCGGTATTATTATTGCTAGCCATGGTAAGTTGCTGAAGGAATCCACCAATCAGGCTCTATGATTTTTGGAGACCAAGAGAAAGTTCAAGTCGTAACTTTCATGCCAAGTGAAGGTCCTGATGACTTGTACGCTCACTTCAAAGATGCCATCGCTCAATTTGACGCTGACGACGAAATTCTTGTCTTGCAGACCTTTGGTCTGGATCACCATTTAACCAGGCAAGCCGAATTAAGGAAGAAAATCCTGATCGCAAGATGGTTATCGTGACAGGACTTAACTTTGCCAATGCTTATCCAAGCATACACTGAACGTATGGTAGCTCCTGATGCTGGGGGTTGAAGAGATTGTCGCTAACATTTATCAAGGAAACAAAAAGAAGGCGTTAAAGTCCTTCCAGAAGGCCTTATTCCTGTTGAAGAAGACACTAAACCAGCCGACGCTAAACCTTCTATTCCTAAAGGTACCATTCCTGAAGGAACAGTACTTGGTGATGGAAAAATCAAATACGTTTTGCTCGTGTTGACACACGTCTCCTCCATGGTCAGGTTGCGACTGGTTGGACTCCTCAACTCACCCAGACCGTATTATCGTTGTTTTCAGACACTGTTTGTCATGATAAACTTCGTACAAGCATGATTAAACAAGCCGCTCCATCTGGTGTTCAAGTTCACGTTATCCCAATTAAAAACATGGTTAAAGCAAACAATGACCCACGTTTTGGTGATACACGTGCTATGCTTCTCTTTGAATCTGTTGAAGATGCTCTTGCTGCTGTTAAAGCAGGTGTTGATGTTAAAGAAATCAACCTTGGTTCTTCAGCTTATAAAGAAGGAAAAGTCAACGTTACTAAAGCTCTTTCATTTGACCAAACAGATGTGGATGCTATCAAAGAGTTGCAATCATTGGGTGTCAAATTTGACGTTCGTGGGGTACCAAGTGATAGCCCAGCAAACGTTGATGCCTTGATTAAGTCAGCTGAAACTAAATTAGCAGAGAAGAAATAATTTTGGAGGATGCATAAAATGAGTTTAGTACAAATTATTTTAGTCGTAATTGTTGCTTTCATCATCGGTTGTAGCTCAGTTAACGACCAAATCGAAACATACCAGCCAGTTGTGGCTTGTCCCTTATCGGTCTTGTTACTGGTCATCTCGAACTCGGCGTAATGTTGGGTGGTTAGCTTGCAGTTGATCACTGGGATGGGCTAACGTTGGTGCTGCCATGGCACCAGATGCCTCACTTGCCGCTGTAGCTTCTACAATCATCCTTATTTTGGGTGGTCAAGGAACTAAAGGAATTGGTCCTGCCATCGCCCTTGCGGTGCCTTTGCTGTTGCCGGTCTTGCCTTGACAATGGTTGTCCGTACAGCAACTGTCTTCATCGCTCATATTATGGATAGCTGTGCAGAAGCTGCTGATATCGCTGGTGTTGAAAGATGGCACTTTATCGGTATGGCCCTTCAAGGTCTCCGTGTTGCTATCCCTGCCCTCCTCTTGTTCTTGATTCCTGCACACCTGTACAATCTGGTCTTGAAGCTATGCCTGAATGGTTAAAATCAGGTATGACAATCGGTGGTGGTATGGTCGTAGCCGTTGGTTACGCCATGGTTATCAACATGATGTCAACTCGCGAAGTTTGGCCATTCTTCTTCCTAGGTTTTGCTTTGGCTGCCCTCAAAGAATTGACCTTGATTAGCTTGGGTATCATCGGTCTCTGCCTTGCCGTTATGTACCTTGCACTTTGAAGCTAGTGGTTCATTGGGTTCTTCAAACGATGGAGGATCAGGTGATCCCCTCGGTGAAATTCTGGAAGATTTTTAATTAGGAGGAAAGAAAATGGCTGATTCAAAAATTAAATTAACAAAAGCAGATCGTTTCAAAGCTTTCTTGCGCTCATACTTCCTTTTAGCTTCATTTAACTATGAACGTATGCAAAATGGTGGTGTGGCTTACACCTTTATTCCTGCAATCAAAAACTTTATCAAACTAAAGAAGACCGTGCTGCTGCGCTTAAAGCGTCACTTGGAATTCTTTAATACACAACCTTTCATGGCCAACCCAATCTTTGGGGTTACTCTTGCCTTGGAAGAAGAACGTGCCAACGGTGCTGAGATTGATGATGCTGCTATCTCAGGGGTTAAGGTCGGTATGATGGGACCTCTTGCAGGTGCCGGTGACCCTCTCTTCTGGTTTACCCTTCGTCCAATCTTCCTTTCACTAGGAGCAGGTTTGGCAGTTTCAGGTAACGTCCTAGGCCCAATCGTCTTCTTCGTTCTTTGGAACGTTATGGTTGCCGCTGTTAAATGGTACACTCAAGAGTTCGGTTACCGTGCTGGTACTGCGATTACAGATGACTTGTCTGGTAACCTTCTTCAACAAGTGACTCGTGGCGCATCAATGATGGGGATGTTCGTTATCGGTTCTCTTATCCAACGTTGGGTAAGCATTACCTTCACACCAGTTGTCTCTACTGTTAAACAACAAGAAGGAGCTTATATCGATTGGGATAAACTTCCAAAAGGTATTGCCGGTGTTAAAGCAGCCTTCCTAGAACAAGCTGCTGGTAAATCACTCGAAGCCAACAAAGGTGACAACATTGCAAGATAACTTGAACCAATTGATTCCTGGTCTTGCTGCCCTTGGTTTGACTTTCCTCTGCATGTACCTTCTTAAGAGAAAAGTTTCTCCAATTGTTATCATCTTGGGTATCTTTGTTCTAGCTATTGTACTCCACATTATTGGTCTACTCTAATCGGAGCAAGGTATGGTTAAATCGCTCAATACCGAAATGGCTCACACATCTAAAGGGAACTTGGTTTCGTGAAGGGCCTATTTTACGGAAATATCATGGTCGGAGATAAGGCCTTCGAATTTTACAATGATACAAAGTTGCAAGACTACGTTCAAATTCCTTGGGATGAAATCACTTATGTGATTGCCGATGTCTACTTCGGTGGTAAAGTTCATCCACGTTTTGAAATCCGAACTAAGCAAAATGGACGTTTCCGTTTGCCAGTCGAAAAAGTCGAATAACTTTGAAAGAAATTCAAAAGAATTCCTCGAGAAAGTTTAAGAAAAGCACCTAGCTTCATCGTTGTTCTCAAACAAGGCTTTAAGAATCTTTTCCGACTCATTGTCAAGAAGAAATAATCTCCGAGTATTATAAAAAGATTGTCCAATCTAATGGTTGGGCAATCTTTTTATAATGTTTTGCTCATTTTGAAAGAGTTTGACTTCTTTTGAAATTTTTTCTCACTAGCTATTGACATCTGCGTGAAAGCGTTTTTAGAATATAATTGTTCTTGATTTCTTATGTTTAAAAAGATTGAGAGACGCTTTTTTTTAGCGTCTTGATAAAAATCGGAGATAGTCTTTTTAAGCCTAGGAAAAAATAATTTATAAGGAGGAGAACACGATTCATGGTCAGGTAGCAACAGCTTGGACAAAGACAGTTGGGCCAAACCGTATCATTGTTGTTAGTGACAATGTAGCTCATGACAATTTAAGAAAGAGCATGATCGAACAGGCGGCTCCTCCGGGAGTAAAAGCGAATGTCGTTCCAATTGACAAGATGATCCAAGTCGCAAAAGATCCTCGTTTTGGAGCTACAAAAGCAATGTTGTTGTTTGAAACACCACAAGATGCATTAAGAGCTATCAAAGGTGGAGTTGATATTAAAGAATTGAACTTAGGTTCAATGGCACACTCACAAGGAAAGGTAGTATGTACAAAAGCCGTTTCTATGGGAAGTGATGATGTAAAAACATTTGATGAATTATTAGCAATGGGAATTAAAATCGATGTTCGTAAGGTTCCAACGGATTCACCTGAAAACTTCGATGAAATTCTTAAAAAAGCAAAAACAGAATTAAAGTAATTTAGAGGGAGATTATTATGTCAGCGATTAGCGTTATTTTAGTTGTAATTGTTGCCTTCTTAGCCGGTATGGAAGGGGTTCTTGACCAATATGAATTCCACCAACCATTAGTAGCATGTACATTAATTGGTTTGGTTACTGGTCACTTA
>VOFE01000262.1_pt1 | contig 43966 bp, 65 predicted proteins | sample 5384071 | NCBI WGS metagenome assembly VOFE01 (sample SAMN12384724, study PRJNA508395) | human gut metagenome | isolation source: healthy gut D | host: Homo sapiens
TCTATCAAGTGTGACCTCGCTCTTCCATGTGCAACTCAGAACGAGTTGAACCTTGACGATGCTAAGATGCTTGTAGCAAATGGCGTTATCTCTGTAACAGAGGGTGCTAACATGCCTACAACATTAGAAGCTACAAAGTACCTTCAGGAGAATGGTGTTCTCTTCGTAGGTGGTAAAGCTGCCAATGCCGGTGGTGTTGCTACTTCTGCACTGGAGATGAGCCAGAACTCCGAGAGACTTTCCTGGACATTCGAGGAAGTGGATGGAAAGCTCAAGGGCATCATGGAGACCATCTAATGCTTGAGACAGGAAAGAAAATGTTATATATATGCATGATTGCGTTGTGCTTCATAATTAATTATTACTTAAGTGCAATGTCACTTATATACATATTCCTTATCTGTGGAATAAGAATGGTAGTTATGCAGGAGAGAAAGCAGTGGAAGGAAACTGCATGGAATGTCGGTATAGGCACAATTGCAGGTATCGGACTTTCAGCATTCGTGCTTGTTCCTGTATTTGCACAGCTTTCTTCATCACAGAGAGGTGGTGCGTCTAAGGGGCTTTTATCACAGTATGCAGGCTGGATAACAAGTTCAATCGTTACAGATGGTGCAATGGCAAAGCACTGCAAATGCGCTGGATGATGCTTTATGGACTTGCATTCGTTATAGCAGTTATTATCATGGGGATAAAAATATATAAGTCAGACAGAAAACAGCTTATATATTCTGTAGCTATGCTTGTTGTTGCATTAGGTCCGGTGCTTATGGAGGCTACTAACCTTATGTGGCATTTTGGCTCATATAACGGATATACATTAAGAAACGGATATCTGATATCGTTCACACTTATCTGTATTGCTGCAGGAATGGCTGAGAAGATGTTTGCAGATATACCATTAAAGGTGCGTTTTATCGCAGGCAGACAGCGATAGTAGCGGTAATTGGTGCAGTATATGTTATGATTTATAACATATTACCAATAAACAATGAAATGCTTGCAATGGCATTTTTTATAATGATATTTGCAATAATGTTTGCAGTGTATATGTTTATGCTCATAAGAAAGAAAGAATTTAACTGCAAATCAGTTATCCTTGTTATTGCACTTGAATTGTTTATCGGTGCATATGCTCTTATAGGACCTCCTAAGTTTTATACATATGAAGATTATCAGATTGGTGATTATGTGCAGTATGCCAATGATGCGGCAGACAGCCTTGATATAGAAGAGTCTGCTACAGACAGAATAGTAAATCCTGATATCAGTCTTAATGCCAATTATCCTCTTATATTGAGAAGAGGAGCATTATCAAGCTTTACAGCAGCTTTAGAGGACGATACACAAAGTTATGCCAAGAGATGGGGATATTCTAAGTATTTCCTGTGGCTGTTAGATTCAGGTGGAACAGTATTCAGTAATGCAGTGCTGCATGTTACACAAGCAGTTAATATCAATGAACTTGACAGTGCTTTATATACATTAGAGAAGAAGGAAGGCGATTACAGCCTTTACAACACTAATTATAACCTGCCATTTGGATTCTGTGTTGACAGCACTTCAGCAAGCTTGATATGACTAATGTTGACTGGATTACATACCATAACAGAATGTATAAAGCAATGACTGGAGATAAAGAAACATTTGTAACAAGAATATATCCACAGGCAGAGACTGCTGGCAATATTAAGTCCATGACTATTAATGTCGGAAGCAGAAGTGCTATATATATGAATATTGCAGATGTGAAGAAGCCTAATGCGGATGCTAATGCATCGAAACTTGAGAGCAAAGATACATGTATATGTGAATGGTGAGGCAGTTGTTGTACCTACACTTGGAGATGTTAATAATACAGCATATTTTACGGATTATAATAATAATCTTCTTTATCTTGGCATATTTGAAGATGAAGATGTTCAGATTAAGATTGAATATGATAAGCCTAAATATATGAACCAGAGTAAGATGACTATCGGACTTCTTAATATGGAGAAGATGGATAAGCTCTGTGAGGATTTCGCAGATAAGCAGACAGATGTTTCATATACTAATAATACGCTTACAGTTAAGATAAACAGTGATGGAACTAAGGATTATGCCCTGATACCGGTTATTAAGAGCGCTAACTGGACCGTGACACTTGATGGAAAGACAGTTAAGACTAAAGAGATAGCAGGGCTGTTTACAGGTGTACAGGTTCACGAAGCGCGAGAATACATTAGTGTTTACATTTGTGCCAAAGGGCAGAAATGCAGGACTGCTTATTACACTTGTGACATTGTTAATAACTGTGTTATGCCTTGTGATTAATTATAAGAGAACTATAAATGTTCCTGTATGGGCTAAGTACTGTGCACAGTATATATATATTGGATTGTTTGCAATAGTTGTGGCTGCAATGTTTGTAGTACCTGTAATAAGTACAATCCCGGCAGCTATATATCATATAATCCGTATATTATTGAAATGAGGCATTAGATGAACAGACTAAAAAATAATGAGAATTGCAGGCTTCTGTTAAAGATATTGATTATATTTGCGATATCAAGACTGATTATGCTTATCATGGTTCCTGTGTATAATGGAATTATGGGGACACACAGATCATTTCTGTTTCTTATGAACGAGTGGGATGCAAAGAAATATGCTTATATAATCAATCATGGTTATACACACCCTACGGATATTGATCCACAGGCTAACTGGGCGTTCTTCCCATTATATGTTATCGTGTGTGCAGATTAAAGGCAGTGACAGGTGGGCTTATTAACACTTATGTTATTGGAATGATAGTATCTAATATATGCATAATTATTGCAAAAGATTCTTTGCTGTTAAAGGTCTTAAGAAGCAGACTTCTATTAAAGAAGAATATACTATGATTATGCCAGTGCTTTTTATTTATGGCACCTTACACCTTCTATTGCAGTTCTGTATATACGGAAGCGATGTTTATAATGTTCATTGTACTTTTTTCTATTTCCTTTTTGAGAAGAAATACATGGCAAAGCAGGAATTATGGCAAAGCATGCTCAAGTGGAACAAGAATTGTAGGCTGTATACTTGTATTTGCACTGGTTGTACAGCTATATATTGACATGGAAGGAACTAAGATAAGCTTTGGCAGGGTTAAGACATTTGTAATGGATATGCTTAAAGCACCCAAGAAGATACTGTCAGTGCTTGTGTGCCCGCTCGGTGCATTTGCATATATGGCATTTCTTAATTTCTTCTGTGGTGATGCATGGGCATATAAGAATGTCCAGATTGCATGGAGAGAGGATGAGTATTTCCCGATTATAGGCGTGTTGTGGAAGCGCATGTACAGGACAGATTGAGCCAAGATATACATATATGGGGGTGGTTCTGTATTGCAATACTGATACTTTATGGATATATGTTTTACAGAAAATATTACTCAATGGCAGTGTTCGGGATTATATCACTTCTTGTGCCATTGACATCACATGTTATGAGTACATGCAGATTTACGGCAGGAACATATGTTGCATTTGTGGGAGTGTATGACATACTTACAAGATGTAATAAGGCTGTAAGATACATTATTATGGCGGTTCTTATTGCAATCGAAATATATCTTTTGTTCTTATGGTACAATTCAGACTGCTGGCTTATGTAGCAGTCAGAAGAGGAGGCAGATATGTCAGATATAATATCAGAGATAAGCAGAATCAGTGAAGATGAGCTGCGAATGCAGATAGCGCTTATTGACAATGTTAATATATCTAATGCGGTTAAAGAGACCGGATACAGGCTGGTTAATGTGCTTGCAGATGTTGCCAATTCATTTACACAGAGTATAGGAATAAAGAATTCGATTGATTATGAGGTAAAAAAAAGTATCAGATCTCGTACGGGAAGACTGTCTTCGCTATAAAGCGTTAGACAGGGAAAAACTTGAGAAAAAATGTTATATGAGCGGCTTGAAGTGATGTGTCCTGAAATTGAAGGAGACATGAAGGATAAGGAAGTAAAAGAGCAGATGTCCAGATACATTATTGATGAGGCGGCATCTGCATATGGAATTAATAAATATATGTCACCCGCTCATAAAATAGAAGAAATAAGCATAAGATATAACAATGCATTTTTAAATAATATTATGAACCAGATACGTAATCTTACAGCTGTCCAGAAAAGTCATATGCTGAACAGGTTGGAAGAAAATTAGGGGTTGCTTCAATGGAGACTAAACGTGAGGTTCAGAAAAGTCTTATGCCAGAGAAATTCAATGGCGAGGGAATTATAGATGTACTCGGCAGACAGAGAAGTACGACAAAGCTTGAAGCTGCAATAAGACTTCTTGGGGAAGATGCATTCTGGTCGACAGAGGCGCAGGTAAAGACAATGTATCAGGCAGTCAGAAATATGACAAGAATATCAAAACTTCAGGCGGCGGGATACATATGGAAGGTAAGCCATGCAAATGATATCAAGTTTTATGCACCATCAGACCTTATGCCGTCTTATATTGCTGCGGACAAAAAAGAAAGCCGCTGATGATAAGGACAGAGAATACCGTGTTATGTGTACCCAGGTTGAAAAGGCACGCAAGGAATTAGAAAATGTGAAAAGGATGTTTCTGTAAAGACAGACAGGATGACTGAAGCACAGAAGAAATATGATGCTGCCGTGGACAGGCTTAATATTGCACAAAATGAATTTGCAAAACTTGAAGATGTCAAAGATGATTACATTAATAACAGAAAGACAGAAGATGAATCAAAACGATATTATGCACAGGTTAATGATACAAAGAGGGAAATGGACAGAAGTCTTGATGATAGTGACAGGAAGAAAAAAAGAGACTTCAGGAGACAGAGAAAGAATTAAAACTTGCATGTGAGAAGGCAGAGGAGAGAAAGATATATCTTGAATCTGTACAGAAAACGGCAGATGAAGAGACCAAAAAAGAGCAAAGGAACTTAAGATAAAATGGACAGCCTTTTTCTTTAAATATTCATTTGATGATGAAGTATTTGAGTCTGCTGTGAGTATATTTAGCAGGGAAGAATTACGATATATTGAAGAAACTTTTAAAAGAGGCACATGATTCAGCTTCTATGCTGGCAGTAGGGGATAATAATGTGATAAGGGCATATACTGGTGGAAAATACACAGCTGTTATTACATATGAGGACAGACATATTATTTCTATACAAAGTATGTGACATCCGGAAAGGAAAAGATGAGACATGTATAATGAGATTGTGAATAGTCTTGACAGTATAAGTCAGTTTGCATCATCTACAGGATTAGAAAGAGGCAGACAGTTATTACATGATATGAATAATCCAGAGAAGTCATTAAAAATAATACATGTTGCCGGTACTAATGGAAAAGGATCGGTGTGTGCTTATATTGCAGGAATTTTACAGCATAATGGTTATAAGACAGGACTTTTTACATCTCCTCATCTTGATGATATAACAGAACGTATAAGAATCAATGGAATAATGATTTCACAAGAGGATTTTGAAGAAGCATACTGGTATGTGGAAGAACACAGGACACAGGAGCTTGCGTATTTTGATTATCTTTTTGGCATGGCAATGTATTATTACAGTAAGCATGATGTGGATTATGTTGTTATGGAAACGGGTCTTGGCGGAAAGCTGGATGCAACTAATGCAGTTGATAATCCGGTTGTCTCAGTAATAACAACAATATCGCTTGAGCATACTGCAATTCTTGGTGATACAATAGAAAAGATTGCAGCTGAAAAAGCGGGGATAATTAAACCGGGAATACCGGTTGTGTGCAGCGGTATAGTGAAAGAAGCTGCTGATGTGATAAGAAAGCGTGCAGCAGACTTTGGATGCGACTGTCATGTGGTTGACGACAATACATTTGAACTGATACAAAATACATACGGGTATATTGATTTTTTAATTCATAATGAGTATTATAAGAATGATTGCTTCCGGTTAAGTACAAATGCGTTGTATCAGATGGAAAATGCAAGCATTGCACTTACGGTATGTGCTAATCTGTGTGACAGGGGGGATGATTAAGCTTGACAATAAAGCAGTCAGTATGGCAATGTACGATACACACTGGGCAGGAAGAATGGAACTGTTAAGAGATAATCTGTATGTTGACGGAGCGCATAATCCACAAAGGGATTCAAAGCTTTGTAGATTCAGTAAACAGTCTTTATGAAAACAGTCGGCTTGATAAGGCAACATTACTTTTTTTCAGTAGTAAGTGACAAGAATTATGACAGAATGATTAAGATACTATGCAGCTGTAAGCATTTCAGACAGATATATGTTACAATAACGGGCGGTGTCAGAAAGCTTCCAGCTGATATAATAAAGGAAACATTTGAAGCACATATTAAGGATACACCGGTATATATTTGAGAGTGTTGAAGAAGCTATGAAAAAATGGGATAACAGACTGATGTTTGCAACGGGGTCGCTTTTATTTAGTTGGTGATGTGGACCGTGCATTGGAAGGAAAGGAAAATAATCATGATTAATTTTGATGAAGAGATACAGAAGTTTCAGCCAAGTCTTGAAGTAGAAGATGCTGAGGACGCAATATATAACAATGATGTACCGGATATCACAGATCTGATATCACAGATACTTAGCGGAAAGAATACAGATAAGTAGTGAGGTGGACATATGAGATGTTATAAATGTGGAAGCTTCCTTACAGATGGTGATACATGTCCACAATGTGAGAGAGAATGTAAGAATATATAAGAAGACAGCCAGAGTATCAGATGCATATTATAATGCAGGACTATATAAAGCAAGAGTGAGATTTAACCGGTGCAGTTGAATCTCTTAAGATAAGCCTTATGATTAACAAGTACAATACCAATGCAAGAAATCTGTTAGGTCTTGTTTACTGTGAGATGGGGGATGTAGTTGAGGCGTTAAGCCAGTGGGTCGTAAGTAAGAATTTTTTACACCTGAAGGCAATATTGCAGGACACTATATTAAGAAGATACAGACTAACCAGAACAGATTTGAGATGATTACAGGTACTATCCGTAAATATAATCTTTCTTTGAAATATGCCAAGGAAGGCAATCTTGATATGGCTGTAATACAGCTCAAAGAAGCGTAGTTGCCAATAATCCACAGCTTATTAAGGCACATCTTCTGCTTGCACTTATATATATTAAGCAGGACGAGCTTTCAAGAGCAAAAAGATGCTTAACGCTGTTCTTGCAATAGATAAGAATAATACACTTGCACATATTTATCAGAAAGAGATAGCAGAAAGAAATGCAGCAAAGAAAGCGGAAACATCAGGCTCTTTCCTTCCTAAGAGAAAGGAAAAGGATATTGATAAGAAACCGTTAAGCGGCAACGATGTTATTCTTCCAAGATCGTCATATAAAGAACCAAGTAATGGTGCAATAACAATAATAAATGTATTGGCAGGTGTTGTAATAGGTGCAGCATTAATATGGTTTCTTATTGTTCCGGCAAGGAATAAGGGACTTACACAGGATTATAAGAAAAGTCTTCAGGAGTATAGTGAGCAGTTATCTTCTGGTAATGTGGAACTGAATTCTATGCAGAAAGAACTTGAAGAGGTTAAGGCGCAGAAGGATGCACTTGAGCAGCGCTTGGCGTTGTTAATGGAACAGAGGAAGCAACAAGCTTTTGGTATCAGTAATAGAGGCGCAAGTGATTATATTGCAAATAAGCCTGATGATGCTGCGAATAAGCTTGTTGATATAGATGTCAGTGCACTTCCAAGTGAGTCAGCAAAGACTTTATATAATACAATAGCAACGGCGACACTTCCGGCACAGCACAGACCTTCTATAACACAGGAATGACAGAGTATTACAAGTCCAACTATGAAGTTGCGGCAGATAATCTTGTCAAAGCATACAAATGTAATAACAGTGCAGATTCAGCTTATTATGCAGCTAAGTCATATGTAGCATTAGCAAAGACTGATGATGCAAAGAAATACTATAAGTATATTGTGGATGATTATTCGACTAGCGGATATTACAAAGAAGCCAGCGATTACGTTAATTCACATTGATGAGGTACTAAAAGATAAGCCCCGGCAAAGATAATTCTTTGCCGGGGGCTTTGTTGCAGAATTAGTGAAGTGTAAAAGCAGAGAGGAAAGAGGAGATTATTATGTCAAAACAGGTTAATACAGCGGATGAGCAGGATGAAATCCAGCATATGGATTATATATACATGGTTAATGATGACAAGCTTATGATACGAATGAATGCAGAACTTGACCATCATCTGGCAGAAGAGATGCGTCAGGTTATAGATGATGTAATAGATAAAAGAGGAGTAACTCATATAGTATTTGATTTTACTAAAGTGGATTTTATGGACAGTGCAGGAATAGGACTTATTATGGGGCGCTACAAGAAGGTTATGGATAAAGGTGACATAACAATCGTGGAGTCCGTGAAAGTGTTAAGAGGATACTTCTTATATCAGGACTTCATAAGATAGTTAACATATATGAACTTAAAGGACAGGAGGCATAAGTATGATAGAGAATAACAATGTTGAATTATTATTTGAAGCCAGGTCGGAAAATGAAGCATTTGCAAGGGTTGTTGCGGCAGCCTTTGTTACATATTTAGATCCAACAATCGAAGAATTGCAGGACATAAAAACAGCAGTTTCCGAGGCAGTAACTAACGCAATAGTCCATGGCTATGATAATGGTCCGGGAAAAGTAAGAATGAGATTAAAGGGCATACAGAATCAGGTAATAATAGAAGTGCACGATGACGGTCTTGGCATGGAAAATGTTGCAAAAGCAATGGAACCTCTGTATACAACCAAGCCTGAACAGGAACGTTCAGGAATGGGATTTTCGTTCATGGAGGCATTCATGGATGATTTAAGAGTTGCGTCGGCACCGGGCAAAGGAACAACAGTTCTTATGAGAAAGAAAATAGGGAGTAATTGATAGGATGTGATGCTATGGATCAGACTAAGGATTGTACCAGGAATTGATCGCTAAAGCACACAATAATGACAAAGAGGCCAGAGAGAAGCTGGTAACAGATAATCTTGGGCTTATATGGAACATAATTAAAAGATTTAAGGGGAGAGGAACAGAACAGGAGGATCTGTTTCAGATAGGCTGTATAGGGCTTATAAAGGCAATTGATAATTTCAATCTGGATATGGATGTTGCATTTTCAACATATGCAGTTCCTATGATAACAGGTGAGATAAGAAGATTCCTGCGGGATGACGGAATGGTAAAGGTAAGTCGTTCTATAAAAGAAAATGCAGTAAAAAGCATGAGAGCGGCGGGACAGCTCCGTGACACGTTAGGCTGTGAACCGACGGTAGAACAGATAGCAGCTGCCTGTGAGTTGTCAGTTGAAGACATAACATTGTCAATGTCTGCATCAATGGAGGTTGAATCAATATATAAGACAATCTATCAGGGGGATGGAAGTGAGGTCATGCTGATGGACAAGTTAGAAGACAAGGCAGACATTGGGGAAACTGCATCAAGTAAAGTGGCACTTGCACAGCTTATGGAAACACTTTCACAGCGTGAAAAAGAGCTTATCAGAATGCGTTATTATGATGATTACACACAGATGCAGGTTGCTAAGGAGTTCGGAATATCGCAGGTGCAGGTGTCGCGGATGGAGAAGAAGATTTTAAGTGGCATGCGCAAGCGGCTGTTTGCGTGAAGGATTCATTCATATATTAACGATCCCACCGCTGTGTCCGTCTATGGCATATGCCCTCAGGATTTCTTCATCTAGTGGGAGTAAATGCCGCCATCTGTATAGTTTATTACGGTGTGGATAAACAAACGCGCTTCGCTTGAACGAGTTTATCCCACCGCCCTTTTACAGACAGCGGCATTAACTCCCACACGATTCGAAATATTCGGGCATATGCCATAGACGGACACAGCGGCGTAGTTTTATGCTGAATTAACACAATATGCAAAAGAAAGGCAGCTTCATGTATAATTCTTCTGGCATGTACAATACTAGAGTGTGGAGGGAGTTGTTATGTCAGAGAAGATTTATTTGAAGATTGACCAGAAAAGGTATGTTAAGAAGCCTAAGGTCACTATTGGGGATGTGATGACTGTTTATTGTAGTGATAAGGATATGATTGAAAAATCGGACATATAACGCTTGTGGAGTTTACGCTGGGCAAGTATGACAGGAAGGTGCTTGATGCACTTGATGTTGTGGGCATTATTCAGAAGGAGTATCCGGATGCAGATATTGAATGTCTTGGGAATGTGATTTTGTTGTTGAGTACAAAGAAACCGGAGAAGGAAGGCACAGTGCATTGGATTAAGGTAGCTGTTATATGTTTTATAACAATGGTTGGAAGCGGATATGGAATTATTGCGTACAACAATGACGTAAGTACGACGGATATATTTGACCGGGTGTACGAGCTTCTTGGAGCTTCTGCATATAAGGCAACAAATGCAATGGAGATTGCCTATGCTGTGGGATTGTTTATTGGAATTGTTATATTTTATGATCATTTTGCAGGACAAAAGCTGTCAAAAGCACCAACACCGCTTGAGGTTGAAATGGATAAATATGACAAAGATATATCAGAATCTGTTATTGACAGGGAAGGTGGAAAATGATATCGGTTATTATTTTTATAGGGGCTATGTCGGGAGTGTTTACTGCTGCAGGACTTTTTGCACTTATAACCAGCGTTGGTGTTATTAACAGATATGCTGATGTCAGCGGGACGAGCAGACATGTGTCTCTGTATGAGGAATGTATAATAATCGGTGCGACGGCAGCTAATGCTGTATATGTTCTTGGAATCACGGTTAGAATAGGAATGACGGGCTGTATTATATTCGGGTTGATATCGGGATATTTATAGGCACATTTTTAATAAGCCTTGCAGAGACAGTCAAAGCATTACCTATATTCGTTCACAGGGCAAAAGGCAGGCACCGGTCTTGGTTTTATTGTGGCGGCGACAGCGGCAGGAAAAAGCACTAGGACAGCTTGTATATTACTTATATATGTATTGATTTTGCATTGCAAAAAGGGAGGATTTATGCACGATATTAATTCTGAAAGCGGTACCAAAGCTGATATTGAAAAAAGAAATGAAAGCTATAATGCTTATGTAAAAATGTTACGCCCTAAAGGAAGCTGTGTGGCAAAATGCTTTAAGGCATTCATTGTTGGTGGCTGTATATGTGTTGCAGGACAGATTATTTTAAATGTATGCAAGTGGATGAAAGTGCCTGACACGGATGCAGCATCTTACACAACACTGATACTGGTATTTTTAAGTGTAATTCTTACCGGACTTAATATTTATCCGTCTATAACCACATTTGGCGGAGCAGGAAGTCTTGTTCCGATTACAGGATTTGCAAACAGCGTTGCTGCACCTGCGATTGAGTATAAGAAGGAGGGACGGGTGTTCGGTATTGGCTGCAAGATATTCACGATTGCCGGTCCTGTTATTCTATATGGAATATTTTTTAGCTGGTGTGCAGGACTTATATATCTGGCTTTAAAAGCTTATACATGTACTGTGATTCTTGATTAAGAAACATCTGTATGGTAGAAATCATAGGAACTGTTTTAAAAGAAATGCGCAGGATACGAGGATAATATGGGAACTTTTTTAGAAGATTATTATAATAAATTTAATGAAGAAAAAGACTGACTTCAAGACACGGACAGATTGAATTCCGTACATCGATTCATTATATACATGAGTGTATTGAAGAATTAAAGAGAAGGCAGAGAGAATATAAAGATTATGGATATAGGTGCCGGGACAGGCAGATACAGCGTTGCACTGGCTGAGGAAGGCTTTGATGTAACTGCAGTTGAACTGGTAAAGCACAATCTTGGAATATTGAAATCTAAGAATTCATCAGTTAAGGCTTATCAGGGCAATGCACTTAAGTTAAAGCGTTTCGAGGATGAAACGTTTGACATAACCCTGCTGTTCGGGCCGATGTATCATCTGTTCGGACAGGAGGATAAGGTTAAGGCATTAAAGGAGGCGGCCCGTATTACAAGGAAAGGTGGCTTTATTCTTGTCGCTTATGTTATGAACGAGTATGGTGTAATTACATATGCATTTAAGGAAAGACATATTAAGGAGTGTATGGAACAGGGCAGGCTGACAGAGGATTTCCACACGATATCTTCAGAGCAGGATCTGTATGATTATGTGCGACTTGAAGATATTGAAAATGTTAATGAAGCAGCAGGATGTGAACGTGTGAAGATTGTGACACCGGATGGACCGGCTAATTACATAAGACAGTTTGTGAATCAGCTTGACGAGGAGGAATACGAGATGTTTTACAGGTATCATCTTGCAACCTGTGAAAGAGCTGATCTGCTTGGTGCTGCTGCACATACGCTTGACATAATACGAAAATAATACATAATTAATACATTTTTGGACAGACTACTTATAAAGACTAATGGCACATGAGTATGTGCGGAAACGAGGATTATGACTGGAAAACAGAGTCTGTTATTTGACAAAGATGTATATGTGAGATGTGCTGCAACAGTGGTTGGAAAGAAAGAGGCTGATGGTCCGCTTGGTGAAATGTTTGATGTGGCAGTAGAAGATGATATGTTTGGAAAGAAAAGCTGGGAGGAGGCTGAGAGCCACATTCAGGAGATGGCGGTTGACAAGCTGCTTATTAAAAGCGGCATGGCTGCGTCAGACATAGATTATATCTATGCCGGAGACCTTCTTGGACAGCTTATTGCTACATCTTTCGGTCTTATGAGATATGAAATACCGATGTTTGGTCTGTACGGAGCATGTTCAACGATGGGCGAGGCATTATCACTTGGTGCAATGTGTGTTAATGCCGGATATGCGCAAAATGTAATTGCCATCGCGTCAAGCCATTTTGCAAGTGCTGAAAAGCAGTTCCGTTATCCGCTCGAGTATGGAAATCAGAGACCAGTTGCATCTACATGGACAGTTACAGGAGCAGGGGCGTATATCGTCGGCGATAAGCCTCTGGATAAGAAAAAATGTGTTCTCATAAAGGGTATTACAACGGGAAGATTGTTGATTACGGCGTTAAGGATTCAATGAATATGGGAGCATGTACGGCTCCAGCAGCAAGCAGAGCTTATAGAAGCTAATTTCAAAGATCTTGATGTTGATAAGGACTATTACGATGCAATATTTACAGGCGACTTAGGAGAGATTGGCAACAGGATATTGTCTGAGCTTCTAAAAGAGAAAGGCATTGATATTGCTGATAAGCTGTATGATTGTGGAATGCTTATATACGAAGGGAAACTAAGTGTTCAGGAGGAAGCGGCTGTGGTGCAGTGCAGTTGTTCTTGGAAGCTGTATTATGGACAGGCTTATAAGAGGAGAATATAAAAGAGTTCTTTTTGTTCCTACAGGAGCTTTGTTATCTACCGTAAGTTACAATGAAGGAAAAAAGTGTGCCGGGCATAGCCCATGGTGTAATTCTTGAAGGAAAGGAGAGTTAAGGCCATGGATTTTGTTAAAGCATTTGTATGTGGGGGGTTAATATGTGTTCTTACGCAGATTCTTATGGAAAAGACAAAGCTTATGCCGGGAAGGATAATGGTCATTCTTGTAACAACAGGAGTTGTACTTGGAGCAGTTGGAATATATGAGCCTTTTGTTAAATTTGCAGGAGCGGGAGCAACAGTTCCGCTTACAGGATTTGGCAATGTCTTATGGAAGGGCATGAAGAAAGCAATAGATGAGCAGGGATTTTTAGGATTGTTTACAGGAGGATTTACTTCATGTGCAGTCGGAGTGTCAGCAAAGCACTTATATTTGGATTTATTGCATCACTTATATTTGAACCTAGGATGAAGAAAGAATAAAATAAAAGGATAGTGGTTCGCTTAAATTGAACCACTATCCTTTTTAATGATTAAGGCCGTTTGTCAGATGAATTAGTTTTACCAGATGTCTCTGTTGAGGCAAGCAGTTGTTTCTTTAGAATTGTTTTTGTTCTTTGCCTGTTCCGGGTGTAACCTTGGAAGGCTTGGTTGTTGCACTGTGAATAGTGCATAACTTAGATAACTCAGTATCTGTAATTGAGATATCAGCATCCCATGTCTTGAATTCAGAACCGTCTTTATCCTCGCCAAGCTTATCAGCAGAAGATTTCTTTCTCATAATCTTAGTTGTAACACTTGGACAACCGGAAGTAGCAATATCTCCGGATTCATTACATATTGAAACATTAACATGTGTTGTACAGTATTCAGTAGGAACTGTGTCTTCAGTGAAATATTCTGTTATAACACAGTTTCCTTCAGGGTCCTGGTCACATAAGCCCTCAACAGGAAGAAGCCCTGACTTAGAGCATACAGCCGCCTCTACAATACCAGATGGCTGTTCATAACTTCCAGTTGGAAGATTAAGATTTTCATGAATTGTCTGCATAATTGTACGCCATATAACATTGTGGTTGACAACATTTCCAAGCTCTTTGGAGTTATCATCATAGCCTGCCCATATTACGGCTGTGTAATATGGAGTGAAGCCACAGAACCATCTGTCGCTGTCGAACTGTGTTGTACCTGTCTTACCTGCTACAGGCTGGCTTGAAAAGTTGGCTGTACGTGCAGTACCGTCAGTAGCAACAGAGCGTAATCCCTGAATAAGAAGCCAGTCAGAATTCTCATTAAGTACCTTATGCGTTTCAGGTACAGAATTATCGATAATAATGTTGCCTTCTGAATCAAGCACTTTTTGTGTAGTAAATAGGCTTTGTGTAAGTTCCTTTATTAGCAATGGCTGCATAAGCGGAACACATGTCAATATTGGAAACACCTCGTGTCATACCGCCAAGTGCAAGTGATTGTACAACATCGTGTGCACCGTTGATTGCATTTTTAGGAGAAACCAGCGTTGAAATACCGAATTTCTCAAGGTAATTATAACCAACCTGGGGCGTAAGCTTTGAAAGAATCTTAACAGCAGGTACATTCTGTGAAACAGTAAGAGCTTCTCTTAATGTCATCAGACCTCTGTATTCACCTTTTGTAAAGTTAGTAACAAGCTTTGCATCAGTTCCTGAATAATAATAAGGAGCATCATCAATGGCAGATGCCAGAGAATATGTCCCTGTATCAAGGGCGGGACCGTATACAGCAAGTGGCTTAATACTTGAACCCGGCTGTCTTGCAATGTCATTAGAAGCACGGTTTAAGCTTCGGTTAAGAGTTTTATCACCGCGTCCGCCAACCATAACTTTAACATGTCCGTTGGTCTGATCCATTACAGTAAATGATATCTGGGGCTGTATTGTAAATGTAAGTGTCTCAGCATATATTTCACCACCCTCTTTAAGGAGCTCCTGTTTATATGCTTCAACATAACTTCTTGCAGCGTCTTCATCGGTCATTGTAAGACTGAAGCGGGTATCTCCAAGAGTCTTTGTGTACCAGTTAGCCATTGAATTGTGTGAATAATATGAAAATGATCCATCAGTCTGCTTTATTGTTAAAGCATAATTGATAGAAAAATGTGTATTATCATTGTAGTTGCCAAGATCATTGATAACATCGTCAGCAACTTGCTGCATCATTGTGTCCTGAGTTGAATAAACCTGAAGTCCGCCACGATATATAAGGCTTGTAGCCTGTGCTTCTGTATATCCCTTCTGTGACATAAGGTCAGAAGTAAGCTGATTGATAAGTTCATCAACAAAATATGAATAAGTTGTAGTTGATGTTCCGGCAAGTTCAATCCCTTCAAGTCTTGCATAGACATCATCGGAAACCGCTTCATCATATTCTTCCTGGGATATATATTCCTGCTCTTTCATATTGAGAAGGACCTGACTCTGCCGGTCTTTGTTTCTGTCGGCATGCCTTATTGGATTAAGACCTGTAGGACTTTTAGTGATGGATGCAATTACAGCACATTCACTGATAGAAAGCTCTGATACATCCTTGTTAAAATATCCTCTGGCGCAAAGGCCTGTACACCATAATATCCGTTACCAAGGTTAATGGTATTAAGATAATTCTCAAGAATGGAATCTTTAGACATTACTGTCTCAAGCTTTATAGCCAGATATTGTTCCTGAACCTTTCGCTTAATCTTTTCAATTGTAGATTCGTTAAAAGCATTAAAAACATTATTCTTTAGAAGCTGCTGTGTTATTGTACTTGCACCCTGTGACATCTCACCTGATGAAAGTGTAATTGAAGCAGCTCGTAAGATACCTCTCATATCGATACCATTATGCTCATAGAAACGCTCATCTTCTATAGCTATAAATGCATGCTGCAAATCTTTAGGAATCTGGTCAATTGTTACATATGTCCTGTTAGCTCCGGCAGAAGAAAGTGTCTGTATTTCATTCTCATCTGAATCATATATCTTAGTTGCAAAGCCTTCAGGCGAAACATTGACAGATGCAATGTCAGGGGCATTCTCTATAATTCCCTGAAAGGAACCTAATACAAGGCATGAGCCGGAAACAACAACAGCTATAGCAAGCAACTAAAGCCAGTTTTATGAAAAATATACCTAATTTGGTGCCCAGCTTGGTAGTAGCTGAATTAAGCAGTCTTTTCTTTTGTTTTATGCCTTTACCACCATAATTCATATATTGTCCTCCTTAATAAAGTCATGATATTATAACATAAAAAGGTATGACAGGCAATCAATAAGGCTGTATAATAACTAAATATACATATATAAGAAGGAATCAGATAATGAAGAAGATAATATCAGGTGGAACAGGTGAATTTACAGATAAGAAATCAAGATTTATAGCTAACATTTATCATATTGAAGATGAAGATATGGCAGTGAAAATAATAGAACAGCTTAGAAAGAAATATTGGGATGCACGACATAACTGTTATGCATATGTTTTAGGAGGCAAGAGCGAGATACAGAGATTTTCAGATGATGGTGAGCCGTCAGGCACAGCAGGTAAGCCGATACTGGAAGTAATTACGGGAAATGAATGCGGAAACTGTCTGTGTGTTGTGACAAGATATTTTGGAGGTGTTCTGCTTGGAACAGGCGGGCTTATAAGAGCGTATACTAATGCTGCCAAGGAAGCACTGTCCGTCTGCAGACTTGGTGAGCTTACAGAGGGTGTGCATGCATTCCTTGATGTTGATTATAATTATGTGGGAAAAGTGCAGTACATATGTGCACAGAATGATATAACAATAGTTAATACAGAATATGCCGATGGCGTTACATTTGAACTGATGATGGAGAATGCAGCAAGAAATGTTCTGGAAAAGAATATGACAGAGATGTCATCGGGAAAGATATGCTTAAGGGATACATGCAGCATGCAGATGTACAGAGATGATACAGGAAAATTGTGCAGATGATACCTGAAATATGAATAAATTATTAACAGTGGTAAAAAATCACAATACAATGGTCGGATTCTGCTTTAAAGAGTATATAATGTGTAAATGTGATGTAAAATAATCTAAAAAAAGCAAGGCACATAGTGCATTTTTTACATAAAAACACAAAGATTATATGAAAAAAACTATTCTCACGAAATGATTTTTGATAAAAATTTCAAAAAAATGAAAAAATTATGAATGCAGGAAATGGCATAAATACTGGGATTTCACAGAAAAAGCAAAAAAAATACAATAATTGTTAAAATTAGCCTTGTTAAAATAGTACAAAAATGCTAATATATCAATGTCTAAAAACGAAACGGGGAGAGAATCCCCGCGAACCAAATTAAGGAGGGTTTTAAGGTTTATGAAAAAGACATTAAAGAAGTTTGCTGCAGTAGGTTTATCACTTACTTCAGTTATGGGTCTCGTAGCTTGTGGCTCTAACAGCGGCAATCAGGACGCAACAAAAGCAACAGTTGATTGGGCTAACGTACAGAAGCCAGAGCAATTCACAGTTATGGTTGATGGTACAGTAGTTAAGGAAACTAACGGCGCTCAGGAATTCTACAAGTATCTTGGTGACCTTACAGGTCTTGATATTAAGTGGATTCGTCCAGAACATTCTAGCTACTATGATTCAGTTAAGAATGCATTCGCTTCAGGCGATATCCCTGATGTAGTTCTTCTTAGCTCAGATTACCTTGCTAACTTCGCAGCTAACGGATATCTCTGGGATATGACAGATGCTTGGAATCAGTCAGCAACTAAGAACTCAGGAAGACTTATCGATCAGGCTGAAATCATCGAATCAGGAAACATGGTTGCTGGTCCAGACGGAGAGAAGGCTCTTTACGGATTCTCACCAGCCCGTGGTAATGGATGTTGTACATACATCAAGTCTTCAGCTTTAACAGGCTGCTGGATATAATCAGAGGAAGTTGCATCTAAGACACTTACATATGATGAGTACTACAAGATGCTTAAGGATATGAAAGCTGCTTCAGCTAACCAGAACTTCGTTATCTCTTGTTCAGGTTTCATAGCTGGTGGTAACTCTGGTACTCCAGAAGCTCCATATACTAACTATCTTCCAGAATTCTATCAGAATGCTAACTTCACATTCTACTATGATGAAGCAGCTAAGGAATACAAGGATGGATTCGCTCAGCAGGATATGAAGGATGCACTTACAAGACTTAAGACAGCCGTTGATGATGGTATTCTTGATAAGGCTTCACAGAACCAGACAACATCAGATGCTCGTAATAAGTGGAATGCAAAGGATGCTTCAACAGCTTCTTCAGTATTCACATACTGGGCAGGTACATGGGCTTATACACTTCAGAACTCTATGGCTGATAAGACAGATAAGATTATCGCTATTAAGCCTATTAAGGAGCTTGGTTCATATAAGGAGCGTCTTGCTACTGCTTGGTGTATTACATACAAGGCATATGAGAATGGTAAGGCTGAAGGAATCTTCAAGTACTTCATCGATACTATGCTTGATGGTGGAGATATCCAGATTGCATGGCAGTATGGTGCTAAGGGAACTCACTGGGATGATAAGGCTGAGACAGTTACAGTTTACAACTCAAAGGGTGAGGTTGATGAGAAGAAGACTAAGACATATGAAGAAGGTGTATTCCACTTCCTTACAACTCAGAGGATAATACAAAGCTTATGTCTAAGAACCACATTGATAAGAGCTTAGCTATTGCTACATTTGGTGATAACACAGATCCAGGTAACAAGAGCGTTGACCCACTTATCACAGAGAACTATGCAATGTTCAATGCTAACAGCAAGCTTGAGACTCCACTTTGGAACACAGAAGTACTTAGCAACAATATCTCTGATATCAATACTAAGAGACTTGAAGTTGTTTCACAGGTAGTTCTTGGCGAGAAGACATATGATGAAGCTATGGCTGATTACAAGAAGCAGGTTGGTGCTAAGTGTGATGCAGTAGTTGAGTCATTAAACGAAACACTTAAGAAGTAATTTAAACAATAATTATTAGATGTTTATACATCTTATGTTAGTATGGCGGCGCAGAGAAATCCGCGCCGTTTATACTGACAAAAAAGGATTTGCTTATGAAATTTATTTAATAGGCATACGATAATAATTAGGAAAGAAGGTAAAAAAATGCAGTGTCCATCTTGTAACACAGAGCTTCCTAAGAAAGCTAAAATATGCCCTAAGTGCGGAACAGCAGTAGGAAAGCCAAAAGGAAATATTAAATTGATGGCCATCATCGGACTTATTATCATGCTCATTGCCAGTCTTTTACCTCTTGTTCAGTCAGGAGAGAAGATTAAAGAAGGCGTTTATCCTACAGCATATGCTTTCAGTTACATGAATATCAGTATGCCAGTGTTATGGTATTTATTCATCGCATGTATCGTTGTTGGTATCATTCTTATTGTAGCCAGAAAAGAATTCTTTTCTATCATTACTACAGTAATAGCAGCTGTTCTTACAGTTGTTTCTGTATTTGCAGTTCAGTTTACACTTGTTAATGGTAAGGTAGCAGGTGGTGGACTTAAGTACGTTAATGTTAACCTTCCAGATATTCTTAGCAATGGATATAATGGCAATTCATATCATATTGGTTGTGGATTTGTTGTACTTGCGATTGGTATTGTTATAGCAGTTGCAGGTTGCTTTATAGATATTGTTAAGCCTTTCAAGAAAGATCTTCATGTTGATGCTAAGTATCTTTCTAACTCATTAAACCAGAGCCTCACAAATAAGATGTATTATTACAGAGGTTTCTACCTTATGTTCGTGCCAGTTTTCGTTATGATTATGTTATTCAATTACTGGCCAATGCTTGGTGTTCGTTATTCGTTCACAAAATATGTTATCGCTAATCCATACTACATTGGTCTGTATCATTTCCAGACTATGTTTACTAACGATATCTATTTCTGGCAGGCATTCAGAAACACATTAATTTTGTCATTAATTAAGTTGTTCTTAAATACAGGTGCAGCAGTTATTATCTCACTTCTTCTGAATGAGATTACTAACATGATTTTCAAGAAGACAGTACAGACAATTATCTATCTTCCTCACTTCATGTCATGGGTAGTTGTTGCTTCAGTATTTAAGATGTTACTGGCTCCATATGATAGTGCTCCAGTCAACTCAATTCTTATAAATATGGGTGTTATTGATACAGCTGTTGATTTCATGAACAGTACAGCTTACTGGCGTGGAACATTCTATATCATGAATGTTTGGAAGGAAACAGGTTGGGGAACAATCATCTTCCTGGCTACTTTGTCAGGTATCAGCCCAGACCTTTATGAAGCAGCCCAGATTGATGGTGCTAACAGATTCAAGAGACTGATATACATTACATTACCAGCTCTTGCTAATACAATTATTACAGTATTCATTCTTAACCTTGCTAAGGTTATGAACCATTTTCGAATCTGTATTCGTATTACAGTCACCTATTACATATGCTAAATCACAGGTTTTACAGACATATGTATATACTAAGACATTCAGTGGTGGTAACTCAGATTATGGTTATACAACTGCTGTAGGTTTATTTAAGTCTTTCGTTGGTATGATCTTAGTTCTCGGTTGTAACTGGGCAAGTAAGAAAGTACGTGGACGAGGAATTGTATAGGAGGGAATAGATAATGAGTGATAATCAGACACTAGTTTATAAAAAGAAAAAGAAAAAATTCAAAGTATTCCCAATTGTTAATGCAATTTTATTCATTATCATTGCATGTGCAATTATGATTCCTATTTACAAAGTAATTATTACTTCAATAGATGCATATTCATCATATGATTTTAAGTGGCTTCCTCAGAAGTTCTCTTGGGGTGGTTACCGTGCTATTATAACAAGATCAAACCTTTATCATCCATTCTTAATCTCAGTTATAACAACTATTATAGGTACATTCGTTGGACTTTTAGTTGTTACACTTGGTGGTTATGTATTAATCCAGTGGGAGATGCCAGGAAGAAACTTCTTCGCTTACATGCTTCTCTTCACAATGATTTTCGATGGTATGATTCCTAAGTTCCTTGTTATCAAGCAGTTAGGATTAATCAATACTTTGTGGGCGGTTATTCTGCCAATGGCTATTAATGTATATAACTTAGTACTTATGAGAAACTTCTTCGAAGGTATTCCAGAATCACTTTTCGAAGCAGCTCAGATTGATGGATGCTCACCAATGGGTATCTTCTTCAAGATTGTACTTCCTCTTTCAAAGGCAGCTCTTGCATCAATTGGTTTGATGTTCGCAGTAAGCTTCTGGAATGATTATACAAACTTCAAGTTATATATTAATAAGAATAATCTTTACAACTTCCAGATTCAGTTAAGAAGTATGGTTGTTGATAGTGATATTCTAATGATGGTGCTGTTAACCCAACAACAATTTCTAATGCAGCAACTATCGTAGCTATCCTTCCTTTCATGATCATCTACCCATTCTGTCAGAAGTACTTCGTACAGGGTGTTAACGTAGGTGCCGTTAAGGAGTAATGTTAATATTTTGAATTTATTTTGGACGAGCCTTAAAAGGCTCGTCCTTTTACGCGAGTAGCGATGAGAATATCAATCAAATGCACCAGCTATGCTTGCATATGCTGGTGTTTTTGACTGTATATTCGAGGAGCACCGCGACAACGACAGAACGAAGTTCTGGAGTATGAGCTACGAGCGCGAGTAGCGATGAGAATATACAAAGCAATAAAACTGTATTTTTATTCGTCATTACCAGTCAAATAGTGGAATAATACTGTTTAACATGTTACAATAAAATAAATATTGGTTAGGAGGAAAAAGGCTTGGATAAAAGTTTTGAAATTAAAGGATACATTAATAATGTATTAAAAGAAACCGGGCTTGAAGGAGCAGATGCATTTGATAAGGCACTTCTTCTTAATGCTTTAGGTAAACTTGAAGCAAAGAGAGCATAGTGATGAATATAAGGATGTTATTACAGGTGAATTAGAGAAGCTTGTAGAGAATGATAATATCAGCATAGGCGAGAATGACCTTGTTAATTACATGTATGGTAATGCATGTTACAGTGTTGGAAAGAATGATATTGCTGTTAATATTGCCAAACAGACAGAGACACAGCCACGGACAGAATCAGGTTATTTTACAGGCGCAGAAGGTGGCAGATGCTTATGTACTGCTTTTTAAGGCTTTAAGCTTCTATATGAATTATGAGACTAAAGATGGTGGTAAAGAACATTATAATGATATAATTGCGCAGTATAATGCAATATATGCAGAATGTTTTAAGAACGCAGGAGAGGCAAAGCACATGATGGTGATGTTAAGGCTGTAAAAAGCACTTGCATTATTTGCAGCAGGAGCAGTTGATACACTTGAAGTTATGGACCAGGCGTTATATGAGATATTTGCAAGAATAAGAGAAATGTATAAAGCAGCAGTTTCAGTTCTTAATGATACGATTGATAATACAGATTCGCAGTTTGTAAAGCTTATATATGCATATGCAGTATTGAAAGGATGCCGTATGAAGCTTATACAGACAGAAAAATATGCATCCAAGGCTGAGGAAATCTTTTGAAAAAGCTACTGATAAGCATGTTGCGGATAAGAGCGGTGTGGCTGTATCAGCAGCATACATAACAGCTTACAGTGAGTATATAAGAAACAGGGATTATCAGGATTACGGACGCAGCAATGGAGGTGTATTATGGAGTTAAAGTTAGTTATCAAGACAGGAAGAAGTGCTGTAGTAGAATTTGATGACGGTGGAAAGTATTATTCTAAGGAAGAATACACACTCCTGATTAATGGAGAAGAATATGGCAAGACAGAAAAGGTTGTTACAACAATATATGGTCTTAAGCCAGATACAGAATATAAGATTACAGCGGTATATGCAGGAAAAGAATACGGACCTGTTGAATTTAAGACGGATTATGAATATGTAACACTTAATGTCAGAGAATTTGGTGCGTATGGTGATGGAGAGCATGATGATACTAATGCAATCCAGTGTGCAATAATGGCAGCACCTAAGAATTCAAGAGTGTTAGTTCCAGAGGGTGTTTACAAGATATCAAGCATTTTCTTAAAAGACGATTTAACTTTAGAACTTGCTAAAGGCGCAGTACTTTCTGCTTTCACAGAAAGAGAAAAGTTCCCTATATTACCGGGACAGATTGAAACATATGATGAGACAGATTATTACAATCTTGGTACATGGGAAGGCAATCCTCTTGATATGTTCTCTGCAATTGTGTGTGGCATTAATTGCTCTAATGTAACAATTACAGGTGAGGGTACAATTGATGGCTGTACAACACATGATAACTGGTGGAAGAATTGTAAAGTAAGAAATACTGCATGGAGACCAAGATTATTCTTCATAAACCATTGCAGTAATGTTACTATGCATGGAATTACTGTTCAGAATTCACCATCATGGACAATACATCCATATTTCAGTAATCACCTTAAATTTATTGACGTTAAGATTCTTAACCCTGCTAATTCACATAATACAGACGGACTGGATCCAGAAAGCTGCAAGGATGTTCTTGTGCTTGGAACATACATATCTGTTGGCGACGACTGTATAGCAATCAAGTCAGGAAAGATATATATGGCACAGAAAGAAAAGACTCCTACAGAAGATATGACAGTACGCCAGTGCTGTATGAGAGACGGACATGGTGCAGTAACAGTAGGAAGCGAGATTGCAGCCGGAGTTAAAGATGTTCATATCAGAGACTGTATGTTCATGAATACAGACAGAGGTTTAAGAGTTAAGACAAGAAGAGGCCGTGGTAAATTATCTGTACTTGATGATATTTCATTTGAGAATATTGATATGGATAATGTTATGACACCGTTTGTTGTTAACAGCTTCTATTTCTGTGATCCGGATGGAAAGACAGAATATGTTGGTTCTAGAAAGCCACTTCCTGTTGATGACAGAACACCTTCAATCAAGAGTCTTACATTTAAGGATATCAATGCGAAAAACTGCCATGTTGCAGGTGCATATATATTCGGTCTGCCAGAAAGTAAGGTGGAAAAGCTTACATTTGAGAATATCAACTTCAGCTATGCTAAAGATGCAAAGCCGGGTGTAGCTGCAATGATGCTTGGCTGTGATGAAGCAAGCAGACAGGGACTTATTGTAAGTAATGTAGAAAAAACTTATATTAAAGAATGTCAATATTGAAGGCTGTGATGGAGAAGCAATTGTGGCAGATAATGTTGATAAGATTGAAAGAGATTAATATAAATATACAGAAATATGAGGAATAATCATGAATTTACATGCACCAAAGGGAATTGATGTTGAGAATTGGTTCATTGAGTGCTATAGGAAACATAAAGGGGCATCCGTTAAAAGATACTTATAGGGCTTTATAAAGGGAAATTATAATAAGTTCTTTCTTGCGGTATTATTTTTCTTTATAAAGCATGCCCCTGTGTGTGGGTTCTGCCAATTGTAACGGCTAATATTATCAATGATATTACAAGCGGTTCGCCAGATACTATACAGAATATTATTATTCAGGCAATAATTATGGTTGCATTAGTTGTTCTTAATGTGCCAATGAATTATCTGTATACAAGATATAAATCATTAGCAACGAGATATGCAGAAACAGGACTTAGAAAAGCACTTGTAAGAAAATTACAACAGCTTTCAATTTCGTATCACAAAGAGACACAGTCAGGCAGACTGCAATCAAAGATAATGCGAGATGTGGAGGCGGTTGAGACACTATCAACACAGATGTTTTTAAGTATATTAAATATTGCACTTAATATTGGAGTTGCACTTTTTGTTACGGTATCAAAGAGTCTTATAGTATTCTTATTCTTTCTTCTTACTACACCTCTTGCGGCGGCAACTATGGTATTTTTCAGAAATATTATGAAGAAGAGAAATACCGAGTTCCGTAAAGAGATGGAAGAGACATCTGCAAGGGTTATGGAGATGGTTGAGCTTATTCCGGTTACAAGGGCACATGCACTTGAAGAGGAAGAGGTAACCAAGATGAGCGGACAGCTTTTTGCAGTTGCTGAGAAAGGCTATAAGCTTGATGTTATACAGGCATTATTTGGCTCGGTTGGATGGGCAATATTCCAGATTTTTCAGGTTGTGTCTAGGATTCACAGGATTTCTTGCTTTAAAGGGAAGTGTTGGTCCTGGAGATATTACACTTTACCAAAGTTATTTTGCAACAATAGTAAGCCAGGTATCATCACTTATGTCACTTATACCAGTAATTGCCAAGGGCGTTGAGTCGGTTAATTCTATTGGAGAAGTACTTCTTGAAGAAGATATTGAATGTAATGACGGAAAAGAAGCACTTGATAGTGTAGAAGGTGAGTTTGATTTTAAAAATGTCAGATTTGCCTATAATAATACAGATAAACCGGTACTTCATGAACTTAATCTTCATGTTGATAAGGGACAGACGATTGCACTTGTGGGAGAATCAGGAGCCGGTAAATCTACAATTCTTAACCTTGTTATAGGCTTTAATTTTGCCACAGACGGAGTTGTTACAATTGATGGACATGATATCAGAGATATTGATCTTAGAAGTTATAGAAAGCATCTGGCGGTTGTACCGCAGACATCAATATTATTCTCAGGTACTATAAGAGATAATATAACATATGGAATAGATGATGTTGATGAAGATACACTTAACAAAGTTGTTGACGCAGCTAATTTAAGAGATCTTATAGATTCACTTCCGGATGGATTAGACACAGTTGTTGGAGAACATGGAGGAAAGCTTTCAGGAGGCCAGAGACAGCGTGTATCAATCGCAAGGGCACTTATGAGAAATCCTAAGGTAATAGTTCTTGATGAGGCAACATCGGCATTAGACAGTATATCCGAGAAGCTTATTCAGGAGGCACTTAATAATCTTACTAAAGACAGGACAACATTTATAGTTGCACACAGATTATCAACTATAAAGGGTGCAGACAGAATAGCAGTAATAGCGGATGGCCATTGTGTTGAATATGGAACATATGATGAGCTTATGGAACTTAAAGGCGAGTTCTATCAGATGAAATCAATACAGAGTTAAAAATAAAAGGAGGCGGAAATATAACCCGTCTCCTTATTTAGATGCCTGCCGGCTTTAATTACTTATTCTCAGAAAACCAGATTCTAAGTGTAGAGATAAGCTTTTCCTTAGAATCAACATCTAACTTCTGTACAATCTGCATGATTTCGTTGTCAAGAGCTGTATTCTGGTATGACTTGTCAACGCTTCCTGCAAGATAATCAAGAGAAACTCCTGTAAGCTCTGCATAATATGAAAGCATTCTTAATGTCATAAGGTTACGGCCATTCTCAACGTTACTTATGTAACCAGGTGTAACCTCTAATGCCTTAGCAACGTCTTCCTGTGTAAGACCGTGTGCAATTCTTAACTTCTTAACTTTAGCTCCTAAATCGCTATCCATAATTCAAACCTCCTAAAATAATTACTTTTTGTTTGCTCTGTAACGAGCTGTGTGATCAAGAATCTTCTTACGGATTCTAAGACTCTTTGGTGTTACTTCAAGTAATTCGTCTGTGTCAATATAATCCAGTGCCTGCTCCAAGCTAAGAATTTTAGGTGGAACAAGACGGAGAGCCTCATCAGCACTTGAAGAACGAGTGTTGGTAAGATGCTTTGTCTTACATACATTAACCTCAATATCCTCAGTACGAGGATTTTCGCCAACGATCATTCCGGCATATACCTTCTCACCAGGTCCGATGAAGAGAGTACCTCTTTCCTGCGCATTGAAAAGACCATAAGTGATAGCATCACCGCTTTCGTAAGCAATAAGAGAACCATTCTTTCTGTAAGAAATGTCTCCTTTGTATTCTTCATATCCTTCAAAAGAAGAATTGATAATACCGTTACCCTTAGTATCAGTAAAGGAATTCACCTCTGTATCCGATAAGACCTCTTGAAGGGATAGAGAACTGAAGTCTTGTGTATCCACCGTTAATTGGCGACATACCAAGGAGTTCGCCCTTTCTCTGGCTTAACTTCTGGATAACAGATCCTGTGCAGTCATCTGGAACATCGATATAAGCAAGTTCCATAGGCTCAAGCTTCTTACCTCTCTCATCTGTGTGGTAGAGTACCTCGGCTTTACTTACTGCAAATTCATAACCTTCTCTTCTCATATTCTCAATAAGAACTGAAAGATGAAGCTCACCACGTCCTGAAACCTTAAATGAGTTCTCAACGCCAGGTGTTTCCTCAACTCTTAAACTAACATCTGTATTAAGTTCCTTGAAAAGTCTGTCTCTTAAATGTCTTGAAGTAATGAATTTACCTTCTTTACCTGCAAGAGGACTGTCATGAACCATGAAGTCTATAGAAAGAGTAGGTTCTGAAATCTTCTGGAAAGGAATGGCAACAGGGTTGTTAAGTGAACAGATTGTATCACCGATATGAATATCAGCAATACCTGATACAGCAACAATTTCACCGATTCCTGCTTCGTTAACTTCTACCTTATTAAGTCCGTTAAATGTATAAAGCTTAGTAATTCTTACACGCTTCTTAACGCTTGGATCATGGTGGTTAACAATCATAACCTCCTGATTAACCTTAAGGCTTCCATTATCAATCTTACCTACGCCAATTCTACCAACGAATTCGTTGTAGTCAATAGTAGAGATAAGCATCTGTGTATCTGCATCAGGGTCACCCTCTGGTGCAGGAATGTTATTGACGATACAGTCAAAGAGTGGCTGCATGTCTTTCTTTTTTCATCATTAAGGTCAGCCATAGCATAGCCTGACTTAGCTGAAGCAAAGATGAATGGACAGTCAAGCTGATCTTCATTAGCATCAAGGTCAATGAAAAGCTCTAAGATCTCGTCAATAACTTCCTCAGGTCTTGCTTCTGGACGGTCTATCTTGTTAATACATACTATAACAGAAAGATTCATGTCAAGAGCTTTCTGTAAAACAAACTTTGTCTGAGGCATAACACCTTCGAATGCGTCAACAACAAGAATAACGCCGTTAACCATCTTAAGTACTCGCTCAACCTCGCCACCGAAATCAGCATGGCCAGGAGTATCAATAATGTTAATCTTAGTATCCTTATATGTGATAGCTGTATTCTTAGAAAGAATAGTGATTCCTCTTTCTCTTTCGATATCATTGGAATCCATAACTCGTTCAGCGACTTCCTGATTGGCTCTGAAAGTTCCGCTCTGCTTTAACAGCTCATCAACAAGGGTTGTCTTACCATGATCAACGTGGGCAATAATTGCAATATTACGAATATCTTCACGCTTTGTTTTCATTAATAATGTCCTTCCTGAATTAAACTTAAAATATCTTCTATGATTAGCAACTTTTATATTCTATCACAATATTCTTAAAAAACAATACTAAATATATAAAAATTTTTTCATTTTTTGAACACAGATTATTCAAAAAGTTTTTGTAATATTTGCGAAAACGACAACATATACATATTAGAGAAAACAAAGCACATGCCATAACACATAATAAGGTGGCAAAGAAGGGAGAAATACAGAATCCTTGATAAAGTAATTGAAAACAACAGAGTGTGTATCATTGGAGAGATTGTCTCAGAGTTCACTTTCAGCCATGAGGTCTTTGGAGAGGGCTTCTATATTGCTAATGTATCAGTGAACAGATTAAGTGATATGGTAGATGTCATACCACTTATGATATCTGAGAGGCTTATTGATGTTACTAAGGATTATAGAGGAATGAAGATTGAGGTTGCAGGACAGTTCCGTTCATATAACAGACATGAAGGAACTAAGAATAAGCTTGTTCTCTCAATATTTGTAAGAGAATTAAGATTCTTAGAAGATGACGAGATGCCTGAAGAGCAGTTTAAGTCCAACCAGATATTCCTTGACGGATATGTATGCAAGCCTCCTATTTATAGAAAAACTCCATTAGGAAGAGAAATTGCAGATATCTTAGTGGCTGTAAACAGACCATATGGCAAGTCGGATTACATACCATGTATAGCATGGGGAAGAAATGCAAGATTTGCAGGAGGTCTTGAAGTAGGTGCACATCTTCAGGTTAGCGGACGTGTACAGAGCAGAGAGTACACTAAGAAAATAGGAGAAGAAGAGGTTGAGAGAAGAGTTGCTTATGAGGTATCAGTAAGCAAGATTGACCTTGTTGAAGATGAGGAATAATTAAGACAACATTTATGTTCTTTAGTTTAAGGATATATATTGACATAACATTATCAGAGTGATATAGTCACATTAACTGTAAGGGTTTCCCCTGGCAGCAGGTAGAGGTCGCACGATTCAAGAGTAATTATCCTGATGTCCCGGAAGACATATGAAGGATAGTAAAAGGGGAAAGTGCCGAAGAGGATTGTTTCGGAGCAGTCTTACTGGGCGTAGGATTAATAGTTTTACGACTGTCATCGAATAGATGGAGAGCTACTTAAAGGACTATTACTATGATTTCTTTAAGAGCCAGTCTGTTTGAGCAGATTGGCTCTTCTATGTTATTGAGCTACCCACATAGGTAGCGATGAGAATAGACAGGAATCATGTACATAATAATAGCTGATAACAGCGGAAAGAAGGATGGTATGTCAGTATTTACCGGAGCCGGTGTAGCGATTATTACACCAATGAAAGCTAATGGAGGAGTTAATTATGATAAGCTTGGAGAATTCCTTGATTACCAGATTAATAACTCAACAGATGCAATTATTATCTGTGGAACAACAGGAGAGGCATCAACACTTACACATGAGGAGCATGTAGAAACAATCAGATTTCTTTGCTGATTATGTAAAGAAAAGAGTTCCTGTTATTGCAGGAACAGGTTCTAACTGCACAGAAACAGCTGTATGGCTTTCACAGGAAGCACAGAAGGCAGGAGTTGATGGATGTCTTGTAGTTACACCATATTATAATAAAGCAACACAGAAGGGCCTTATCCAGCACTATACAGCAGTTGCGAAGTCAGTAGACCTTCCTATCATTATGTATAATGTTCCTGGAAGAACAGGCTGCAATATCCAGCCAGAGACAGCAGCCAAGCTTGCTAAGGATGTTGACAATATCGTTGCTATTAAAGTGCAACAGGTAATCTTGCACAGGAGAGCAAGACAATGGCATTAGCTGAGGGAAGACTTGATATGTACTCAGGTGAAGACGGACTTATTGTTCCTCTTATGTCAATTGGAGCAAAGGGTGTAATTTCAGTATTATCTAATGTTGCTCCTAAGCAGACACATGATATCTGCGCTACATTTGCAGCTGGAGATGTGGCTAAGGCTGCACAGTTACAGTTTAAGGCATTAGAGCTTGTAGATGCATTATTCTGCGAGGTTAATCCAATTCCTGTTAAGCATGCACTTAACCTTATGGGATGGGATATGGGACCACTCAGAAGCCCATTATGCGAGATGGAAGAGGCTAACCTTGAGAGATTAAAGAAAGCAATGGTTAACTACGGAATACTTTAATTGACAGGAGAATGAACATGACAAGAATAATTATGCATGGCTGTAACGGCCATATGGGACAGGTCATTACAGGAATCGTTGCTAATGATGCTAATGCACAGATAGTAGCAGGAATTGACCTTCGCGATGACGGACATAACTCATATCCGGTATTTGCTTCATTAGAAGAATGTAATGTTGAAGCAGATGTTATTATTGATTTCGCATCAGCTAAGGCAGAGGATACACTTGTTGACTATATTAAGAAAACTAAGATTCCTGCTGTAATATGTACAACAGGATTAAGCGATGAGCAGATTGCATCAATCAATGAAGCATCAAAGAGTGTTGCAATATTACGTTCAGCTAATATGTCACTTGGAATCAATACATTATTCAAGCTTTTACAGGATGCTGCCAAAGTGTTTGCGTCAGCAGGCTTTGATATTGAGATAGTTGAAAAGCACCACAACCAGAAGCTTGATGCGCCAAGTGGGAACAGCTCTTGCACTTGCAGATTCAATGAAGGAAGTGCTTGATGATGATTATTTCTACAGATATGACAGAAGCCAGTTAAGACAGAAGCGTGATCCTAAGGAAATCGGAATCAGTGCCGTAAGAGGCGGAACTATTGTTGGAGAGCATGAAGTAATCTTTGCTGGAGAAGACGAGGTTATAGAATTCAAGCATACCGCACATTCTAAGGCTGTATTTGCAAAAGGGTGCAGTTGAGGCTGCCAAGTTCCTTTGCAGGAAAGCCGGCTGGAATGTACGATATGAGAGATGTTATTGCAGCTAAGAACTAGTTGTCAGAACAGTTAATATAATGATATTCAATGCGGCTTGCTTCGGCGAAGCCGCATTTTTTATATAATGCCACAGCTGCCCTGTTATTGCTTGTTACATTAAGTACGAGTGGAAGTGAAGCAATGTTAAAGTAGTCTTTAAGAAAATGCTTCATAAGGCATGTACCAATGCCTTTTCCACGAAGCTTCTCATCAACGAATACGCCGTATACATTGACAAATGTGTTCTGTGTATCAAGATAAAGAAGAGCCACAGGTTCTTCATATTCCGGCAGATACATAAGATAATCATCACCCTCAAGATAATATTCGGCATTGTCAGGCTCTGCAGCCTGTATTGATTCTAAGTTAAAATGTGCTTTTATCAAGCTGGTACAGATATTCGTAGAAACATATATCACCACATAAAGAGCTGTTAAGCAGTTCTCCACTTATAGGCGCAATAAGCTCTAAATTGCCAGCAGAGCTGCTTTTAAGCTTTCTGTAACAGATGGATAGCATATTACGAAAATGTCCTCTATGGCGAAAATCAGGTGCTACAAGACCTGAAACTTCAACATATCCGCATTCATCATTGATAAGCAGTCCAACAAAGCCATACATTACAGGTGAATCTGTGCTGTCATCAACAAGCGCACACTGGATAAAGCTGTCGTTATGGGAATCGCAGTAATAAGGCTCGTAGCCGTCACATTTGTTAATAAGTTCTTCAAGAGCATTCATTAAAATGTTGTCCAGATAGTCAATCTCAATATATTTCATAGTTGTTCTCCAATAAAAGTTTATAAAAATATTACTTTGAAATAAGAAACATTTGTTTACAAAAGTGTCAAAATGCCTTACTATATAAAGGTATATACATCAGTATAACAAAATAATTAATTTACCAGCAATAGGTTATTGGGAGGATTTACATGGGTAAAGTAGCAATACTTACAGACAGTAACAGTGGAATTACACAGGCTCAGTCTAAGGAGCTTGAGTTAAAGTTATACCAATGCCGTTTTTTATAGATGGAGAACAGTATTTTGAAGATATTAATCTTACACAGGAAGAGTTTTACGAGAAGTTACAGCAGGATGCTGATATATCTACTTCACAGCCTTCTATTGGTGAGATGCAGGACGCATTTGATGAGCTTCTTAAGGAATATGATGAACTTGTATATATTCCTATGTCAAGCGGGCTCAGCGGAACATGCCAGACAGCGGCTATGGTTGCTGATGATTATGATGGAAAGGTTCAGGTTGTCAATAACCAGAGAATTTCTGTAACCATGAGACAGTCTGTTCTTGATGCGAAGGAGCTTGCTAAGAGAGGTAAGTCTGCGGCAGAGATTAAGGAGATTCTTGAGAAGCATAAGATGGAATCAAGCATATATATTACACTTGATACTCTTAAGTACTTAAAGAAGGGCGGAAGAATAACTCCTGCGGCAGCTGCTATTGGAACTATGTTAAAGCTTAATCCTGTGCTTCAGATTCAGGGTGAGAAGTTAGATGCATTTGCCAAGGCAAGAGGTAAGGCTTCTGCGAAGAAGATTATGCTTAAGGCAATGCAGGATGATTTAGATACAAGATTTGCAGAGTTTGCAAAGGATGGAAAGATGCATATGGAGGTTGCCTATTCAGGTAATCCTGAGGAGGCAGAGGAATGGGCTGCGTTAGTTAAAGAGACTTTTCCACAGTTTGATTTCCACATGGATCCACTTTCACTTTCAGTTGCCTGCCACATAGGACATGGTGCACTTGCGATAGCGACATCTGCTTATCTGCCAGAACTTGATTAATACGAATGATAAGCCTGTGACAGCGCATGAGTTGTTGCAGGCTTTTATTTATAAATGCGGATATTACCGCAGGTTAATATGAATGGAGGATTGTTATGCCAGCAAGAAGTGAGATTGATGATAAGTTTAAATGGGCTGTGAGTGATTTATACAGCTCTGATGAAGCATGGGAGAAGGATTATAACAGTATACTTGAACTGACTGACCAGCCAAGTGAGCTTAAGGGCAGGATGGGCGAGTCTGCCGGCATGCTTTACAAGGCGCTTAAGGAGTATGAACAGGTAGAATACATTACTGAAAGAGTGTATGTGTATGCATTTATGAAATATTATGAGGATACAGGCAATTCAAAGTATCAGGAAATATCTGGGAAAGCCCAGATGGCTGCGATGAAGGTGTCAGAGAAGTATGCATTTTTAGAGCCTGAGCTTATATCAATAGATGCGGATCTTGATAAATATATCAGCGAGGATGAAAGGCTTGGAATGTATAAGCATTTTATTGATGACTGCCTCGCAGGGAAAGAGCATACGCTTTCTGAAAAGGAGGAAGCACTGCTTGCAAAGGCATCACAGATGTCAACTGTGCCTAATGAGGTATTCTCTAAGTTTAACAATGCTGATGTTAAGTTTGGCAAGGTGAAAAGAGAGAACGGACAGGAAGATGAGCTGACTAACGGCAATTTTGCCACATTTATGGAAAGTCAGGACAGAACAGTAAGAAAGGCGGCATTTGAGGCGTTGTATAAGCAGTATGGGGCATATATCAACACGATTGCGGCAGCGTTTTATGGCAATGTCAAGCAGGCAATGTTCTATGCAGACGCAAGGGGCTACAAGTCAACACTGAACATGTATCTTGACGGCTCATTTATTCCAGAAAATGTATACAAGAATCTTATAAAGACTGTTAATGATAATCTTGACAAAATGTACCGCTATGTTGATATAAGAAAGAAGGCGCTTGGTGTTGACGAGTCTGCATTTTTATGATATCTATGCACCGATGGTAGAGGATATTGACTGGAAGATAAGCTATGATGAGGCTAAGGACATTGTTGTGAAGGCACTTGCACCAATGGGTGAGGAGTATGTTTCACACATTAAAGAAGCTTCAATAATGGCTGGGTAGATGTGTATGAGAATACCGGAAAGCGTTCGGGAGCATTTTCATGGGGCGCTTATGGCACACACCCATATGTATTTCTTAATTACTCAGATACACTCAATGATGTATTTACGGTGATTCATGAGATGGGGCATGCAATGCACACTTATTATTCCAATGCAAACCAGCCTTATATCTATGCTGGATATAAGATATTTGTTGCGGAGGTTGCGTCAACCTGTAATGAAGCGATTCTTATGCAGTACATGTTAAAGAATACTGATGATGAGAAGAAGAAAAAGATATCTGCTCAATCATTTCTTTGAGCAGTTTAAGGGAACTCTTTACAGACAGACTATGTTTGCAGAGTTTGAGATGGAAGCACATGCAAAAGGCTGAACAGGGTGAGGTGTTATCAGCAGAGAGTCTTTGTGCGATGTACAAGAAGCTGAATGAGAAGTATTTCGGCCCGGATATGGTTATTGATGATGAGATAGCACTTGAGTGGGCAAGGATACCACATTTTTATACACCGTTCTATGTATACCAGTATGCAACAGGCTATTCCGCTGCAATTGCAATATCAACCAAGATACTTGCAGGCGATGAGCAGGTTATAGAAGGTTACGGAAAGTTCTTGTCAGGCGGCTCTTCAATGCACCCTATTGAGCTTCTTAAGCTGTGCGGAATAGATATGACAAGACCGGATGTTGTGCAGGAAGCACTGGATGTGTTTGGGGAATTACTAAAACAGTGGTAATGCTTAATGTGTTGTGAATATAAATATGATTCTGGGAGATAATGCGTCTTCCAGAATTTTTTATGGGATAAATGTAACCGTTGCCGGAATAATCCGTCTTTAATTATGAAAGGGTTAACGCTTTTAAAAAACAGGGAGTACAGACAGTAATGGATGATAAACAGATAATCAATTTATTTTTTCAAAGGGATGAAGATGCAATTAATGCAGTTGATGAAAAATATGGTTCTAAGTTAAATGCACTGGCAGCCAATATGCTGCAATCAAGAGAGGACGGGCTGGAATGTGTTAATGACACGTATATGAAGGCATGGAACAGCATACCGCCTGCAAGACCAGAGTATTTATTCGCATTTCTGGCAAAGCATCTGCAAGAAATATTGCGATTGATATGATAAGAAAAAACAATGCGGGAAAGAGACAGGCCAAAGTGGTTGAATTGACAAAAGAACTGGAAGAATGCATAGGTGATGGCGGATTGCATACACATCTGGACAAGGAAGATATTGGAGAGATGTTATCGCATTTTCTTGAAACAGTTGATAAAAAATAAAAGAATTATATTTCTCAGGCGGTACTGGTACTCGGATTCAATTAAAGATATTTCAGAAAGGATGCAGATGAGCGAATCAGCAGTGAAAGTTACTCTTCACAGAACGAGAAAAGAATTAAGAAGATATCTGGAAAGCGAGGGTTTATATCTATGAAAAAATCAGAGGCAATGGATTTATATGAAGGACTTAATGGGATTAGTCCGAAAATGATTGAAGAAGCGGGAAATTACAAGAAAACTGCCAGTGTGGATATCAGGTATAAAAAAGAGCAATAATGTAAAGAAGATAATTGCAAAGAGGTATTGTGGCAGCAGCGGCTGTTACTGCTGTATTGGGAGTCAGAGGACTGAAGTATTCTGCGACAGGAAGCGGAAACCAGAGCAGTAATCAGCTGGCATCAGAGCAGACAGGATTTAAAATTGCTCATGTAATGAATGTGTATGCAGCCGGGCTTGATGACACATCGGAATGTATTTTTTCTAATGATGAGAAAAATGCTGGTGTATCAGGAGTTGTGGCTGGAATTTCAAGCCAGGTTGGAGATTCATCTGTGATGGGGCAGGTTATGGCTGGTATCAAAGATTAAATGTAACGAGGCGAAGATATCTCAAAGAGTTAAGTATTCTATAATGGGCGATGATTACATTGTCGAATGTGAATATATAAGTGGTCTCAGGGCGAGAATGAAAGAGGTTGACAAGGACAGTCCTGAGTATCAGACATCTTCTGATAAATTCATTGTTGAAAACAGACGGAGAATGGCTAAATGGCTTATTGACATTGTTGAAGAATATATATTTAAGTTGTCTTCAAACAAATTGAACAACAAAAAAGGAACTTAAAATGCTGGCTTCCTTTTAAAATTAAAAAAGAGCGCGAGACGGGATCGAACCCGCGACCCCCTCCTTGGCAAGGAGGTGCTCCACCATAATTAATGTTCTTTAATTAAATTTCTTGTGAACACAAAAAGATAATACACATACTAAAAGTGTGAATTATGAGGGGGACTAAGAAAAATGATGAAATGGTAGGTTTTCAAAGGTTGAGGAGGGAAGAAGCATTACATAAACCAGCTAACAATAAGAAAAGACCTACTGGATTATGAAAATTGATGAGATAAGAAAGCTTCCTGTATAATTCTAAGCTTCCCTGTATAAAGAGTAAATGATGATTTACAAGAGGAAAAAAAAATAGATACCTAAAAGTTAAACTGTCATTTGACCGGCAAGTTGGCAAATGAACAGAATAAGGAAGGTATCTATAAATGAATTGTACACAAAACAAGAAGATTGAGCAAGTAAAAGAAACAACAATGATTGTTGGCATTGATGTTGGCAGTGAAAAGCATTATTTCAGAGCTTTTTAACTGGAGAGGCATCGAACTTACCAGAAAGCCTGTAGCGTTTTCAAACTCTATGGAGGGATTCAACAGCTTTTACAATACGATTGTGGAACTGATGCAGAAAAGTGAACTTGAAGAGGCACTGGTAGGAATAGAGCCAACCGGTCACTACTGGTTTGATCTTGGGCAGTTCATGGGTGAAAAGGACATAAAGTTTGTAATGGTAAACCCGCACCATGTGCATAAGACCAAAGAATTAGATGACAACAGTCCATCTAAAAATGACAGGAAAGATCCTCGTGTTATTGCAGGGCTTGTAAGGGATGGACGGTATTTTTATTCATATATGCCGACAGGTGCATATGCAGAACTGCGGAATTCGTCAAACCGTCGATTTGTGCTTGTAGAAGAACAGACAAGGGCGAAGAACCGTCTGCAGAAATGGATTGCGGTGTATTTTCCGGAATATAAGGGGATATATACTAGAATAGATGCCAAGGGAGGGCTGCTGGTGTTAAAACAGGCACCAACTCCTGAGGAGATAGTAAGACTTGGAGTGGAAGGTATCATAAAGATATGGAAAGACGCTAAACTTCGAGGAAATGGTCATAAGAAGGCTATGTTGATTCTTGCGGCAGCAATGAGAAGCATAGGATTAAAAGCAGGTCTTACAGAAGCCCGGATGGAGATACAGGATCTGATAGAGGATTATGAACTCCAGACAAAACGCCTTGAAAGGGTCAATGACCTGATCAAAGGACTGTGCCAACAGGTCAGGTATGCGGATAAGCTGCTTGAAATAAAAGGCATAGGAATAACAACAGTAGCAGGTTTCATAGCAGAAGTTGGCGATATTACGCGCTTTGATAGCACGAAAGAACTTCAGAAACTGGCAGGATTGGAACTGGTGGCAGATAGTTCCGGTAAGCACAACGGAAAGACAAAGATAAGTAAAAGAGGGCGCAAGCGTCTCAGATATTTACTTTTCGAGGCAGCGATATCGGTGGTGGGAAAAAATGAAGAATTCAAAGAAATCCACAGGTATTATACCACCAGAGAAAAGAATCCATTAAAAAAGATGCAGTCGCTGATAGCTGTAGCGTGTAAGCTGATAAGAGTATTCCATGTGATTCTTACCAAGGGAGTCAGCTATGATGCATCAAAGATGTTGAAAGATATCAGGCATCCGGGAGAACAGTTAAAGGCTGCGTAACCGAGTAACAAAGAACAACCATAATGATTACAGTAAGCGTCCGCCGAAAGGTGCTGTAATCGGAGTGTTTGAATCAGTAATGAAAGTACAAAGAATGAGCTGGTAGCCGGCAGGAAATTAAACCAGAGGGCATGACCCTGAATAGTAGCTAAGCTGGCACCCTGGTTATGGACAGGCAGAACGAAGGAAGTGAGGACCCACCGCAAGGAGGATGATCCTGTTGGACATGAGAGGTGGGCTGCCATATAGGGATGGGTATACATCGAAGCCATTTAAAACGGATAGTGATGACGCTTTATTTGGTGTACCCATTATTACTATATATCTGCCCTGTATGAGGTAAAGATCACTCCATAACCGTAATTCTATTCAATGACAGGTATCAAAAAGTATTGAATTTATTGAAAAAACACTTGATTATATGGAGAGGTTATTTATGTGTGCTTTGCGGCACGTATAATGTCTTGAAACAAATTGAGCACAAAAAAGAAGTCAGCATGTACTGACTTCCTCTTAAAAAATAATAGAGCGCGAGACGGGGATCGAACCCGCGACCCCCTCCTTGGCAAGGAGGTGCTCCACCACTGAGCCACTCGCGCAAACACATTTAAGATAATAATGGCAAAATGACATTTTGTCAACACTTTTTTCGGAAAAAATTCGGAAAACTTTTTTAAATTTGAATTTCTGAAAAATTAATATATGGGAAAGGACGTCAGGGATTTCTATTTTTTGATAATATGGTATACTTTGCATGCTGAGTAGCAGAATTAGAAAGAATGGAGATTATTATGAATCCAGCATCAATTATGAAGCTTATGAGTGCCAGGAACAAGTTTCAGAAGAATCATCCGAAGTTCGTGGCATTTCTTAACAGATGTTTTGCAGGAGGTCTTAAGGAAGAACTATAATTGAGATTACAGTTACTAATCCTGGAGAGAGGCACCTATAACATCTAATATAAAGGTACAGCAGTCTGATTTGGAACTGCTTGAAGAATTAAAAGAAATGGGTAGATAGTTTGCTTCGCAAAACAACGCGAAATAACAAGGAGGATTGGAATGTTTGGGAATGACAAGTCCAGAAAGAACGGACTTAATATTATAGTTGTAGGAGGCGGTAAGGTTGGTGCCACTCTTGTGGAGAGACTCAGCAGGGAGAACCATGATGTTACTCTTATTGATAAGAACAGGGTTAAGCTTGATGCAATAACAGGTGCATATGATGTTATGGGAGTTGAGGGCAATGGTGCAAGCTTTGCTGTTCAGAAAGAAGCCGGTATTGACTCAGCTGACCTTCTTATATCGGTAACTGATTCTGATGAGCTGAATCTTTTTATGCTGTACACTTGCAAAGAGGGCTGGCAGATGTGAGGCAATTGCAAGAGTAAGAACACCTGAATACAGTCAGGAGGCTGCATTTTAAGAGACAGATTAGGTCTGGCAATGATTATTAATCCAGAATTTGAGGCTGCAAGTGAGATAGCACGTGTGTCTTTACATGCCGACAGCACTTGAGATTGGAACATTCGCACATGGACAGGCAGAGATGATTAAGATAAAAGTCCCTGAGGGTAACCAGATGTGTGGCCATACTCTTTGCGGAGATATCTAAGGCTTCATCATCTAAGGTTCTTATATGTGCAGTTGAGAGGGATGGAGAGGTGTTCATTCCATCAGGACATTTTATTATAAGGGCAGATGATAAGTTATCTTTCATTGCATCAAGAAAGAATGCAAGGACATTTCTTGCAAGTGTAGGTTTTCAGACACATCAGGTCAAGAGTACCATGATTGTCGGAGGTGGAAGAGTTGCATATTATCTTGCAAAACAGCTTCTTAACATGGGAATTGATGTAAAGATTATTGAGAATGACAAGGAACGCGCGTTAAAGTTAAGCGAAGAGCTTTCGGGAGCTGTTATTATCAATGGTGATGGTACTGACGAGAGCCTTTTAAGAGAAGAGGGATTGAGTATGTGGAGAGCTTTGTCCCTCTTACAGGGATTGATGAAGAGAATGTAATGCTTACTCTATATGCAAGAAAAGTATCTGAAGCCAAATGTATTACGAAAATAACAAGAATGGGATTCAGCAGTGTTATTAACAGCCTTGATCTTGGCAGTGTGATTTATCCAAGATATATTACATCAGAGGCAATTATTGCTTATGTAAGAGCTAAGAAGAGTCTATGGGAAGCAATAACATACAGACCTTGTATCATTTGTTTGACCAGAAGCGCGGAAGCTATAGAGTTTAACGTTGATAAGGAATCAGGAGTTACGGGCAAGCAGTTTATGGAACTTAAGCTGAAGGATAATCTGCTTATAGCACTTATTAACCGTAATGGTAAGATTATTATTCCAAGTGGTACTGACAGCCTTATGGTTGGAGATACTGTGGTTATTGTAACAACTCATACAGGGTTTGATGCTATAACTGATATTCTTAGATAGGAAAGGCTGGGAACATTGATATGAACAGTTCTATAGTAAGATATATTCTTGGACATGTTTTAAAGATAGAAGCGGCTCTTATGGTCATTCCTGTGATTGTTGGCGTTATATACAGGAGAAGGCAATATCTGCATTCTTGATAACAATGGCATTATGTGCTGTATGTGGGATTCTTATGACAATTAAAAACCTGCCAATACAGTTTTTTATCTGAAGGAGGGGTGTGTTACAACTGCACTCAGCTGGATTCTTATGAGTATATTTGGCTGCCTGCCTTTTTTTTATAAGCAGGGAAATTCCTTCATTTACAGATGCACTTTTGAGACAATATCAGGATTTACAACAACAGAGCAAGTATATTAAGTGAAGTTGAAGGACTGTCACAGAGCATTATGTTCTGGAGATGCTTTACTCACTGGATTGGTGGTATGGGAGTTCTGGTATTTCTGCTTGCAGTAATACCTCTTACAGGTGGCTCTAATATCAATCTTATGAAAGCAGAGAGTCCGGGACCATCAGTGGGTAAACTTGTTCCTAAGATCAGATATACAGCAAGAATACTGTATATTATATATTTTGGGATGACTGTACTTCAGACAATTCTTCTTCTTTTTTGGAGGAATGACATTCCTTGATGCACTTAATACAGCCATGGGAACAGCAGGAACAGGTGGATTTGGTATCAGAAATGACAGCTTTACAAGCTTTTCACCTTATATCCAGTGGGTTGTAAACCATATTTATGATATTGTTTGGCGTTAATTTCAACGCGTATTATCTTATTGTTCTAAGACAGTTTAAGAAGGCTGTTAAAGTAGAAGAGGTAAGATGTTATTTCGGAATTATCCTTGCAGCAACAGCAATTATATTTGTTAATATATACAGAAGTGTAGGTGCTGTTGAACTTACACTGAGACAGTCAATGTTTCAGGTTGCATCTATTATAACGACAACCGGATTTTCATCAGTGGATTTTGATATGTGGCCGTCACTGTCAAAGTCGGTGCTTGTTGTACTGATGTTTGTGGGAGCATGTGCCGGAAGTACAGGTGGCGGAATTAAGGTTTCCAGGTTTATAATAGGGATAAAGACAATATTCAGAGAGATTCAGTCATATATTCATCCTAAGAGTGTTAAGGTGATTAAGACAGAAGGAAAGCCTGTTGATAGTGAAACATGCAGGTCGGTGAGTATATATTTCATAACATTTATCATGATATTCACAGCGTCCTTACTGCTGATATCTATTGAAGGAAAGGATATTGTGACGAATTTCACTGCAGTAGCAGCGACTATTAATAATATAGGTCCGGGGCTTTCGGCTGTCGGACCGACACAGAATTTTGGAAGTTATTCTGATTTCAGCAAATATGTACTGATGTTTGATATGCTTGCCGGACGACTGGAGTTATTTCCACTGATAATTCTGTTCACACCTTCAATATGGAAGGATCTTGTAACCAAGAAGGTTTCTGAAAGGAAAATGCGTAGAATAAGAAGGGTTAAGTATGAGTAATGTATCTGATTATTTGAAATGGAGAGGTGACCTTGATTTTAGCCAGGCACCATTTAATGACGTGGACAATTTAATACTTGCGCAGATTGCATATGTTGATTTTACTGATATTGTACCGGCACCGGGAAGTATCGAGACTATTACAATTGCGGAAGCGGCAGACACATTTTTTGATACCCATGATGAGAAGGAGATTAAGAAATGCAAATCTTTCATAGGAAAAGCTCCGTATCTTTTAAGGGGGAGGCAAACAAGAAAAAAAGATTTGGTTCACTTATACTTACTAATTATGTTGATTATGTCGATGGCGGCAAAGAAGAACAGTTTGCAGCATTTCATGTAAGAATCGATAACAGACTTACGTATATTGCTTTCAGGGGAACTGATGATACACTTGTGGGCTGGAAAGAGGATTTTAACATGAGTTTCTTATCCCCTGTTCCATCGCAGAAGGATGCGGTAAGATATATTGACACAACCGTGCAGCGTTCAGAAGGAAAGCTGATTCTTGGCGGACATTCAAAGGTGGTAATCTGGCAGTATATGCATCAGTATTTGCAAGACCATCAGTGAAGAAAAGAATTATTACTGTTTATAATAATGATGGTCCGGGATTTGACAGTGATTTTGTAAAGCATCCGGATTATCTGGCAATTCTGCCTAAAGATTAAGAGTATTGTTCCTTATTGTTCAGTTGTTGGAATGCTTCTTAATCATGATGGGGATTATGAGGTTGTAAAGAGCAGCCAGTCAGGTCTTATGCAAAGATGATTCTATGTCATGGCAGGTTATAGGACCAGATTTTGAGACTGAGCAGGAGTTAAGTCCTAAGAGTAAAGGTTAAATGCAGCACTGAGCGCATGGATAGACGGGCTTACAAGAGAACAGAGGGCAGAATTCGTAGATACATTATTCTCACTGGTAACTGCAAGTGGTGCAAAGAACCTTTCAGAGATAAGTACAGCCAGGTTTAAGAATATTAATGCCGTTCTTAAGTCTTTCAGGGAACTTGACAAATCAGAACGTGCAATGATACTTAAGATATTTGCTTCACTTACAGGTGAGATTGGGAAAAAGCTTATAAGAGCAATTAATAAGGAGATAAAGAATGGGACAGGTTATATCAGCAGGAATATTGTTAGTTGTGAAGACGGATATACTGTTATACTTGTGGATATTCCTACACCTGAGGTAAGACATGAGAAAAAAATGTATACAACAATTCCTCTTGGTATTATCCTTAAAAAAGTGAAGCAATAATTACAGTGTGTAAGGTAGATACACCGATTATTAATTATTTTGTAAGAAATAAGGTGAAAGAGTTCAGTACAAAGAAAAAGATGCGTTTTATATATCAGATGCTTTTTCCGTTCAGCTGTGTATCAGGCTAATCTTCGTCTTATTGATAAGAAAAAGAATTGAGATAGAAGAGCGTTGATGGAGATAACGTCAGGGGATACCGATCTTATTGAGCTTCATGAGTTAGAATCTACACTTGTTTATTTTTGCAACATCTCTCCGCTAACAGTATTGTGTTAGAAAGAC
>VOFE01001576.1_pt1 | contig 43769 bp, 48 predicted proteins | sample 5384071 | NCBI WGS metagenome assembly VOFE01 (sample SAMN12384724, study PRJNA508395) | human gut metagenome | isolation source: healthy gut D | host: Homo sapiens
CCACGCCAGGCGTGCTTTCAAAGCCGGTAGCCACAACGGTAATGCTCATCTCATCCTGCAGGCGCTCGTCAAACGCAGTACCCCAAATGATGTTCGCATCGGGATGTGCGCTCTGGGTGATCATGGAAGCAGCAGTCTCAACATCGTCCAGGCCGATATCCGGGCTGGAGGTAATGTTGATGATAACGCCGCGTGCACCGGCAATGCTGGTTTCCAGCAGCGGGCTGGAGATTGCAGCCTTGGCAGCGTTTTCTGCCTTGCCTGCACCCTTGGCAACGCCAACGCCCATGTGGGCAAAGCCGGCGTCCTTCATGATGGAACGGACGTCCGCAAAGTCGAGGTTGATGAAAGCGGGAACATTGATCAGGCTGGAGATGCTCTCAACGCCCTGGCGCAGCACGTTATCGGCTGCTTCAAAAGCGTTCATCAGGGTGATCTTTTCCTGGCTGATGAGCTTCAGCCGCTCGTTCGGGATCACGATCAGGCTGTCTACATGCATCATCAGGTTGGCAATACCCTGTTCGGCCATGCTCTTCATCGAGGATAAATGCCACGAGAATTCCCCCTAAAGACAATGTTGTACTATACACTAAGTATTAGGATACCAGATTTCAGATTTGATTTCAATAGCCATTCCAAGATTATGTAAAAATAAAGTATATATAGTCGGTTACGCCCGGTGCTCTCACAGTACGCCCGCGCGCCAGCGGGCGCGGCCAAGGCCGTCCTCCCGCGGGAACTCACGTCCAGAGTGCCCCGCTCTTCCTCGCCCAGGCTGTCGCTGGTCTGGCCGGGGGTCACCATTTCCCACGCCCATTTGATTTTATAATCCAGGTCGTTGGTGGTGCCCAGCACGATGCGGATGCGGTCCTGATACAGAAAGCTCAGTTCCAGCGTGTTCGTCAGGTCCACCTCGCTGATGGGGCCAAGCCCCTGCGCCTGCGCCTTGGAAAGCACGGTCTGCAGGACGGACAGCTTGTCCTCCTCGGTAAACTTCCCCGGCTGGCCCGGCGCGGGCGCGTCGGCCTGCGCGCCGTCGATGCGCACAAGCCCCGCGGGCGCCTCGGCATCCACACGCAGCACCTTGTAGCTTTGGCTCAGAACCGCCCAGCCCGCCGCGCTCTCCACGGTGTAGGTCTCCACCGCGGGCGTAGCTGTGATGACCACGGTGTCCGGCAGGCGGCGCTTGATCTCCACGCTCTCCAGATACGGCAGCGCCGCGGCGATGGCCTGCTGCGCCTCCGCCGTATTGAACCCGAACAGGTTTTCCCCCGCCGGCTGGCCGAAAGCCGCGACGATCTGGCTGTCGTCGTAGGCCAGCTGCCCGTCGGGAGATTCGACGGTGACTGTCTCGATCTTAAACAGCACGGCCGCCGAGATCAGGAACCCGGCCGCCAGCAGCACGGCGATCAGCACGCCCGCCAGAATGCCGCGCCGGACGCGGCGGCGGCGCGCTTCGCCCGGTGTGAGGGGGCGGGGCGGACGCTTTTTCCTCCGCTTTTTCCGGGCCTTTCCGCTTTTCCCCGGCGGCGGCCCGCCCGGCGTGCGGGCCGGGCCGGGCGAAGCGCTGTTTGCGCGGGGTTGGCGGGGCCTGTCCGCGCTCTGGTCGTACACGCCCGGGCGCGGCTTCAGCTCCGCCTCCTGTTCCGGCAGAGCGCGCCAGCGCGGCTCTTCCCGCTGAGGCGTACGGCGCACGTCCTGCTGCGGGCGCCGTTGTGCCCCGGCCTGTGCCTGGGAACGCGGCGGCCGGCCGTATATTTCCTCCCGGCCGCGGGCCTGCGGGCCCCCGTCGCGAGGCTGCCGCGGCTCCGGAATGCCCGCGCTGTTTCCGGCGGCCGGCGCGGTTCCCCGCCCCTGCTGCGGGGCCTGCGGCGCCGTATTCACGAACGGAGCCGCAGGACGGGCCGGGGAACCGGCGGGCACGCCGGAGGACGCCCCTGCCGATTTGTTATAATCGTACACGACTCGCCCGCCCGCGGGCTTGCGCGGCTGCCTGGGCACATCCGCATCGTATGTATACACGGGCCGCTGCGGCGCCTGGCGGCGCGGCTGCGGTTCGTTTTTTGGATAAACGGGTTTCTGCGGCGGCGTGCTGCGTGCCAAAACGCGCCACTCCTTTCTCGTCAACGTCTTTGCGGCCCGGCGCCGCATGCAGCGGGAGCTCTTTTTGTTTCACCTGCCCCTGCCGCCGCACAGCCGTGCGGATGCGGACCGGCCGGCCCTTCTCCCCCGGCCCGGAGTTTTCTATTATCATAGCACGGTCCCGGCATTCCGGCAACCGCGCCCGCACGGTTCACCCCAGCTGCGCGTGATGCGCGCCCCCAGCGGTGCAAGCAGCGCCGCAATGTCCTCGTAGCCGCGGCTGATATGCTCCGCGCCCATGACGCGGGTGCTGCCCTGTGCCTGCAGCGCGGCGATGACCAGCGCCGCCCCGCCGCGCAGGTCGGGCGCTTCCACGTCCGCTCCGTTCAGCAGGTCCATGCCGTGGACATGCAGCGTCCGGCCGCAAACATTCACGCTGGCACCCAGCCGCAAAAGCCTTCGGCGCAGGCAAAACGGTTTTCAAAAATCGTGTCCGTCACACGGCTTTCCCCCTGCGCCCGCAGCAGCGCCGCCGCCATCAGGGGTGCCGCGTCCGTTGGGAACGATGGATACACGCCCGTATCCCACCCTCTCGCGGCGCGCAGAGCGCCCGAGCTTGCCAGCGCCACAGAGCTGTCCCCCGAGACCGACACCATGCATCCGGCCCTGCGCAGGATGCGCAGCACCTCGGCCAGATGGGCGTTGCAGGTATTGGTGAGCAGCACCTCGCCGCCGCAGCCCGCCACAGCGCACAGCACGGTGGCCGCGGTAATGCGGTCCGGGCAGACGGCATGCTGCGTGCCCATCAGCAGCTCCCGGCCGCGGATGTGCAGCACCCGCGTGCCGACGCCTGTGATATCCGCGCCCGCGCCCTGCAAAAAGCGCGCCAGATCCGTCACCTCCGGCTCCACGGCCGCGCCGCGCAGCACCGTCTCTCCTCTGGCTGCGGCCGCCGCCATGAGAAGCGTCTCGGTGGCGCCCACACTGGGGAAGCGCAGGCAGATATCCGCGCCCGCAAGGCCGTCCGGCGCAGTGACCTCCAGCGCGCCGCCGTCCTTCTCCGTGATATGCGCCCCCATCTTCTCAAGGCCGGAAAGATGCATATCAATGGGCCGCGCGCCCAGGCGGCAGCCGCCGGGCGTATAGATGTCCGCGCGGCCCGTGCGGGCCAGCAGCGGCGCCAGATAGAACAGCGAGGAGCGCATCGCGCGCATCAGCGGCTCCGGCACTGCGCTGCCCGGAAATTCCGGCGGCGTAATGACGGCGCGCCCATTCTCCAGCAGGACCTTGCAGCCCACGCTTTGCAGGATGCGCGCCGAAGCCTCCACGTCGGACAGATGCGGCACGTCCGTGAGCGTCACCGTGCCGCGGCACAGCACCGACGCCGCCATGATGGGCAGCACACTGTTCTTTGCGCCGGGTATCCGCACCTCTCCAAAAAGGCCGCTGCCTCATGCCGGTGTTGGGGATGGTGTTGGTAACAACGGCAATGTTCAGCACCGCCTGCAGCACCACCTGCACCACAAAGCCAACGGCCAGCAGCGCACCGAATTTATCCCGCGCGCGCACTGCAATGGACATGCCGCGCAAAAACAGCAGCAGGAACAGCACCACCGTCAGAGCCGCGCCCACAAAGCCAAGTTCTTCACACAGAATCGAAAAGATAAAGTCGTTCTGCGGTTCCGGCACATAGAGGTATTTCTGGCGGCTGTTGCCCAGCCCCAGCCCGGCCGCGCCGCCAGATGCAATGGCGTACAGGCTTTGGATGGTCTGGTGGCCTTCGCCCAGCGGATCGGCAAAGGGGTCCCGCCAGGAGGACAGCCGCCCCATGGCATAGGGCACCAGCTCCGGCAGCAGCACCACCGCCGCCGCAATGGCCCCGGCCCCGGCAATGCCTGCCAGGGCAAACCACTTTAAGCCCGTGCCGCCCACAAACATCAGCACCGCGCCGATGCCCAAAATCAGCAGCGTGCCGGACAGATGCGGCTCCAGCAGCATCAGCACCGTAACCGCCCCCAGGATAACCATAAAGGGCAGCACTCCGGTTGCAAAGGTCTGCATCCTGTCATGGTTGAGGGAGATGATGTGGGCAAACACCAGCACAACCGCAAACTTGGCGATCTCGCTGGGCTGCAGGGTCCCAAGGCCCGGCAGCACGATCCAGCGCTTGCAGCCGTTGTATTCCGGCATGAACAGCACGATTGCCAGCAACGCCAGCGATACCCCCATGCGGTGATGAGCACCTGCGCCACGATCTTATAGCGCGCCATCAGGCCCAGGTTGCGCTTTTTCACCACCTTGATATAGTCGTCCACAAAGCCCACCAGGCCGAAGGCGTAAGCCGTCAGCACGCCGATGAACAGCGAGACGCTGGTGCCGGAAAGCCAGCCCCCAGCAGGCTGGGCACGCTGAGTGCCAGAACCGTATAGCCCAGCACCACGCCCACAAGGACACCCAGGTAAAACGTCAAACCGCCCATGGTGGGCGTGCCGTTTTTGCCCTGGTGCCAGGTGGGGCCGATCTCCTTGATGGTCTGGCCGAAGTGAAGCCTGCGCAGCGCGGGGATGATCAGCAGGCCGGAGGCCGCTGTGATCGCCAGCGCGCCGAAGGCCGCCGCCATAAGGGCATATTTTTCCATAATTTACACGCTCCCGGTAATTTTTGCGCGGCCGCGCCGCGTCCCGGCCCGATGCGCACGGTCTTTCCGCTGGGCACCCGGCTTTCTTTTATTTTCAGGCAATGCCGCACAATTCCAAGTGCTGAATTGCGCCGGCAGATTTTTTTTGCAATTTAAACAAAAAACGCAGCGAATACTTTGTGTATTCACGAGGTTTTTGGTGGCAACTGCCGGAAAATATGCAAGCGGGGCGGCACTTAAGGCGACAGCCATGAATTGTGCGGTGCTGCCTTTAATCCCTGGGCACGGCTTTGTAAAACCCGTCCAGAATCGTCTCGAACGCCATGCCGTGGCTGGCCTTCACCAAAACCGCGTCGCCCGGGCGGCAGTACGCCGTAAGGCGGGCCAGCGCTTCGTCCTTGTCCCTGCAATGCACCGCGTTCGCGCCCAGTGCGGCGGCGCTGTCGCGGCCGGCCCGCATGGCCCCGCCCACGGTCAGCAGCAGGTCCACACCGCAGCGCGCCGCCAGCGCGCCCACCTCGGCGTGAGCCTGCCGGGTGATGGTGCCCAGCTCGAACATATCGCCCAGCACCGCGACCCTCCGTCCCCGGACAGGATATTCCTTCAGCGTCAGCAGCGCGGCGCGCATGCTGTCGGGGTTCGCGTTGTAGCAGTCCTCGATGACCGTCACGCCGCCGTGCTCCACCACATGCTGGCGGTGGCCCGTCGTTTGATAATTCGCCAGCGCCGCGGCCGCAGCGGCCGGTGCAAGGCCCAGGCGCGTGGCCAGCGCATAAGCCGAAAGCGCATTGCGCACATTGTGCAGGCCCATGGCCGGGATATACGCGGGCAGGCTTCCGTGCGCCTTGTCCGCGATGGTGAACCGCGTGCCCTCCGCCCCGGAAACGATATCCAGCGCCCGCACGTCCGCGTCCGGGTTTTCAACGGCGAACAGCACCTTCTCAAGGTCCGGCCGGACGGCCGCGCCGGGCAGATAATCGTCGTCGCCGTTCACCACCAGCGGCGCGCCCTGCGGCAGCCCCTCGCAGATCTCCAGCTTTGCCCTGAGGATATTTTCCCGCGTGCCCAGCTGCTCCAGATGGGAGCGCCCGATGCAGGTGATGACAGCGCCCGCAGGCTTTGCTGCCAGCGTCAGCTTCCGGATCTCGCCCAGGCCCTGCATGCCCATCTCCACCACGGCGTACTCCACGCTTTTGTCCAGGCGGAACAGCGTGTTCGGCATGCCGATCTCGTTGTTCTGGTTCCCCTCGGTCCTGAGTGTTTTGCCGAAAGCCGAAAATACCGCGTAACAGAACTCTTTTGTCGTCGTTTTGCCCACGCTGCCCGTCACGCCCGCCAGCAGCGGGCTGTACAGCGCGCGGTAGTTCGCGCCCAGCCGGATCATCGCATCCAGCGCGTCCGGCACCTGCACGCATTTCTCCGGCGGCACGCCCGGCACCGGGCGCTGCACCACAACGCCCGCCGCTCCGGTCTCCAGCGCCCGGAGCGCGTAATCGTGGCCGTCCACGCGCTCGCCCCGGATGCACACGAACAGGCTCCCCGGCCCGGCCTCCCGGCTGTCCGTCACCACCGACGCGATCTCCGGATCCCCTGCCAGGGCGCCCAGCCCCCGCAGCAGCACACTCGACAAAACAGGCTGCATATACAATCCTCCATGCTCTGAATACTCGCCGGGCGGCGTCAGGCTTTGTCCAGCCCTTTGCGCTCCAGCCACTCACGGACGATCCTGTGTTCGTCCAGGTAAAGGGTTACCCCGTCGATGACCTGGTAATCCTCGTGGCCCTTTCCGCACAGCGCCAGCACATCGCCCGGGCGCAGCATATCCAGCGCCCGGTTCACAGCCGTGCGCCGCTCCACCTCCACGATGTACGGCTTGCCCGAAGCGGCCAGCACCGGCTCGGCGTCCTTTATTATAGCACAAGGATCTTCCTTGCGGGGGTTATCCGACGTTAAAACTGCAAAATCAGCATATTTCACCACGGCTTCGCTCATCAGCGGGCGTTTTTTGCATCGCGCTCGCCCGCGCAGCCATACAGCACCACCAGCCGCCCCTCCACGAAAGGCGCAACGCCCGCGAGCACCTTTTCAATGGCGTCGCCCGTGTGGGCATAGTCGCACAGGATGGTGAACGCGCCGTGATACAGCACCTCGCACCGGCCGCGCACCCCGCGGGAGGCCGAAAGCGCGGCCGCGGCGTCCCGCGCGGGGATGCCCAGCGCAATGGCCGCGGCCGCCGCCGCCAGCGCGTTGTGCACCGAGTAATCCCCGGGCATGGGGAAATCGATGCGCTGGATGAAGCCGCGGCCCACCATCTCGAACTTCACGCCCGAGGCCGAGAGCCGGATGTTGCGGGCGGTGTAATCCGCCGCGTCGTCGCCCGCGGAAAAGGTGATGCGCTCCGGCCCCCGCACCTCGTCCAGCAGGCGGCGGCCGTAGCTGTCGTCCAGGTTCACCACCATGTGCTTCACCTGGCTGAACAGGCTTTTCTTCGCAGCGAAATAGTTTTCAAAGGTCTTGTGATAATCCAGATGATCCTGCGTCAGGTTCGTGAACACGCCCACCTCAAAGGTAAGGCCCCACAGCCGCAGCTGGTCCAGCGCCTGGCTGCTGGCTTCCATTACCGCGAACGTGCAGCCCGCCAGCACCATGCGGCTGAACAGCGCGTTCAGGTCCCACGGCTCGGGCGTGGTATATTTTGCGGGCACGTCCATGGCGTCGATCTCGGTGTGGATGGTGCCAATGAGCCCCGCTTTGCAGCCCGCCTGCTCCAGCGTCTGCTTGATGAGCGTGGTGACGGTGGTTTTTCCGTTGGTGCCCGTGACGGCCACCAGCCGCAGCTTTTCGGCGGGACGGCCGAAAAAATTCTGGCACAGCTGCGCGTATGCCTTGCGGCCGGAGGCCACCTGCACCTCGCCGGGCAGGCCCAGCGGACGCTCGGTGACGATGCACACGGCGCCCGCCTCCAGCGCCTTGCGCGCGTGGTCGTGCCCGTCGGTCGTCATGCCCCTGGCGCACACGAACACCGCGCCCGGGCAGGCCCGGCGGGAATCCTGCGTAACGAGCACCGCCTCGCCCTGCGGCAGCGTGCCGGTATACGGCACGCCGCTGAACAATACCTGTAACTCCATGGATGCACTCCCCTTTCGTGCCGCGCCGCGCGGCCCGCCGCCCTGACGCGGCCTGTTAATCCAGAACGGTGGTATCGTGGAACGTCACCTCGATGACAGACCCGATCTCCACCTGCGTATCGGCCGCGATGTCCTGCTCTGTGACCACGATGGTGCTGCCGCCGCCCGTCACACCCTTTTCGCTGACGTTCAGGCCCAGCGATTTCAGCGTGGCGCACGCCGCGTCGTAGCTCATATCCGTCAGGTTCGGCACCGTGACAAGGTCGCCGCCGCTCTCGGAGCGGTCCTCCGAATACAGAATGATCGTGGACTGGCGCGGCACGATGGTGCCCGCCGCCGGGTACTGGTACAGAACGGTGTCGCCTGTGGCGCGCTCGATGTCCACATTGAAGCCGGATTCGCGCAGCTTGCCGGCGGCGGCGTTCACACTGGAGCCTGCCACGTTGGGCACCGCCGTCTCCACCTTTGCCAGCTCCGCCTCGGTGTACTCCTTGGGCACCCCCAGCGTCTGGAGCGCCTCGTCCAGCACACTTTGCACCACGGGCGCGGCCAGACGGCCGCCGTAATAGGTTCCCTGTTCGTCGTGCGGCGTGTCCAGCATCACCAGCACCGCGATCTGCGGGTCGTCCCCGGGCGCGAAGCCCCAATAAGAGGAATAATAGGTCTGCTCTTCGTCCTTCAGCGCCTGCTTGCGCTGGCTGGTGCCGGATTTGCCGCCCGCCTTATAGCCGGCCACGTAGCCCGTCTTGTTTCCGCCGATCAGCGTCTTGCCGTCCGCAGCCGTCATATTTACGCTTCTCGTCAGCAGCTCGCGCATGGTGGCGCTTGTCTCGGCCGAGAGCACCTGCCGCTTCACTTCCGGCTCCACGTTTTCAATGATATTCCCGTCCGCGTCCAGCACCTGCTTTACCACGTGCGGCTGTACCAGATATCCGCCGTTGATGACGGCGCAGGCCGCTGTGATCATCTGGATGGGCGTGGTGGACGTCGTCTGCCCGAAGGCGGAGGAGGCCAGCTCCACGGGCCCCATTCTTTCCAGCGGGACGTACTGTGTCGTCCCCTCGTCGTCCATGTCGACGCCCGTTTTCTCGTAGAAGCCGAAGGCCTGCATATAATTGCAGAACGTCTCCGCCCCCATCATCTGCCCCAGCGTGACATAGTAGGGGTTGCACGAGCCGTCCAGGCCGCCGAAGAAGTCCAGCGTGCCGTGGTTGGTGTGCGCGCACCGCATCGTGCGGCCCGCCACGGTGATGGAGCCCTTGCAGTTGTACAAGGTGTTCAGGTTCGCCGCGCCGGAGTCCAGCGCGGCCGAAGCCGTGATGACCTTGAACACCGAGCCGGGGTAGTACAGGTCGGCCACCGCCTTGTTGCGCCATTGCGCCCACTGCGCGGTATATTTCGCGTCCGCCCGTTCGTTTTCATCCGCAATGGCCGCGATCTGTGCCGCCAGCGCCTCGTCCGCAATGGTGTAAGGGTCCTGCAGGTTGTAGTCCGGCATCGTCGCCATGGCCAGGATCGCGCCCGTGTTCACGTCCATCACGATGCCCACCGCGCGGTTTTCCACATGATACTGGTCCACGGCGTTCTGCAGGTATTTTTCCAATGTGCTCTGGATGCTGGCGTTCAGCGTCAGCACCAGGCCGTTGCCGTCCTCGGCGTCATAGGCCGCCTCGTAGGTGCCGTTTGGCAAATCGTACCCCCAGGCGTTCTTCATGCCCACCACGCGCCCGGCGGTGCCCTTGAGCGTATCGTTGTAATAGCTCTCGATGCCCAGCACGCCGTCGCCGTCTGCGTTCACAAAGCCGATGATCGTGGAGGCCAGCGTCTGGTAGGGATAATAACGCTTCGCGTCCTGCACCAGGCTGATGCCCGCGACAGGAGTATCTTTTCCCTTGTCCGATGCGTTATACTCGGTGATCCAGGCCGTGATGGCGTCCGCCACCGGCTTTTCGATCTGCCGCTTGATGAGCTGATAGTTGCTTTCGCTCTTCTGAAGCTTTTCCAAAATGCTCTGGGCGTCCAGCTCCAGCAGCTCGGCCAGCTTTACGGCAACGTCGTTGATATTCGTGCCGCTGTTGGCCATGTCCCGGGGCGAGGCGACCACCGTCCACACCTTGTTGCTGCGGGCCAGCACCTTCATATCGGAATCGTAGATAACGCCGCGGTTGGGCGTGATGGTCTCGTCCGCAAGCTGCTGGTTTCGGCGCGGGCGGCCAGTTCGTCGTGCTGCACGATTTGAAGCTGGTACAGGTTGTATACAACGGCCCCAAAGCCCACCAGCACGAACAGCGCGGCCAGCACGATGGCGCGCGTGCGCATGCTGCGGGACACCGCGCTCTTGGGCGCCTTCGCCGTGTCCTGCGGCGGTACGTTCTTTCGATTGTGTTCCGGCTGTTTTTTCATCTCTGCCTCCCGGGATATCGCTGTTGTCAAAGGGCGCGGGCCAGCCGCGCAAACGGTCGAACGCGGGCATAAAAAGAATTATCACCGGCTTTTCCCGCACGAACGGCTCGGCAGAGGAAGAAAGGCGGTGATAATACTTATTGATTCAGGGCGTGAGGTATTCCATAAAGCTGGCCACCGTCTGCGATATCTCGCCCGCCAGGCGGGCCAGCCCGGTGTCCGAGCGCTCCACCTTGTTCTCCTGCCCGGTGGTCACATACGTCACCTGTGAGCGGTCCATCTTTACCATTTTCAGCGTATTCGTTGCATATTCCTGCACCGCCGAAAGGTTTGTTTTCATTTCCATCTCACTCGCCAGGTATGTATACTCGCTCTGAAGGTCGGCCAGGGTGTCCTCCTGCGTGCGGATCTGGGCCGAAAGCTCGGTGGACTGCACCTGCGAGTACAGCAAGCTGCAAACCAGCGCCAGAAACACGGAAGCGAACGCCACGGCTTTGATCCATTTTAAATTGTACCGCGCCAGCCCCCGCTTTGGCTTTGGCTGCCCGGCCACGCGCAGACGCGGCTTTTGCTCCCGCGGAGCGAACCGCTCAAGGTCGTACGCTGCATTCGTCTGCATGGCGTCCTCTCTCCTTTCTTTTTTGTTTCAAGGCAATACCGTACAATTCTAAGCGTCGAATCGCGCCGGCCGGTTTTTTGGCAGGTTAAACAAAAAGCGCAGCGAATACTTTGTGTATTCGCGAGCATTTTTGTGACGGCTGCCGGAAAAACCGCAAGCGAGGCGACGCTTAAGGCTTCAGCCGTGAATTGTGCGGCGTTGCCTCAAATATGCAATGCGGCCCCGGCCGCGTTACAGCTTTTCCAGTATGCGCAGCTTTGCGCTGCGCGCACGGCGGTTTTCCGCCTGTTCCCCGGCGGCTGCCTCAACGGGCTTTTTGGTAATGAGCTTTGCCCTGGCCTTCCCGCCGCATACGCACACCGGGAACTCCGGCGGGCAGGTGCAGGCCGTGGCCCACTGGCGGAACCGCTGCTTGACGAGCCTGTCCTCCAGGGAATGGAACGTGATGACGCACATGCGCCCGCCCGGCTTCAGTGCGGCAAACAGCACGTCCAGCCCTTCACTCAGTGCGTCCAGCTCACCGTTCACGGCGATGCGCAGCGCCTGGAAGGTGCGGCGCGCGGGGTTTTTGTCCTTGCGGCGCACCGCGGGCGGCAGCGCCGAGGCGACGGCCTGCACCAGCTGCGCCGTCGTTTCAATGGGTGCGGCGGCGCGGGCGCTTTCGATCTTCCCGGCGATCTGCCAGGCATACGGCTCCTCGCCGTATTCCTTGAGGATACGGCACAATTCCGCGCGGGAGGCGGTGTTCACAAGGTCGGCGGCCGTGGGGCCGCTCTGGCTCATGCGCATGTCCAGCGGCGCGTCGCCCTGATACGAAAAGCCGCGCGAGACCTCGTCCAGCTGGTGTGAGGAAACCCCCAGATCCAGCAGCACGCCGTCCAGCCCGTCCACGCCAAGCTGGGCCAGCGCCCTGTCCGCATAGCGGAAATTGCTCTGCACCACCGTGGCGGGCAGCCCTTCCAGGCGCTGCGACGCGGCGGCCACGGCGTCGGGGTCCTGGTCCAGCGCGATGAGGCGGCCGGTCGTGAGGCGCGCGGCGATCTCTTTTGAATGCCCTGCCCCGCCCGCGGTGCCGTCGAGATAAATGCCGTCCGGCCGGATGGCAAGGCCGTCGATGCATTCCGCGAGGAGGACAGGGATGTGATGAAAACTCATGGCTTAAAACTCCAATTCTTCCATGGCGGCGGCGATGGGCCCGCTGCGCAGGCGCTCATTCATCTGCTGCCAGGCCTGCGTGTTCCATATCTCGGCATGGCGGCCCACGCCGATGACCGTAACGTCCTTTTCCAGCTTCGCATGCTGGCGCAGGTTGGCGGGCAGCAGGATGCGCCCCTGCTTGTCCGGCGACGCCTCCACGGCGGTGGCGTACAGAAAGCGCTGCACGTCACGGGATTTCACCATGCTTTTTTCGGACAGAAGTGCGGAAATGCGCTCCCATTCGTCTTCCGGAAACGCCACCAGACAGTCGTCCAGCCAGCGGGTGACGATGAAAGTGCCGCCCATGGCCTCGCGGAATTTGGGCGGGAAATTGAGCCTCCCTTGTCGTCGATGGCATAGCTGTACTCGCCGATCAGCATTTCCAGCCACCACCTTCCCGGCACATGGGGGAGTTTCCCCACTTTTACCCACTTTGCCCCACTTCTGTTTCAATTATAAGGGGCGTCCCTGTAAAAATCAACCCTTTTTCTGTGAAAGTTTTCGACGCCGAACCGTTTTTGACCGTGTCGAAACGCGTCTCCGGGCGTATCTTCTTTGGGAACCGCAGCGTTTCTCCGCACGGGCGCGCGAAAGACACGTTGGCGGGCGTTTTGCCGGCGTGCAAACGGACAAACGCAAAAAAGGCGGGCACCTGAAAAGGTGCCCGCCCCAGCCTGTCGAAAAAGATAAAAAAACGTTTGCCCGCCCGGACGTGCGCCGGGCGGGCAAATACCTCTACCGTACAAAAGGCAATTTTGTGTGCGAAGTGCGCGAAATTGCCCTTTTGTGCGCCGGAAAGGAGAACTGAGGGAAACCGGAAACCGGCTGCGCAGCACAAAGCGTCCGGTGTCCCTCAGAGGTTGGCGGCAAAACCGCCCGGGACGCTTTTATAAAGGCCGGCTGCGCTTTCGCACAAAGCTCAGTCCTCGTACTCTTCGCTTTCCTCGTAGGATTCGGTGGGCGTGTCTGAATAAACCAGCCCAAAAATCTGTTTGAGGTTGTCCATAAAAGAAGTGATCGAAGTCGTCATAAATTCCACACGCCCTTTCCGCATATTTTCCGTCGGCTGCGCCTTTGGCGCCGCCGTCCACGCTTCAATCCGGGACACTGCTTTTTGTGCCCTCTGCTTAGTATACGACGCAGAGGGCCAAAATGTTGCAGTTTTCAGGAAAAATATTTGTAAATTTAAGGGTTTTGCGGGAAAGAATGGCAAACTGTAATTTTTTTGTAAGAATCCAGCGAAAAAGCCGAATAAACGGAAACAAAGTCAACCTGTTTTTTCGCGCTTACTTCACCAGGCGGCGGGCGTTTTCGGCAATGTTCTCCGCTGTCAGGCCGTAGTCTGCAAACAGCTCCGCGGGCGTGCCGGACTGGCCGAACCGGTCCTCGATGCCCACGCGCGCGAATTTGGCGCCGGACCTGCCCGCCAGCACCTCGGCCACCGCGGAGCCCAGCCCGCCGATGACGGAATGCTCCTCGGCCGTCACAACGGCGCCGCATTTTTCAGCCACGGACAAAACCGCATCCTCGTCCAGCGGCTTCACCGTGTGCATGTTCACCACAGTGGCCCGGATGCCCTCCGCCGCCAGCAGGTCGGCGGCCTTCAGCGCCTCGGCCACCATCAGGCCCATGGCGATGATGGCCACGTCGCCGCCCTCGCGCATGATGTTCGCCTTTCCGGGCACAAAGGGCGTGCTCGTCGGTGAAGCATTCGCACACCGGGCGCGCCACGCGGATATACACCGGGCCTTCGATGGCCGCGGCCGCGCGCACGGCCTTGCGCACCTCAACGGCGTCGCAGGGCACGAAGATCGTCATATTGGGCATCACGCGCATCAGGGCGATGTCCTCGATGGACTGGTGGCTGCCGCCGTCCTCGCCCACGCACAGGCCGGAATGGGAAAAGCCGAACTTCACATTGGCGTTCACATACGCGATGGAATTGCGGATCTGCTCGTAAGCGCGGCCCGCGCCGAACAGCGCGAACGTGCTGATGAAGGGGATCAGCCCCTCGTGGGCAAAGCCCGCGGCCGCGCAGGCCATGTTGGCCTCGGCGATGCCGAAATCAAAAAAGCGGTCCGGATACACCGCGGAAAAGCGGTTCGTCATGGTGGCGTTGGAAAGGTCCGCGTCCAGCACGACGATCTTGTCGTTCTCTGCGCCCAGCTCGGCCAGCGCCTCGCCGTAGGCAATACGCAGGGATTTGCTCTCAGCCATTGTCGGATACCCCCAGTTCTTTCATCGCTTGCTCATACTGCTCCTTGTTCGGCGCCTTGCCGTGCCAGCCCACCTGGTCTTCCATGAAGGACACGCCGTGGCCCTTGTGCGTTTCGCAGCAGACAAACAGCGGCTTGCCCGGGTGCGGCGTGTTCACCGCCTCCACAACGGCGCCGATGTCGTGGCCGTCCACTTTTACGCACACGAAGCCGAAAGCCTCGTATTTGGCCATCATATCGCCCACGCCCATCACTTCGTCATTGGTGCCGTCGATCTGCAGGCCGTTGTGGTCCAGCAGAACGGTAAGGTTGTCCAGCTTATAGTGGGCGGCGGACATGGCGGCCTCCCACACCAGGCCCTCCTGGCTCTCGCCGTCGCCGGTGATGACGAACACGCGGTGGCTCTCGCCCTTATACTTTGCGGCAAGCGCCATGCCGCCGGCAATGGAAACGCCCTGGCCCAGCGAGCCGGTGTTGGCGTCCACACCCGGGGTCTTGCGCATATCGGGATGGCCCTGCAGATGGCTGTGGAACTTGCGCAGCGTCCAGAGGTCCTCCCGCGGGAAATACCCCTTGTCCGCCAGAACGGCATACAGCGCGGGGCAGGCATGGCCCTTACTGAGCACGAAGCGGTCCCGTTCTTCCCAGCCCGGGTTGGAGGGGTCCACCTTCATTATATTATAATAGAGCGCCATCAGCATCTCCACGCAAGACAGCGAGCCGCCCGGATGGCCGGATTTTGCGAGATACGTCATCTTCACGATGTCGGCCCGCAGCTGCTTTGCTTTTTCCTGTTGCAATGCAAGTTCCATTTTCTGATCCTCCGTTCTTTATTTTCACACGGTTCCGCCTAACAGTTTATCGCGTCACGGCCCATGCCGTCAAGCGGTTGAAGATTTTTTCATGAAATATGCTTTTTCTTCAAAAATACCCTTGACAACTCCGGTCGTCTTATTGTAAAATATCCAAGCAGTGTCCCGATCGTGGCTTACATTTGCGCCAATAGCTCAGCTGGATAGAGCAATTGCCTTCTAAGCAGTGGGCCAGGGGTTCGAGTCCCTTTGGGCGCACCAAATATGGTGGGTATAGTTCAGTTGGTTAGAGCGCCAGATTGTGGATCTGAGTGTCGTGGGTTCGAGTCCCATTACCCACCCCATTAAAAGGGACGGCAAATTCGCATGCGGGTTTGCCGTTCTGCCATATTGGGCCATCGCCAAGCGGTAAGGCAACGGACTTTGACTCCCGCATTCCGCTGGTTCGAATCCAGCTGGCCCAACCAGCCAAAAGACCGCAAAGAACGTTGATTCTTTGCGGTCTTTTGGCATTGGCGGCTCATACGCCCGCTGCGCCGCCTTCTTGTTTTTTCATCCGCCAAGGCGGCCCGGCTTTTCCAAGGCGCGCCTTGGCGCGCGGCGCCTCCTTGTAAGCACAACCGGCAAAAAATTTTCGTGTCGAAGGCTTTACATTCCTGCAAACAACTGCTATACTGAAACCAGTTCTTATACCATACCAAGAACTGTTATGGTTGCTATGATAAGGTCTTAGCACCGTAAAGCTCTGACGCCTCGCTTTCAGCGGGGCGTCATCTTTTTTGCCCAAAAGACACGGATATTTTTATCCACTGTGCTGATTGACGGCTGCAACGTAATTCGGTCATGATATAAATGGAAGCGTAAAAAGCAGGACCTTTTCATGCAAATGCTGGTGAAAGAGGCGGTAATATGAAAAACACATTGTATGGCATCGGGCTGGACATCGGCGTGGCGTCTGTCGGCTGGGCCGTCGTCGGTTTGAACGGCACGGGCGAGCCCGTTGGACTGCACCGTCTGGGTGTACGCATTTTCGACAAGGCCGAGCAGCCCAAGACGGGCGAAAGCCTTGCCGCGCCGCGGCGCATGGCGCGCGGGATGCGCCGCCGTCTGCGCCGCAAGGCGCTGCGCCGTGCGGACGTTTACGCCCTGCTGGAACGCAGCGGCCTTTCCACCCGGGAAGCGCTCGCGCAAATGTTTGAAGCGGGCGGCCTGGAAGACATCTATGCGCTGCGCACGCGCGCGTTGGACGAACCGGTCGGCAAGGCCGAATTTTCGCGCATTTTGCTGCACCTTGCCCAGCGCCGCGGGTTTAAAAGCAACCGCCGAACCGCCTCGGACGGCGAGGATGGGCGGCTTCTGGCCGCCGTGAACGAAAACCGCCGGCGCATGGCCCAGGGTGGCTGGCGCACCGTGGGCGAAATGCTGTACCGGCACGAGGCTTTCGCGCTTCACAAGCGCAACAAGGCCGACGATTACCTTTCCACCGTCGGGCGGGATATGGTGGCAGAGGAAGCCTCGCTGCTGTTCCAGCGCCAGCGTGAGATGGGCTGCAGCTGGGCCGCACCGGAACTGCAGGCGGAATATCTTTCCATTCTTCTGCGCCAGCGTTCGTTTGACGAGGGGCCGGGCGGCGACAGCCCCTACGGAGGCAACCAGGTGGAAAAATGGTGGGCCGCTGCACATTCGAGCCGGATGAGCCGCGCGCGGCAAAAGCCGCCTATTCGTTTGAATATTTTTCGCTGCTGCAAAAGCTCAACCACATCCGCCTTGCGGAAAACGGCGAAACGCGCCCACTGACGCAGCCGCAGCGGCAACAGCTTCTCTCGCTGGCGCACAAAACCCCGGACATGAGCCTTGCCCGCATTCGCAAAGAGCTGGCGCTCCCGGAAACGGTGCAATTCAACGGCGTGCGCTGCCGGGCAAACGAAACGCTTGAAGAGAGCGAAAAAAAGGAAAAGTTCGTCTGCCTGCCCGCATACCACAAAATGCGCAAGGCGCTGGACGGCGTTGTAAAGGGCCGTATTTCCTCCCTGAGCATTTCCCAACGCGACGCGGCCGCCACCGCGCTTTCCCTTTACAAAAACGAGGATACGCTGCGCGCAAAGCTGACGGAGGCCGGTTTCCAAGCCCCCGAGATCGACGCGCTGGCGGGCCTTACGGGCTTTTCAAAATTCGGCCACCTTTCACTGAAGGCCTGCAGAAAATTGATCCCGCATCTGGAGCAGGGGCTGACCTACGACCAGGCCTGCAGTGCCGCCGGGTACGATTTCAAGGGCCACGGCGCAGGTGAGCGGGCCTTTACATTGCCTGCCGCCGCCCCGGAAATGGAGCAGATCACAAGCCCCGTGGTGCGCCGCGCCGTTGCGCAGACGATCAAAGTGGTGAACGGCATCATCCGCGAGATGGACGCAAGCCCCGCATGGGTGCGCATTGAGCTTGCGCGCGAGCTGAGCAAAACTTTCGGCGAACGGCAGGAAATGGACCGCTCCATGCGCGAAAACGCCGCACAGAACGAACGTCTGATGCAGGAGCTGCGCGATACGTTCCACCTGCTCTCCCCCACCGGGCAGGACCTTGTAAAATACCGCCTCTGGAAAGAGCAGGACGGCGTGTGCGCCTATTCGCTGCAGCGTCTGGACGTGGAACAGCTGTTTGAGCCGGGCTATGTGGACGTAGACCACATTGTGCCGTACAGCCTCAGCTTTGACGACCGGCGCAGCAACAAGGTGCTGGTGCTTTCCTCCGAAAACCGGCAAAAGGGCAACCGTCTGCCGCTGCAATACCTGCAGGGCAAACGGCGCGAAGACTTTATCGTCTGGACAAACAGCAGCGTGCGCGACTACCGCAAGCGCCAGAATCTTTTGCGCGAAAAGCTCTCCGGGGACGAAGCCGAGGGCTTCCGGCAGCGCAATCTGCAGGACACGCAGCACATGGCGCGCTTTTTGTACAACTACATTTCCGACCATCTTGCATTTGCGCAGTCCGAAGCGCTTGGCCAAAAGCGCGTTTTCGCCGTCAGCGGTGCGGTTACGTCGCATTTGCGCAAGCGCTGGGGGCTTTCCAAGGTGCGCGCGGACGGCGATTTGCACCACGCGCTGGACGCCGCCGTCATCGCCTGCACAACAGACGGCATGATCCGCCGCATCTCCGGCTATTACGGGCACATTGAGGGCGAATATCTTCAGGATGCCGACGGCGCCGGTTCGCAGCACGCCCGCACCAAGGAGCACTTCCCCGCGCCCTGGCCGCGCTTCCGCGACGAGCTGATCGTACGGCTCTCCGAGCAGCCCGGCGAACATCTTCTGGATATCAATCCGGCATTTTACTGCGAATATGGCACAGAGCATATCCGCCCGGTGTTCGTTTCCCGCATGCCGCGCCGCAAGGTGACCGGCCCGGGCCACAAGGAAACCGTCAAGGGCGCCGCCGCAGCAGACGAAGGCCTCTTGACGGTGCGCAAGGCCCTGACAGAGCTGAAACTGGACAAAGACGGAGAAATCAAAGACTACTATATGCCCTCCAGCGATACGCTGCTGTACGAAGCGCTCAAGGCGCAGCTGCGCCGCTTTGGCGGCGACGGCAAAAAGGCCTTTGCGGAACCGTTTTACAAGCCGAAAGCGGACGGCACGCCCGGCCCGCTGGTGCGCAAGGTGAAGACAACCGAAAAAGCCACGCTCACCGTCCCCGTGCACGGCGGCGCGGCCAGCAACGACACGATGGTGCGCGTCGATGTGTTCCTTGTACCCGGGGACGGCTATTACTGGGTGCCGGTGTATGTAGCGGACACGTTAAAGCCGGAGCTGCCCAATCGGGCGGTAGTGCAAGGCAAGCCGTACAGCGAGTGGAAAGAAATGCGCGAGGAGGATTTTATTTTTTCGCTGTATCCAAATGACCTTGTGTATGTGGAGCATAAAAGCGGGCTGAAGTTTACTTTGCAGAATGCGGACAGCACGCTGGAGAAAACACGGACGCAAACGAGCGCGTTTGCATATTTTGTGAGCGGAAGCATTTCTACAGCTTCTATCACCATCCGCACGCACGACAATGCCTATGGCATCCCACGCCTTGGCGTCAAAACACTGAAAACTTTCCACAAATACCAGGTAGATGTTCTGGGCAACGTCTTCCCCGTTCACAAGGAAACGCGGCAGAAATTCCGCTGATTCATCAAAAAAGGAGGCGGTTATGTCCTACCGATGCGTGATCGTCAGCAACCCCGCGCACATCAGCACGCGCAGCGAACAGCTTGTTGTGGAAACGGACGAGCGCCACACCGTGCCCATCGAGGACATCAGCGCGCTGATGCTGGAAAGCCGCCGCGCCACGTTTTCGGCTGCCGCGCTCTCGGCTTTGGCGCAAAACGGAACGGCGGTGTTCGTGTGCGACGAAAAGCATTTACCCTGCGGCGTGCTGCTGCCATACGCGCAGCACAGCCGCCAGCTTGCCGCGGCACGCGCGCAGCTTTCGCTGACGCTGCCCGCCCAAAAAACGCTTCTGGCAGCAGCTCGTCACCGCCAAAATCGGCAACCAGGCGGAATGTCTGGCGCTGTGCGGCAAAACACAAGAAGCGGCCTTTTTGCATTCCCGCGCACGCGCCGTGACAAGCGGCGATAAGGACAATCTGGAGGCAGCAGCCGCCGCGTATTACTTCCCCGCCCTGTTCGGCACAGGCTTTACCCGCAGCGCCGACGATGGCCGCAACGCCGCGCTCAATTACGGCTATGCCATCCTGCGCGGCTATGCCGCCCGCTGCGCCGCAGTTTACGGGCTTTTTGCCGTGGGAGGGCTGCACCATTGCAGCCAACTGAACCAATACAATCTGGCGGACGACCTTATGGAGCCGTTCCGCCCGGTTGTGGATTTGTATGTAGCCGCCAATGTGGACGAGGCAAGCACGCTCGCCCCCGCGCTCAAGCACGCGCTGTTCGGGCTGATGAACGCTGACATTCTTTCCGGCGGACAGCACCACAGCGTGGCTTACGCCATGGAACGGCTGGTGCAAAGCCTGCGCACCGGCATGGAAAAGGGCGGCGCTTTGGCGCTGCCGAAGCTGCTGGCATGGCAGCCCCACGGTTATGAGTAGATTTATGAGAATGCTTGTATTTTTTGACCTGCCCGTCCAAACAAAAAAGCAGCGGCGGGAAGCCACTGCTTTTCGCAACTTTTTGATAAAGGATGGGTATCACATGCTTCAATACTCGGTTTACGCCCGCGTATGCAACGGCAACGATGCCGTGACAAAACACCGGGCGCGGCTGACAGGGCAGCTGCCGGCCAATGGCGCTGTGCGCCTGTTGGTGGTAACGGAAAAGCAGTATCAGTCGATTGAGATATTGCTCGGCCCATTTTCCCCGGCGGACACACCCTTTGCATGTGAACAGCTTACGCTGTTTTGATTTTCGGGAAGAACAAAAAGCGCTTCAGGCCGCAGCCTGAAGCGCTTTTTGCAACAGTCTATTATACCATACCAAGAACTGTTAGGGAACTACAACAATCACCTCAACAGGATTTACAGACAGAAAATTATACCATACCAAGAACTGTTAGGGAACTACAACGTTTGGGAACGATGGTGACTCATTTGCAGTATTATACCATACCAAGAACTGTTAGGGAACTACAACAGAGGTCAAAAAGGTTCCTTGGCTCCTATTATACCATACCAAGAACTGTTAGGGAACTACAACCTCTCGCTCATCAATCTGGCTCAAGCTCTATTATTATACCATACCAAGAACTGTTAGGGAACTACAACCGGCATTTAAGATGTACCCACTTCCAACCAATTATACCATACCAAGAACTGTTAGGGAACTACAACGCAGCTCTGCATGATGTAAGTGCTTTGAATTATACCATACAAAGAACTGTTAGGGAACTACAACTGTCCACATTCTTCCGCACGGATTCAAGATTATACCATACCAAGAACTGTTAGGGAACTACAACTCACATACGAGCTCAAACCCTACTGATTCAATTATACCATACCAAGAATTGTTAGAGAACTACAACCGGAATGCGGCCATGAGAGCGCGAACGGCATTATACCATACCAGGAACTGCCGGGCGTCTACCAAAGAGGCGAAACTCCTGCAACATACCCCTTTTTCCAAAACAAAATGCGTGCCCTTTTCAGCGCTTTCTCTTTATTTTTGCGTGCACATAGCCAAAATGGCCATACTGCTTTGTATCGTTTAAAATTCCCCAAGTCTGTAATCCAATTCTACCCAAAACAATTGGAAATTTCAACCACAAACAGGCTGGAAAGAAAAAATCCGGCACCACCCCTCCCGGAACTCCAGCAGAACGCTCCGGCAGCCCCGGTTGTTCCGCGCCGTCCCGCACCGGGGATGCCCCTGCGCAGCGCTCCTTTTGAATTTTTCCTCTCCGCGCCAGGCCCGATCCATTCATAAAACGGACAGCCCCGCCGTACACTTCACTGGAAGCCTGCGGCGGGCTGCAATATTCTTAAGGCAACACCGCACAATTCACGGCTGATGCCTTAAGCGTCGCCTCGCTTGCAGATTTTCCGGCAACTGTCACAAAAATGCTCGCGAATACACAAAGTATTCGCTGCGCTTTTTGTTTAACCTGCCAAAAAATCTGCCGGCGCGCTTCGACTCTTAGAATTGTGCGGTGTTGCCTTAACATTCATTACCAATTCGTTACAATCGCGGCAAAATGCAAGAATCCGTCTTTTGAAAACGTATTGTGTTTCAAACGGGAAAGAGCTGTTTCCCGCGCGCCGCAGGCGTGCCGGAGCATCTAACGATCCAAGGAAAGAAGGCAGTGGAATGAAATTGAAGCTTCCCGAACGCAGGGCCGTTTCCGGCCCCGGCAGGCAGGACGGCGGCGCTCCGGCCGCAGCGCCCCTCAAAACGCGCGGCGGCAAAACCGCACGGCGCGTTCTGCGCCGCATCGGGTATATCGCGGCGTGCTGCTGCTGCGTGGGCGTGATGCTGGCGAGCGTGGCCGCCGTGGTATTTGCCTCGTATCTGGCCCGCCTGTCCGGCACGGACGCCGACATGCCGACCTCTATGTGCTGAAGATGGCGGAAAACTCCATCGTATATGCAGCGGACCCGGCCGGCGGCGATTGGACGGAATATGCTGTTTTTACCGGCGAAAACGACCGCGTCTGGACGCCGCTGGAGCAGTTCCCCCAAACGCTGCGGGACGCTGTCGTCAGTGTGGAGGACCGCAATTTCTGGAACCAGCGCTTCGGCATCAACCCGGGGCGCATCCTCGGCGCGGCCGTCAACGAGCTGACGGGCCACCGCCTGTACGGCAGCCGCCAGGGCGCGTCCACGCTGGAACAGCAGCTTATCGAAAACCTCACCGGCGACAGCGCCCAGAGCATTTCCGGCAAATTCAAAGAGATCTCACGCGCCATCGTAATGGCCGGGCGCTACTCCAAGGATATGATCCTGGAGGCCTACTTAAACATCGCGCCGCTCACGGGCACGCTCTCCGGCATGCAGGCCGGCGCACAGCAGTATTTCGGCAAAGACGCCTCCCAGCTCACGCTGGCCGAATCCGCCACGCTGGCCTCCATCCCCCGCAGCCCGGTGGCGTACAGCCCTTACTCCAACCCGGAAAAGCTGCTGGAACGGCGCAACTGGGTGCTGGGGCTGATGCTGGACCAGGAGCGCATCTCCCAGGCCGATTACGACGCGGCGGCGGCCGCTCCGCTGGGCGTGCGCAGCCGCGAGGAGGCCGCTGCCGCCTCTCCCAGGGGAAAGGTGAACTCTTATTTCACCGACGCTGTGTTTGAACGGCTGGCGGACGATATCATGGAAAAAGAGAACTGCGGGCGTGCCGCCGCCGTCACCCGCATCCGAACCGGGGGCCTGCGCATCTTTTCCACCGTGGACCTGCGCCTGCAGCGCATGCTGGAAGCTTTCATGGAAAACGACGGCGAGGACGGCTACTTCCCCGCTCTGTGGCGGCAGGAAGAAGCCGACACAGGCATTCCCTTCGACAGCGCCGACGCCGTTTCCTACGGAGACGACGGCCTGCCGCTGAACGCACAGGGCGAGCCGGTGTTCAGGCCGGACGACACGCCCGTCTATGAGCAGGACGGCACAACGCTGCTCCGCGGCTCCAGCGCGCAGCCCAATGCCGACGGCGTTCACACACTGGTATTTTACAGGAACATCCGCACGCAGGCCGCCGTGGCCACGATGGACTATGAAGGCCACGTGCTGGCGCTTGTGGGCGGCGTGGGCGAAAAACGGTACGACCTTTCGCTGAACCGCGCCGCCGACGTGCCCCGTCAGATCGGCTCCACAATGAAGCCCCTTGCCGCGTATGCGCTGGGCATTGAAAACGGCGTCATCAACTATTCCTCCCTCATTGCGGACGCGCCGCTCTACACCCAGCAGGACCACCGCATGCTGAACACGGAATACTGCCGCAAGCTGGGCCTTTCGCTGGACCCGGGCGACCCCGCCAACCAGGCGCGGGACGACGTTTGGCGCGCCTGGCCCACCAATTACAACGGGCCCGGCACAGGGCGGCCCGTAGTGGTTGCGGATGCGCTTGCGCAGTCGCTGAATACCGTCCCGGTGCAGATCGGCGACATGCTGGGCAAGCGCAGGCTGTTCGACTTTGTGTACGGCAGCTTGGGCCTCACCCATCTGGACCCGGAGCGGGACAACGATCTCGGCCCTTTGGTGCTGGGCAGCCAGACCCACGGCGTTACGCCCGTGCAGCTTGCCAACGCATATTCCGTTTTCCGCGACGGCGTGTACCGTCCCGCGCTCTATTACACCAAAGTCACGCTGGCGGACGGCTCCACTTATCTGGACCCCGCGCAGGACAGCTATGCCGTGCAGGCCGTCAGCCCGCAGACGGCTTATATCATGAACCGGCTGCTGCGGGGCGTGCTCACCGCGCCGGGCGGCACCGCCCGGGGCATGGCGCCCGCCGGGGAGATGGAAGCCGCCGCCAAAACGGGCACTACGACGGATTACCGCGACTTCACCTTTGTGGGCCTGACGCCTTATTACGTCACGGCGGGCTGGTGGGGCTACGACGTCCCGGCCGACCTGTCCCGGCAGGGCGTGCGCACGGGCAAACCGCTGCAGACGCTCTGGCGGGATTATATGCAGCAGGCACAGGAAGGACTGCCCTATCTGGAATTTCCCGTGCCGGAGGGCGTCGTTGCACGCCGCTACGACCCCGCCACCGGATGCCTTGTCCCCTCGGGCGGCGCTGTGGGATACTACACCGAGGACAACCTGCCGCCGGAGCAGCCCGCCCTGCCATAGCGCCGTGCCCCGCGCCGTAAGACAGGGCTTGACTTCGCTCTTTTGTTTTAGTATAATGTCAACTGCTCACTCGGAGGGCAGATCATTCACTTGGAAATGATGGGCCGGATAAGGTGACAGGCTGAGACGCCTGTTTCTTTATCCGGCTTTTTTGATGCCCGCGGGGTGTGCAAAACAACGGGAGGGATCTCAATGGCTCTGCTGAAAGGAAACGTCAGGCAAATTTATTTCAGGTATCTGGGCGCGGCGTTCGGCAGCGCGCTCATCAGCTCCATCTACGGCCTGGTGGACTCGGCCATGGTGGGGCAGTACCAGGGGCCGGAGGGCACGGCCGCGCTGGCCATCGTCGCGCCGGTGTGGAACATCATTTACAGCCTGGGGCTGCTGACAGGCATCGGCGGCTCGGTTCTGCTAAGCGCGGCGCGGGGCGCGGGCAGGCAGAAAGAAGGCGACGAGTATTTTACCGCCGCGCTGGCGGGCACCGTGTTCTTTGCCGCCGTGAGCTGGCTCGCCATCGCATTTTTCGACGCGCCGCTGCTGCGCCTGTTCGGCGCGCGGGACGCGCTGCTGCCGCTGGCGCAGCAATATCTGCTCCCCGTCAAATTCGTGGTGCCGCTGTTCCTGTTCAACCAGATGCTGGCGGCGTTCCTGCGCAACGACGGCGCGCCGGGGCTTGCCACGGCGGCGGTGCTGGCGGGCGGCGTCTTCAATGTGTTCGGCGATTACTTTTTTGTGTTCACCTGTGACATGGGCGTATTCGGCGCGGGGCTGGCAACAGCCATCGGCTCGGGCATCACCTTCACGGTGATGCTGTCCCACTTTTTCTCCCGGCGCTGCACGCTGCGGCCCGTCCGCTTCCGAAATGCCGGAACCAAGCTGCGGCAGATTCTGACCACCGGCTTTTCCACGTTCTTTCTCGACATTGCCATGGGCATCCTGACCATGCTGTTCAACCGCCAGATCCTGCAGGGACTGGGCACGGACGCACTGGCCGTGTACGGTGTGATCGTGAACGTGAGCACCATGGTCCAGTGCTGTGCATACAGCGTGGGCCAGGCCGCCCAGCCCATCCTTTCGGCCAGCTTCGGCGCGGGCAAATGGGGACGCATCCGCGCGGCGCTGAAGTACGCGCTGATGGCCGCCGCCTTTTTCAGCGCGGTGTGGACGCTGCTCGTCTTTCTGTTTCCCAACGGGTTCATCCGCATTTTCATGTCCCCCACCGGGGACATCCTGCGCATCGCACCCGCCATTCTGCGCAGCTACGGCGTTTCGTTCCTGCTGCTGCCGCTCAATATTTTCTCCACCTACTATTTCCAGTCCCTGATGAAGCCCCGCGCCTCGTTTTCTGTTTCGGTCCTGCGCGGGCTGGTGCTCAGCGGCGCGCTGATTTATGCGCTGCCGGCCCTGCTCGGGCCCGGCGCCGTCTGGTTCGCCATGCCCGTCACCGAGGCCGTCACCGCCGTGGGCGTGTGCGTGCTGATCGTCCGGTATACCCGTCCGGCGCCGCAAACGCCGGAATAATGCACAGCGCACAAGGCCCCGGCTTCTCTGTCGGAGCTTGTCGAAAAAGCTTCGCTTTTGCGGCTGCCTACGAACTGGGGCCTGCGGCCCCGTTACGGCGGCCTTCGGCGGTCGCTTCGCTCTCCTGCGGGACGTCGCGGGGTCATTTTAAATGAAAAGGGGCGTCTACACGCTAAGAGCCGCGCTTTCAGCGCGGTTTGCGCTCCGACACGCGCCTGCGGGCGCAGTCTCCACCCTTTTTGGCGGCATTCGCCACGTGGCTTGCACTTTGCTGCGCAAAGATGCATGGCTTTGCCACCGCCAGCTTTTTTCCCCGGACGCTTCTTTTCCTTCTTTGCCTTTTCAATAGTCTGCACAGCCCCGGCTTCTCAATGAAGAAGCCGGGGCCGTATTTTTTCCTCCGCCGCCTTTATTCCAGCGCCGCCCTGCGCGCGGCCAGAATCACATCCCGCGCCCGGGCGGCAAGCGGGGCTTCTGCGGCGGGCGTACCCTCCAGCGGATAAGGGATGCCCAGCGCGTCGTACTTGGAACGCCCCATCGTGTGATAGGGCAGCACGTCCAGCGCCCGGACGTTGGGCAGCGACGCAAGAAGCGTCCCAGCGCGTTCCAGCCTGCCTCGCTGTCGGTAAGGCCGGGCACAACCACATGGCGTACCCATACGGGCACCTCTTTTTGCGCCAGATAGCGGGCAAACGCAAGGATGTTCCCATTTTCCCGTCCGGTCAGCCGCCTGTGGGCGGCCGGGTCGGTTTGCTTGATGTCCAGCAGCACCAGGTCCGTAACGGCGCACAGCGCGTCGAACTGCGCCAGCGCCGCCGCGTCCTCCGGGCCGGAACGTGGCGCCCGAGGTATCCACACAGGTGTGGATGCCCCGCCGCTTTGCCTCCCGGAACAGCGCGGTCACAAATTCGATCTGCAGCAGCGGCTCTCCGCCTGTGACGGTGATGCCGCCTTTCCGGTAAAACGCCTCGTTGCGGGCGTATTGCGCCAGCAGCTCCTCCACCGTGGTTGGCACGCCGCCGCCCGGGTCCCAGGTGTCCGGGTTGTGGCAGTACAGGCAGCGCATGGGGCATCCCTGCAAAAACACCACGAACCGCACGCCCGGGCCGTCCACGGTGCCGAAGCTCTCCACCGAATGGACGCGGCCCGTTACTTGCGCGGCCATCTCACATCGCCTGATGGAAGGTGCGGGAAATCACCTCGTCCTGCTGGGCCTTCGTCAGCTTGATGAAGTTCACCGCATAGCCGGAAACGCGCACGGTGAGCTGCGGATACTTTTCCGGATGCCGCTGGGCGTCCAGCAGCGTTTCTTTGGTGAATACATTCACGTTCAGGTGGTGTCCGCCCTCGGCCACATAGCCGTCCAGAAGGCTGACAAGGTTGTCGATCTGTCGTTCGTTTGCTTTCATAAACAGGTTCCTTTCTCTGCTGTGCCGCTTTTTCAGCGGCTTTTATGCCCGGCCCGTTTGGCCGGTGCGTTGCAGGCTTCGGCCGCGCCCTCGCCGCAGCAGGCGGCGCAGCGGGTCTCCTGCGCTTCGCCCTCGCCGCCGGTGACGCGCATGCGGCCCCCGCCGTTTTTCATAAAGGCGTCGATGCGCTCCACCAGCGCGTCGATCTGCCGTTGCTTTTCCTGTTCCGTCATGGCCGCCGCCTTTCTCTCAATGCTCCGCCTCAAACTCGGGCATTTCCACCTCCAGGTCGCCCGCGAAGATCCGGTCGTCCTTGCCCAGCGCCCCCGGTACGATGGAGAAGGTATTGGAAATGCCGTCCTGCGCGGCGCTGAAGGGCAGCTTCGCCACAGAGGCCAGGCTGGCCACCGCGCCGTGGGTGTCGCGGCGGTGCATGGGGTTGGCGCCCGGCGCGAAGGGCTGGCCCTCCTTGCGGCCGTCCGGCGTAGCGCCCGTGTTCTTTCCGTACACCACGTTGGAGGTGATGGTCAGGATCGAGGTGGTGGGGATGCCGCCGCGGTAGGTGTGGTTGCCCTTGACATAGCTCATAAAGGTATCCACCAGCTCCGATGCGATGCCGTCCACCCGGTCGTCGTCGTTGCCGTACTTGGGGAAGTCGCCCTCCACCTCGTAATCCACCACGATGCCGTCCGCGTCGCGGATGCATTTCACCCGGGCGTACTTGATGGCCGAGAGGGAATCCGCCACCACGGAAAGCCCCGCGATGCCGGTTGCGAACCAGCGGGTCACCTTCTTGTCATGCAGAGCCATCTGCAGCTTTTCGTAGCAGTATTTATCGTGCATATAATGGATGATGTTCAGCGTGTTCACATACACCTGCGCCAGCCACTTCATCATGTCCCGGTACTTTTCCATCACGTCGTCGTAATCCAGATAATCCCCTGTGACGGGACGGTACCTGGGCCCCACCTGCTTTTTGGTGATCTCATCCACACCGCCGTTGATGGCATACAGCAGGCACTTGGCCAGGTTGGCGCGCGCACCGAAGAACTGCATCTCCTTGCCTACGCGCATGGAGGACACGCAGCACGCAATGGCGTAATCGTCGCCATGGGTCACGCGCATCAGGTCGTCGTTCTCGTACTGCACGCTGGACGATTCGATGGAGGTTTTCGCACAGAAGCGCTTAAAGCTTTCCGGCAGACGGGTGGACCACAGCACCGTCAGGTTGGGCTCCGGCGCGGTGCCCAGATTCTGCAGCGTGTGCAGGTAACGGTAGGACATTTTGGTGACCATGTGCCGCCCGTCGATGCCCACGCCGCCGATGGATTCCGTCACCCACTGCGGGTCGCCGGAGAACAGGTCGTTGTATTCGGGCGTGCGGGCAAACTTGATGAGCCGGAGCTTCATGATGAAGTGATCCACGAACTCCTGGATCTGCCGCTCGGTGTAAACGCCCGCCGCAAGGTCGCGCTGGGCGTACACGTCCAGGAACGTGGAGGTGCGGCCCAGGCTCATGGCCGCGCCGTTCTGCTCCTTTACCGCCGCAAGATACCCGAAGTACAGCCACTGGATGGCCTCACGGGTGTCCTTCGCCGGACGGGAGATATCGAAGCCGTAGATCTCCCCCAGCTTTTTCAAGTCGTCCAGCGCGCGGATCTGCTCGCTGAGCTCCTCCCGCTCGCGGATGACGTCGGAATACATGATGACGCGGGTGGTGTCCTTCTGGTGCCGTTTGTCCTCGATCAGCCGGTCCACGCCGTACAGCGCCACACGGCGGTAATCGCCGATGATGCGGCCCCGGCCGTAGGCGTCCGGCAGGCCGGTGATGATATGGCTGGAGCGGCAGGCCCGCATTTCGGGCGTATATGCGTCGAACACGCCCGCGTTGTGCGTTTTGCGGTGTGTTGTAAAAAATTCAACGACCTCCGGGTCCACATGATAGCCGTTGTCCTCGCAGGCCTTCACCGCCATGCGGATGCCGCCGTAGGGCATCAGGGCACGCTTAAAGGGCTTGTCCGTCTGAAAGCCCACGATGGTTTCTTTTTCCTTGTCCAAATAGCCCGCCGCGTGGGAGGTGATGGTGGAGATGACGCGGGTGTCCATGTCCAGCACGCCGCCCGCCTCGCGCTCGGCTCTGGAAAGCTCCAGCACCTGCTGCCAAAGCGCCTTCGTGTCCTCCGTCGGCCCGGCAAGGAACGCGTCGTCCCCGTCATAGGGTGTATAATTTTTCTGGATGAAGTCCCGGACGTCGATTTCTTTTTCCCATACGCCGGGCACAAAGCCGGTCCATTCGTTTCTCATGCATAGCCCTCCGCTTGTTTCTGCCGGGCCGCGCGGCACATCCGCGTTTTCCGGTCATGTCTATTATACCATTTTAGTATAGTTTGTCAAGACGCCGACCCTTCTCCCTGCCGGCGCGCGGCAGGGATGCTTTTCTTGACTTTCCGGATAGAGTATACTATGATTTCCCCAAACGGTCTGTTGTTATTCCAACAAAAGGAGGGGCGCCATGGACTTTTTATTTCTCTCCCAAACCGCGCTGTTCCGGGGCTGCTCCCCCCGGGAAACCGCCGATATGCTGCAATGCCTGCGCGCCGAGCGCCGCGTTTACGAGAAGGACCGCGTCATTTGCCATGCGGGGGACACCGTGGAAGCGCTGGGCCTGGTGCTCTCCGGCGGCGTCAACATCGAGAGCGTGGACGTCTGGGGCAGCCGGAGCATTCTGGGCCATGTGGGCCCCGGGCAGGTTTTTGCCGAAACCTATGCCTGTCTGCCGGGCGAACCGCTGATGGTGGACGCCGTGGCGGCCCAGCGCACCGAGGTGCTGTTTTTGAATACGGCGCGCCTGCTGCGCACCTGTCCCTCCGCCTGCGCCCACCATGCGGCGCTCATCCGTAACCTGCTGGCCGTGACATCGCAGAAGAACCTCGCGCTCTCCCGCCGGATTTTCCACACCTCGCCCAAAACCATCCGCGGGCGGCTGCTGTCCTACCTTTCCGCCCAGGCGCTGCGGGAAAACAGCCGAAGCTTCGCCATTCCCTTCGACCGCCAGCAGCTGGCGGATTACCTTGGCGTGGACCGCAGCGCGCTTTCCGCCGAGCTGGGCCGGATGCGCGCGGAGGCCTCATCCGTTTCCGCAAAAACGAATTTGAGCTGCTGCGCGAGCCCTGAGCACGGCTTGCAGCGGCCGCAAAAAGAAAGTACAATAGGAGCAAAGAAAGGGGTGGCGCCATGAGCAAAAAGCGCGAGGAGCTTCTGGAGCAAATATGGGCTGCGCAGGACACCGCCTATGACCTGATGAGCGAATACGATTCCCTGCCTCATTCCTACGGTGAAAATGTGTTGTACCAGGCGGAGGCGCATCTCATCGACCGGATCGCCCTTCACCCCGGCGTCACCGTCACCGACCTTGCAAATATGGTGCGCAAAACGCCCAGCGCCTGCTCCCAGCTCGTGCGCAGGCTGCGGGACAAGGGCTGGGTGGAGCAGGTGCGCAACACCGCCAACAACCGCCAGGTAATGCTCTGCCTCACCCCGCCGGGGAGCATGTATACCGGGACCACGCCGCCTTCGACAAGCAGTGCCAGGCGCTGACCTTCCGGCGCCTGGAGGGGTTCACCGAGGCGGAGCTCGCCACCTACCTCTCCATCCAGCGGCGCATCAACGAGGCCTATGCGGACGACGTGCGGCGCAGCCGCGAATACTTCACCTGAAAGCGCACAGCGGCGCTTCGTCAGGGTGTGCAAAAACACGCGCGGCTTTTGTTAAAAAGGACGAACCATATAAAAAAGAAGCGCTCCCCCTTGCACGCGGCCCTGTGCGGTGTTATTATGAAGCTGCTTAACATTTAAGCTGCTTTACAGCAGTATTTTCAACGCCCGTTCCGGCGGGTGAAAGGAGCAGGAGCATATGAAATACGATTTTACCAGTATCATGGACCGCCGCGGCAAAGACGCCATCGCCGTGGATGCACTGGGCGCGCCCGGCTTCGCACCCGGCGCTCCGAAGGAGGGCTTCGACGCCATTCCCATGTGGGTGGCGGATATGAACTTCCCCACTGTGCCCACCATTCCCGAGGCCATCATCGCCCGCGCCCGGCATCCGGCCTACGGCTATTTTTCTCCCACGGAGGAATATTTTGCTTCCATCATCCGCTGGCACGAAACGCGCAACGGCGTCACCGGCCTGACAAAGGAGTGCATCGGCTACGAAAACGGCGTGCTGGGCGGCGTTGTCAGCGCGCTGAACATTTTCTGCTCCCGCGGAGACAATGTCCTGCTGCACTCCCCCACCTACATCGGTTTCACCCACAGCCTGGAGAACAACGGCTACAACATCGTCCACAGCCCGCTGGTAAAAAGACGAAAACAATGTCTGGCGCATGGATTTTGAGGACATGGAAAAAAAGATCGTGGACAACAGGGTCCACGCCGCCGTGTTCTGCTCGCCCCACAACCCCTGCGGCCGCGTGTGGGAGCGCTGGGAGCTGGAGCGCGCCATGGAGCTGTACAAAAAGCACGATGTAATGGTCGTGTCCGACGAGATCTGGTCGGACATCCTCCTCGGTGGGCACAGGCATATCCCCACGCAGAGCGTCAGCGAGGATGCCCGCAGCCGCACCGTTGCCCTGTATGCCCCCAGCAAAACCTTTAACCTGGCGGGTCTGGTGGGCAGCTACCACATTATTTACAACCCCGTTCTGCGGGACCGCGTGGAGAAGGAAGCCTCCCTGTCCCACTACAATTCCATGAACGTGCTCTCCATGCACGCGCTCCTCGGCGCGTACCGGCCCGAAGGCTACGAGTGGGTGGACGAGCTGTGCCAGGTGCTGACGGCCAATGTGGATTTCGCCTGCGACTTTATCGCCCGCCGCTTTGAGGGCGTGGAGGTCTCCAGGCCCCAGGGCACCTACATGCTGTTTCTGGACTGCACCCGCTGGTGCGAAGCCCACGGCAAGAGCATTCAAGCGCTGCAGCGCGCCGGCTGGGACGTGGGCGTGGCCTGGCAGGACGGCCGTCCCTTCCGCGGCCCGTGCCACATCCGCATGAATCTGGCGTTGCCGCTCTCCCGCGTGCAGGAGGCCTTCCGCCGCCTGGACGAATACGTGTTCAACGCCTGACGGCCGCACTTCGCCGCATGCCCGCCGGGCGGGATAAAGGGCCCCTCCCGCGGGGCAGCAAAAAGCAATTTTTAAAGGGCAGCCGTTCAGGCTGCCCTTTATAATTATTTAGATGCCGCGCAGACGCTTGCGGTTGGATGCGGAGCATGGTATATTGGCATCCGCACAGAGAATTGGAGGGAATAAAAATGGACCAAAAGCAAAGGGCACGGTTGGCTATATTAAAATCAGTAAACGCTCAACATATAAAAGAATCGGAATGGAACCGGAACACTTTATTGCAAGAATGTTTTCATGCGTTAGAAAGGTATCAAATCCTTAAAGATGAAAAAGAGATTGCTCAAATTGTAAAAATCATTAACACCAATGACGCAAAACAAATGAGCCATTGTGAAAAACCAATACCTCTGGAAAACCGTGATTATTATGTAGTTTGGGACAGTGCACAATTACCAGTCATTAAGTGCAACGGAAAGAGCATTCTATCAAGTTGGGACGATGTAGTGGCAGTCGCATTTGATACTCGCATCGTTGATGCAGAAAAAGAGCAAACATTTTTAATCAGGGGGTAGAACCCTGGCTTGTTCATGGAGCATAAAATATTTGTGTGCTTTTCTAAACAATAGCATGACTTCTATCGCCCGGAAAGGCAATGAGCCCGCATAAAAAACAAAATTCCCTTGGACAGAAACACAGCCGCTCAATGGGGCGCCAAAAAAGCGAATGTCGGCAGGTTGCGCAAAACGCCGCCCGCCAGCAGCACGCCCACGGCCCCCCAAAGCAGCGCCCTTTCCCACCGGCGCACAGAGCCGTCCCCCGTGCGGACATAGCGCACGGCGTGTGCCGCGCCCCAAATGATACCGGGAAGCAGCAAAGCAAGCAGAACGGCGTTTGCCCGCAGCGCGCCCGGAAGATCCAACCGCAGCAGCGCCAGCCCCATGCGGGACGCGCCGCACAGCGGGCACCAGAGCCCAAGCGCCGCATGGATGGGGCACGCCGGGCCGCGCCCTGTAAGGCCGACCCACAGCGCATACCCCGCGCACAGCAGCACAGGCAGCAGCAGCCACCGGGCCAGCCGGCGCATGCGCGCGCGCTCCTCTTTTTTCACCCACGCACCCCTCCGCTTTCCGCCTGTTCTGTTCCGATTATAGTTTCGTCCGCCCGGCGGTGTCAAGGAGGTGCGGAGAAAACGAAAAACCATATTGACTTTTACCGCCGCAGTATGGTAAAATATCATTCGCGGCACAAACGCCGCACAGATAAGCGAGGATGGCGGAATCGGCAGACGCGCACGTTTGAGGGGCGTGTGGTTATACCATGCGAGTTCAAGTCTCGTCCCTCGCACCAATTTCAAAAACCGCATTGCAGGCTGATTTCGGCTTTGCAATGCGGTTTTTCACACTTTTCCAGTTATTGAAATTTATAAAAAATACCCGTTTTTACCGTTACTCTGCAGAGTAATGCAGAGTAAAATGGAGGTGCAATGTGGCTGCTGGACGATTTATAATTATTGCAAAAGATGAATATGGAATCCCATACAACTTTATGGTATTGGCTTACACTGAAGAAACAGCACAAGAAATATTTGATGAAGCTAATACAGGAAGATGCTTGAATATTGCTATCCTATGATGAATGATATCACATATAGCACGGTCAAACAAGATTACACCTGATGCGTTTGAAGTTCGATAAGGGCGTTATCGCGTGCTAAGACCATATTTTACCTCATTGCATTCTTGTCTTCTTGCATCGTTGATGAACTGTATAAATTTAACGGAATTTTAGCTGACAAAACCATACTATTGTGGTATTGTATCCTCATAGCCGCGCTCCCCACTTCGCGCGGTGCCTTGCCGCCCTTGCCCGCTATCCACGGACGGGGGCGGCAACCTTTTTGCATAGATGGCATTTTTATGGTATACTATAAATAAGAAAATGCTAAATATGGAATTGTGTCAATGTGTAAAATGTGAAATTTGATCTGGACCACATAAAATTGTTGAACTTTTCAAGCGACTGACATATAATATGTTGTACCGAGGTAAACATCGGTAAGATTATGTGAACTCATACTAACCCAAGAAAGGAATAGGTGAACATCATGACATCAGGAAGGTCTAATATGGTGTATATTGCTGGTCAAAGAAAGAACCCGGAGAAACCTATTCCGGTTATTTCAAAAGAACGAATCCGAGAAGCACAGGCGTTTGCAGATAAATTGAAAAAGAGCAAATGATTGATGCGTGCTGGGAAAAATTCACAAATAAACTTGCAGGGTTGGCTTTCAGATTTGAGGTCAACCCTCTTTCTTGTGGAAATCCGGAACACTTTGCAGAGTATATCCGATTTTGCGCGATTTCAGATAACAAAGCGGGTCGGTCTGTAACCCATGTTCTTTTGAATAAAGAACAGGAAGTTATTGTTGGCTACATCAGTTTGAAAGCATCATCTTTGCTTACGGAGATTGAGGTGCGTGGAAAGCAAGTCTGGACTGGTGAGCCTGCTTTAGAGATTGCGGAACTTGCTGTACATAAAAACTATGAAAGGCAGGGCGTTGGCCGAGCCTTAATAGATATTGCTATCACAGTTGCAACACAAACAAACGACATCATATTGGGCATTCGACATTTGGTGCTAGCTGCGGATCCTAAAGCCGTCCCATTTTATGAACGTATGGGATTTTCCCCGATTAGAGATTACTTTCATATACCACAAGACGCTGCAAATGCTAAATGCGTTCCAATGTTTATGCAGCTATATTAAATCAAAAACCCCCGGCCAGGAATCAAAATCTCCTGAACCGGGGGCTTTCGTCATATACTATTCGGTTTTACATAATTCGCGCCGCGGCTGGCAAAAACGCCCGTAAGCGCAATGCCCAGCCACGCTACGCTGAAGTTCACACCCAACGCGGCGTAAAAATCCGCGCCCACGCCAAAGCACAGCAGCACGCCCAGCGCCACGGCTCCCGCCTGCGTGGCGGCGGTTTTCCACTGCTTTTCAAGAATCGCTTTGCCGAAGGTCTTAGCGTATTCCACCAGCGCCTCCACCGTTACGGCCATCATAAGTACAAGTACGGTCCTGTTCATGTTATTTACCCTCCATCAATTTTTCAAGGTCGCTGATACGGTGATTTGCGACCTTGATTTGTTCTTCCAGTACGGGCATCTGGCGGGCAAAGCCGTTGTGCTCCCGCACCTCCCGCGTCAGCTCGTCCAGCTTTGTGTCCGTCACGGCCTGCGCTGTGGTGATCTTGTTCTCTGTTCGCCGGGCGGCCGCCGTATTGGTAATTACCACGCCAACCAGGGACAGCACGCCCGTGATGAGCGCGACGATGATGCTCTCCATCGCCTTACACCCCCCGGCGCCGATTCAATACGCCGGATGCACCCGCCTGCTGCGCGGTACGCGCCCGCCTGCCGCCCTGTCCCTTTGTGTCGCGCCCTTCGCTGCGTCGCCCGGCGTCACGCAGCGGTCGCCGCCCTGCGCCACGCAGGCCGCGAACGCGTCGCCCGGGGAAAGCGTCACCAGCCGACAGCGGTCGGCCAGCACCACGGCGTAACGCTGCACTCCCGCCACGAAGATGCGAACCCAGCTGTATCCGCCGGAGCTGCCCACCTCGGCCTGCACCCGTCCGTTCGACGTACACGGTGTATCTCTCTTCCATTTCTGCATCGCTCCTTATAAATCCGCCGAAAGCCCGCGTTCGTTGTAGAAATAGCCGGCGCACGGAGTGGATTTTGTTGTGCCGGAATTAAGGGTGACCGTAAACGCAAGATTGTTTTCCGTCATCTTGCTGATTACGGGCCCGTGAATGTTCTGTTCGCCCTGCACGGTTCGCAGCACCACATTCAAATCGCTTGTGAAGCTGGGCGTCACGCGCATTTGTACGGGGAGAATCATTCCGACAAAGGCCACGTTTCCAGCTGTTCCAATGCCGCCAAAAAACTTGGTGTTTTCCCCGATGGGCACGTAGTACCGCTGGCAGGCGAGCAGCTCCGCCCCGTAGCCCTTCGGCACATAAGGCGTGTCCACGCTGCCTTTTTCCAGTTTGGCCCACGTGATGGTCTGGCCGGTTGCTGTGAGTGTAAAGGTTTTTGTGCTATTGTCGTAACTCGCCGTCCCTGCGCTTGCGCTCGCGGTAACGTCAGTGCCTGCCGCATTTTCGAGTATCTGCGAAATTGTACCGTTCAGCACAAGGCCCTCCGCCGTAATCAGTACCGTACCAGACACAAGTTTCCAGCGGTCGATAAAATATCCTGCGGTGCTGATTGTTCCGGACACGCCCCGCTGGTTCACCGGATTCGTGAAATCGCTGTTGTCCAACAGGCTCGGGTTCGGCATAAACCGTGCCTCCGCCTCAGTTTTGTGTACCGGTCTGCAATCGCGGCCAGCATCGCCGAAAACCGCTTGATCTTCCCGAACAGCACGGACAGCTTTTCCCCGCTGGCAATATCCGCGTCCTGTGCCGTTTCGGTGAATGCTACGGTGTTATTTGACACGTCGCTGCGCGTCCCAACCAGCTCCGTCATCCGCACCTCAAGTTCCCGCCCGTCATAACGTTGAGCGGCCCGGCGGCGTTGTCAATGTCCAACGGGTCGGTGGCGTAGGTTTCAGGGGTGTGGCGAGCTGATAGGCGACTTGGACCGGAGTTCCTGCGGCCTTTTGGGCGGCGAGGTAGGCTTTCCATGTATCAACGGTATACTAGCTCTGCCAAGAGCACTCCCAAAGTCACTTTGTTGTTAGTTACAAATACACAATTTCCAGCAAACTGATATTTAAAAGGAGCAATTGAACTGACAGCAAGATGTGATTCATTTGTATTCTTTAAAACTTGCGCCTCTAGATATCCAGCATTTGCACCAGTCGCTTGCACCCAATTTTCAGTCCCATCCAGCTCCACAAACCCTGTCTGGTATTCCGTCATGCACACGTCCAGACCGTTCGTACCGTCGTAGGCGGTGGACTGGAGGTAGATAATGACGGGGGGGGTTCCTGCTGCCTTTTGGGCGGCAAGATAGGCTTTCAATCGTCTACGGTTTTTGTTCGACGACTGAAAATAAAATCGATTAGTGCCCGACGTTACGCCGAGCGTTCCTTTGAAGTTGATAGCCCCCCGGGACGGATATTTATTTGATGCGATGTATTGACTAATTAGCGCGTCAGCATTGTAGAACTTATATACATGATACCCAGCGCCTTGCCAGTTCTCATTAGTGTATTCACGCCCACATTTCCGACCCATCCAGCACAATCCGTTTATCATAGACGCTCTTAACTCGCGTGACGCACTTATCCCTGACATCGCCAACACGTCGCAGCGGGCGCGGGATGGGATAGGTGTCACACTGCCCTGATAGGTTTCGTATGGTAGTGGCTCCGCGCTTTTAATGATGTATGGGCGATAAGTTCTATTTACGACACTGCCTTCCGTAATTACAATAAACACTCTCGCAATTTCGCCATAAGGTTGTATCGCTAGGTCGAAAAATGTAAAACCATTTGTTGTGACTGGGTAGTCTTGCGCTATAACGTTTTCCGTCACGCCCATGAGCCTATTATACAGTGAAGCGGGTATGGGATTTAGATTAAGATACGTTTCTGCTGTCGCTGTACCAGACACGGTAATGGTTCCATCAGCATTAACGGCAATATTTAGCCCATTTTTCGTCTCGCTCACTTGACTATACGGCAGCGGCAGCAAGTTCCTCCTGCACACATGAACGCTATCCACCCCCGTGAGCGCCACGGAGCCTCAGTCGTCCCGCCCTGTGCGTTCTCGCCGTAGAGGTTAAGAGCATCAATGCGATTCGCGCCCGCGTAGGCGATGGAGGCGGGGGTGCCGCTGTATGTAACGGGTTGACCGGAAGCAAAATCTTTTGCCATTGCCGTATTCTCCGCAGCCTCCTGCGCACTTTGTTCCGCCTGTACCTGTGCCGCCTGCGCCCCTTGCATAGCTTGTTCCGCTGCGGTTGCCTTCTGTGCAGCAGCCGCAGCGCTGGATGCAGCCTCCGATGCCCTCTGCGTAGCAGTTGCTACTTTTCGTCCAGAGCTGTACCGGTTTCAGTTATTTTCTGGTCTAGAGCAGCATCCGCAGAAGCTACGATTCCGTTCAGTTCCTCTTTCGCGTTTTCTCCGGCCAATATCGCCACATCTCGCGCCGCCTCTGCCTGCTTTGCATATTCACGCGCGGCAACAGCGCCCATTGCCTGTGGGATTCCAATATCGAATACCGGTTCTGCCAGCGTCCCGCTCTTTTCTACCGTAGGTTCACTTTCTTCCGGCAGTTCATGTGCCTTGATGGTGATATCCGGTGTTTGGCCATACAAAATATCAAGCCGTGCCTGTAGCACTACATCGTCCGGAATGTTTCCAACCAGTTCCACCATCAGAAGCTCACCTCCTCCATTACACAAAAACGGTGCGGCCCAAGCACCGTGCTCACCCGGTTACCTCTGGCACGCGTAAGCTGTACATCGTATTGGTATTCTCCGTAGTCAAGGCCGCTCGTATCCTCCGGGTCTATCGAAAACAACGGGCCGTCCTTTTGAATCACATGCCGCGCGTCATCGGTAGAGCGCTTTACCGTAAATACCATCGCGTCGCCCGGTTCCAACCTGTACTCTGCACCGTCCGGCTGCGTCACACGGACGGAAAATGATGCACTGTCCCCGCGCGTCAAAAAAATATCACCGTACTCAACCTTCAGCACGATACCTCCCCCTTTTCTTTCAGTATAAGAGAAGCAGGGGGTGCTTTGTCCCCCTGTTCCCCAGGTTTCAATGCTTTTGTCCGTATTCCTTATAGCTGATTTTCCAGCCGCCGACGATCTCCCACAACGCCTCACGCTGGCCGTCTGAATATCCTCCGCGCCGCAGGTACGCATATAGCTCCTCCTGCTTCGGATTGGTGCCGACCGCTGAAAGAATGTCCAGATATGCGTTCCCGAGCCCGCGCTGCTGTGCCGCGTCGTACTTCTCCTTCTGCCGCTCGCTTGCGTACTTTTCCAGAGGGCTGCTTTGTCGCTGTCGCTGACGCCCAGCCTTGACGCCGCCTCCAACGCCTCCACGGAGCTCACACGCCCGTCCTCGTCCGCCCCGGTTTTTTCCAGCATTGCATTGAATGCTTTCAGCGTTTCCTCGGATACGCCGAGTTTCTGTGCGATATATTCGTCGCCAAGCCACTTGCGGATGTCCTCCACATCGTACAATGCCTCTCCGCCTGTCATCAACGCGGTCAGTTTTTCCTCTATGGCCGCGCGTCCGGCGCTGTCCGCCCCTATGTACGCTTCCTTGTATTCCGCCGTAACGGCAGTTTTCAGCGCGCTCTTTGCCGCATCGCGCGGTTTTTCTTCTCCTTTCGCCGTATATTCCGCAACCTTTCTTTCCCACAGTACGTCCAAAACGTCCTGTGCGCGCTTCATGTCGTCCACATCTATTGCCTTGAGCATATCCCGGTTCTGCCACGTAATGCTTGCATGGATGTGCAGCGGGTCCTTGAACCCGGTCACGTTGTCATAGAACGCACGCAGGTCGCGCAGGATGTTGTTGAAGCCGAGCCCGGTCCCCAGAGACACCAGTTTCGCCGCCGAGTACGACACCTTGTACCACGTTGTTTTGGATTCTCCTCCCGGATTTTGAGGAGCGTCTGAATGAGCTGCGTGGCCGTCTCGAACACGGCAAGGTCGTCGCGTCCCACGTCGTACCCCTGCGCCATGGAAAAGATATCCTTCACAAACGGGATGTTATTGACCATTATGACATTATCCACGAAGTTCACTCGCAGAGCATCCAGATATTTTTCATCAAACTCCTTGTCCTCGTCGTCGTCCCGCAGCGCGTCGATCAGCCCGCTGCCGCCGCCGTGGCCGCCGCAGACAGCGCATACGCAGCAAGCGTGCGCCCCAGCGCCTTCTTTGCGCCAGGTTTTCCTGTCGCGCACATCCCGCAGCGCCGTGAGCACCATGTTGTAGCTCTTCATGGGTTCGCTCATAAACGCCGTTGCCGCGCGCGAAATTCTGTCCTGGTTGCGCATAATGTGGCTCTGTGCAGCACCGTGTCCACTACCTGCGTGCGGTCAACAACCTCGTCCATTTTCTCCGATACCGCTGTATAAAACGCCTCGCCCCCGCGTCAAGGTCCGTCTGCGTGTCCTTCACATAGGCCTCGCACGCGCTCCACAAAGCACCCCATGTCACGGAATCCGCGTATCCGGCGGGCTTCATCATAAGATTTCTTGTTTTTTCAAGTACGGTTTCATCGCCCACCATCACGTTGCGCATGTTCTTGCCTATCGCAGTTTCAAAATACCCCAATCCTTCCACACGGAAATCGCGCTGTGCTGCTGCGCCTTCTTCATACCGGAGCGGATGTGCGCAAGCCCCGTGGCAAGGTACTTCGGCGGCAGAACTGCTGCGGCGCGCATGTATGCGGTCGGCTGCTGAATAATTACGCGCAGGTTCGCCCCCACGGCGGCAGCCCTCATTTTGCTCATCATCTTGTCGTCCAGCGCACCGAACGCGGTGCCAACGTCGCCCGTAATGCCGTTGACGTCCTGCATCAGCTTTTCAAAGTATCGCAGCGCCGCGTTGCCGTAGGCTTGCTGAATGCTCTTCTTCACGCTCCCCCCGTCTCGTGGTCCTGATAGTTGTACCACCGCATCGCGTCCTTTGTGGCCTCCGCCCATGCGTTGTAGGTCGCCATGTCCGACACATGCCTTGTAAATGTGTCAAATGCATCGTCGAGCATCAGTGCATTTTTCGCTTTCTCGCTCGTAGGCTTCGACGCCCCCATGTTCGCAATGTGGTAAAGTCCCGTCTGGTTCGCCGTGCTGTCCTTTGTGTCTGTCTGCGTTTCGTCAACATGGATTGTCCAGTAGTTCTCCTCGGTGAATTTCCGGTATCCATACATCGAAAGGCTGGTTTCATTGCCCCACTCGGCTACAGTGCTGGAAAGATATTTCTGCATTGCGTCTGCAACCTGGCGCTGCTTATCCGTAAGCGTACCCGTAATCGCCGCAACCTGCTCCGGCGTCACTTTATATGTTTTCATCTGCCGCACCGTTTTGCGTCCGGCCTTCACATACCCAGCTACACGGATGCCGTCTCCATACAGGTGTTTTCTGGCCTGTTCGCGCTGGTTCAGCACATACAGCTCCATCACCTGAGCCGGTTTCAGTCGCATCACGCCGTTCGATACCTGGAACTCCGCTGCCTTCGCGCTGTCGCCGGTCCATTGGCGCAGCTCCTTCGCTCTCACCCCGTCCAGCGTTTTTCCATAAACTCCTGCGCGTCTTTCATGCCAGACGCGGCGGTTGAAGCCGTCCCGAAGCTCTTTCCATACGCTTTCCGCCGCACCTCCCATACGCGTGAACCAGTCCATGGGGTTCACCATGTCCTCATTCAGCATATCGGATATTTTTTCCATCGTCTTGACCGTGCCGTGTTCCCGGCGCGCGTCCAGCTCTGCGATTGTGGCGTTGCCCAGCGCGGCCGCGGTTTTGAACTTTTTGTTGGCGAGCGTCTGGCCGTACTTCACAACCATGCCCTTCAGAACCCGCACGATAAGGTCAAGGTCCTCGAGCTGGTCAAGCGTCGCGTCGCCAAGGGAGGCAATGCCATTTTTCGCATCGGTCAGCCCGTTGATAACCACTGTAAGGCCGGGTCGCCCTCGTACCCGTCGATTTTTCCCGCCTCCGCGCGCTCCAGCATCAGCTTTATGCTTTCTGCCGCGTTTTTCCATTTTTCAGCCGCCTGCGTGCCTTCCCGGCTCGTGTTGAAATCAATGCTGTTCAAAAAGCGCAGGATTGGCCCCCTGCATCTCCTCGGGAATATTTTTCTTGTCGGTCGGGCGCTCCAGCCGTTTCGTCAAATCCCACACATTGTTTTTGATGCGCGAGATATGCTTCGAGCGCTTCGCTCGCTTCCGCCTTGCCAAAGCCTGCTCGCGTTTGCTTTGCAGCATCATGGCACGCTGGCGTATCATACGCTCACTGTCTTTTTTTCTTTGCGCCGCGTTCGCTTCGCGCAGCTCCCGTATGCGTCCCTCATACCGCGCTTTCTGCTTCTCCAGCGCTGTTTTTCGCTGTTCTGCCATCCGGATGCGGGTTTTCACCAGCTTCTCGCGCTGCTTGTCCGCAAAGGTATGCACCTCCGGCAGCGTAAAATACCACTCGTACATTCGCTGCGCCAGCTCATAGGCTGCGCCGTCCATGTCTAACCCATACGGGTTGACATAAGACGGGCGCACCATGTCCAATGCTTCTTCCACCTTGAATACCTGTTCCAGCTCATTTGTATCCGCATCGAACATCCCGGGCCATTTCTCGCTGATTTCTCCCCATAGCGCGTCCAACGGCGTGCCGTCCTCCGTGGAAAGCGCCATGCGCCCGAAATTCGCGCGGCGGAAAGTCTCATAGCTCCCATAGGTCGCCTCGATCTCCGCGCGCATTCTCTGTCACGCGTATTTTTGTTGTGCGGAAATAGTCGCGCATGTCTTTATACTCACTGTATAGCGTATCGTCCATCTCACTGCTTTTGCTCAGCACGCCGCGCGCAATTCCTGCGGCAACGTCCATCACATCATCCCCACGACGTTTTCGCCGTTGGCAATGTAGTCGAACAATCCCGCGCAGCTGCCCGTTCAGTGCGCTCCTGTCGTAGCCGCTTTTTGTCTCACGCAGCATCCGGCCCGCCACAAGGTCAATTGCACGGTCGCTTACCCGGTGTCCTTTCGTCAGTTTAAATTCGTCTTTCAGAGCCTCTACCTCCTGCGCAAGCTGCTGGTTCTCCCATGCAAGCCGCCTTGCCTCTTCGCTGGATGTCTCCACACCCGGCAGGCTGAAATGGAAATCAGCTACCATGCTGTTATCAGGCAGTGCACCTGGTCTTGCAAACTCCTCTGAGGTCGTTTACAATGCGCTGAGCCGCGCACATTCCCTTCTGTACCATTTGGAGGCGAGTGTGCTTCCATCCTCCCCGGAAACATCCAGATTGAAGCGGTGTGCGTCAGCCCCAAGTGAATCCGCCATTTTTCCGAATTTGCTGCATCTGTTCTGCACTCGGCTGCACAATACCGGATACATCTACGCCCGGGCTTTCCGCCATCACACGCATTCCCCTCTGCGATGAACCGGTTCAGGAGCCTTGGTTCATCAGCGTTTTGTCCTAATTTTGCGGGACCAAATACAGAAATGACCTCCCGATGGTCCTTCGCGCGCTTTGCGCCGCCGTCAGAAAAATCCAGCATTTGCCCATCCGGGAGAATGTACCCGGCAGCTTCAAACCGCTCCGTCGTACCGAATTGCGAACGGCTTTAGTGTCGCGGTGATAGTCCTCCGGCGTCATG
>VOFE01000739.1_pt1 | contig 43644 bp, 48 predicted proteins | sample 5384071 | NCBI WGS metagenome assembly VOFE01 (sample SAMN12384724, study PRJNA508395) | human gut metagenome | isolation source: healthy gut D | host: Homo sapiens
GGAAACAATGCCACGAAGGATACCGAAATCGGCATTCTCTGCAATACATAGAGCAGAAAGGTTGACACCTTCTTTTGCAAGAACTTCAGTCACCTCTGTCAAACGACCGGACTTGTTCTCCAGAAAAATGGAAAGTTGTTTTGCTACCATAGGTTTATTTACTATTTGACGATTTACGATTTACCATGTACAATTTCTTTATCAATTTGCGGTTGTCGATGACGCGCTTGGTTTTGCCCACGCTACGTTCAATACTACGCGGTTCTACCAGCTTCACATTGACTCCCAATCCGAGTACACTCTGCAGACGCGCACCCAATTTCTTCTTCAGAGCCAACATCTTATTGATTTCATCAGAATAGAATTCCGGACGCACTTCAACCTGTAATTCCATGGTATCGGTATTATTTACGATCCACGATCAAAAGATAATGCGGTTCAAATTCCTCCATTTCAAGAATAACGGATTCTATTTGTGTCGGGGAATACATTGACACCACGAATAATCAACATATCGTCACTACGGCCAAGAATACGATCCATACGAACCAGCGTACGTCCACAAGTACATTTGTCATAATGCAAGGCAGTTAAGTCACGAGTACGGTAACGTAATAGTGGCATCCCTTCTTTTGTCAAATGAGTAAATACCAGTTCGCCGGTTTGCCCGGGTTCAACAGGTTGCAGGGTCTTGGGATCAATAATTTCCGGAAAATAATGGTCTTCATTCAAGTGAGTGCCGTGTTGGCATTCACATTCGTACCCCACACCCGGTCCGGCAATCTCACTCAAACCATAAATATCATAAGCCTTGATACCCAGTTTTTCTTCAATTTCATGGCGCATTTGCTCCGTCCAGGGTTCTGCACCAAAAGCACCGACTTTCAACTTGAATTCTTCGCGGGGTAAACCGGAGTCTTTGATCGCATCAGCCAGATAAAGTGCATAAGGAGTACAGCAAAGCACCGTTGAACCGAAATCATGCATCAGTGTGATTTGTTTCTCCGTATTACCGCTGGACATCGGAATCACGGATGCTCCGATATTTTCTGCACCGGCATGTGCTCCCAATCCACCTGTAAAAAGTCCGTATCCATAAGACACCTGGAAAATATCCGAACGGCCGGCACCATAAGCAGTAAAAGCACGTGAGATACATTCTGCCCATGAAGACAAGTCCTTACGGGTATATCCGACAACGGTCGGTTTTCCGGTAGTACCAGAAGACGCATGAATACGCACAATCTGACTCATCGGCACGGCACAAAGTCCGAACGGATAGTTATCTCTTAAATCATGTTTTGTGGTAAACGGCAGTTTCACAATATCATCAATACTGTTGATGTCATCGGGCGTGATACCCATTTCCTGCATTTTCTTCCGATAGAAGGGGTGTTGTGATAAACGTAATCTACAATTTTCTTGAGTCGTATGCTTTGAATCTTGCGAAGACTTTCGCGGTCCATACACTCAATGCTCTTTCATTCCAAATCATGTGTTTCTGGTATTACTAGTTGTATGAATCTGTTTTTGATATTAATATGTTGCAAAGTAAAGGATTTATTTGGAAAAATGATTTGTTATCTCGATTATTTTACCGAATATTGCTCCACTTTTTAGGATTTAACTATGAATTTTGAATTAACATCAGCCTACAAACCCACCGGAGACCAACCGGAAGCGATTGCCCAACTAACAGACGGAGTAATCCAGGGACTTCCTGCACAGACTTTATTAGGAGTTACCGGTTCGGGAAAGACATTCACTATCGCCAACGTTATTGCTAACATCAACAAGCCGACGTTGATTCTAAGCCATAACAAGACGCTGCCTGCACAGTTATACAGCGAGTTTAAGGCGTTTTTCCCAAATAATGCGGTAGAGTACTTTGTCTCTTATTATGACTATTATCAGCCGGAGGCCTATCTACCATCAACAGTGATACTTATATAGAAAAAGACCTTGCTATCAATGACGAAATTGACAAACTCCGTCTTGCTGCCACTTCTGCCCTACTCTCCGGACGAAAGGATGTGGTCGTGGTGTCTTCCGTTTCTTGTATCTATGGCATGGGAAATCCTTCGGACTTCTATAAAAATGTCATAGAAATCGAACGGGGACGTATGCTCGACCGCAACGTATTCCTCCGCCGGCTAGTAGATAGTTTATATGTACGCAACGACATTGACCTAAACCGTGGGAATTTCCGTGTCAAGGAGACACAGTAGATATTTATCTGGCCTATACGGACAATCTGCTCCGTGTCACTTTCTGGGGTGACGAAATTGACGGTATAGAAGAGGTAGACCCAGTGACCGGAGTCACCATTGCCCTTTCGAAGCTTACAAGATTTATCCGGCCAAATCTGTTCATGACTACCAAGGAGGCGACTCTCCGTGCCATTCATGAAATAGAAGATGATCTGACCAAACAGGTTGCCTTCTTTGAATCAATCGGCAAAGAATACGAGGCCAAACGGCTCTAGGAACGGGTTACTTATGATATGGAAATGATCCGGGAGTTGGGACACTGCTCCGGGATAGAGAACTATTCACGTTACTTCGACGGTCGGGCTGCCGGTACTCGTCCATACTGCCTGCTCGATTTCTTCCCGGACGATTTCTTGATTGTTATTGATGAAAGCCATGTTAGCGTACCACAAATCCGTGCCATGTACGGAGGAGACCGTGCCCGTAAAATCAATCTTGTAGAATATGGCTTCCGTTTGCCCGCAGCCATGGACAACCGTCCGTTAAAATTTGAAGAGTTTGCAGAAATGGCAAAGCAGGTGATCTATGTCAGCGCCACTCCGGCAGAATATGAATTGATTCAGTCTGAAGGTATTGTCGTAGAACAAGTGATTCGTCCCACCGGCCTGCTTGATCCTATCATTGAAGTCCGGCCGAGCCTGAATCAAATTGATGATTTAATGGAAGAAATCCAGCTTCGTATCGAAAAAGCGAACGTGTGCTTGTCACTACTCTCACCAAACGTATGGCTGAAGAACTGACCGAATATCTCCTTAATAATAATGTAAGATGCAATTATATCCACAGTGATGTCGACACTTTGGAGCGTGTGAAGATTATGGATGATCTCCGGCAAGGTATATACGATGTACTGATTGGTGTCAACCTGCTTCGTGAGGGGCTTGACCTTCCAGAAGTATCACTTGTTGCTATCCTTGATGCGGATAAGGAAGGATTCCTCCGTTCACACCGTTCCTGACACAGACCGCCGGACGTGCTGCCCGCAATGTCAATGGAAAAGTTATCATGTATGCCGACAGAATGACGGACAGTATGAAACTCACCATTGACGAGACTAACCGCCGCCGCGAAAACAGTTGGCTTACAATGAAGCAAACGGAATCACTCCCCAACAGATTAAAAAGGCTCGAAATCTATCAGTATTCGGAAATGCAAACTCGGAAACAGAAGAACTGCTGAAAGAAAAGCACGCTTATGTTGAACCTTCTACTCCGAATATTGCAGCAGATCCGGTGGTACAGTATATGAGCAAAGCGCAAATGGAAAAGAGCATCGAACGTACCCGCAAACTAATGCAAGAGGCAGCCAAGAAACTGGAATTTATCGAAGCTGCACAATATCGCGATGAATTATTGAAACTGGAAGACCTTATGAAGGAGAAATGGGGATAAACTTTCCTCATTCTCCACATACTATATTCTGGATATTAAGGGCTATAAATTCTTAACAAGTCTATAATACAAACATCCATTTTTTAATTAGTGTTATAAAAACACCTTTTATCTGCTGTTAATTTGCAGATATGGCAAAACAACGTATCTTTGCAGTGTGTTTTTCATAGTATTAGATTTAAGGTTAACAAAGGTTGGAGCAAGGCGTTGCTCCTTTTTTATGTCCATACATTTGATTTCCTGAAAAGAGTCGTATTTTTGTACACTATTCATATAAAAGGAAAATGAAACGAAAATTACTCTATATCACTTTAATAATAACCATTCTATGTGTAATTAGCATTATTATATGCAACCGGCGAATCAAGAAGAATGCATCTCAAAAATTATATACTGAAATTAAAGAAACACCTAAAAACAATGTAGGGCTATTGCTTGGTACTTCTCCCAAACTAAAAAACGGGAATAACAATTTATATTTTGACTACCGTATTTTTGCAACTCTTGAATTATACAAAGCCGGGAAGATAAATTATATCCTCATCAGTGGCGACAATCGTAAAGAAAATTATAATGAACCGGAAGAGATGAAGAAAGCACTTATGCAAAGAGGAGTCTCGGAAAAATACATTTATCTGGATTATGCAGGATTTCGCACACTCGATTCCGTTGTTCGTGCCAAAGAAGTGTTCGGACAAAGCCGACTAACAATTATTTCTCAACGTTTTCACAATGAACGAGCTATTTATTTAGCAGAAAAGAATGGAATAAACGCTATCGGTTACAACGCCAAAGACGTGAATGCTTATTCAGGACTGAAAACTAATATTCGAGAATTATTTGCAAGAGTCAAGATGTTTATTGACTTGGCAATAAACAAACAACCTCATTTTTTAGGAGACAAGATTATTATCGGAAAATAAAAACAATTATGGAACAACAAATTCAACTGAACGAACACAACAAGCAAGAGTATCCTCCTATGCACACGGCGGAGCATTTATTGAATGCCACTATGGTGAAGACATTCGGTTGTCCACGCTCACGTAATGCCCATATAGAAAGGAAAAAAGTAAATGTGACTATATTCTTTCCTCTTCTCCGACAGCGGAACAAATTCAAGCGATCGAAAATAAGGTGAACGAAGTAATCAACCAGAACTTGCCCGTAACAATTGAATTCATGACACACGAACAGGCAAAAATATTGTAGATCTTAGCAAGTTGCCGAAAGATGCCAGCGAAACACTTCGCATCATACGTATAGGAGATTATGACGCTTGCGCTTGTATCGGGGCACACGTCTCCCATACCTCCGAAGTGGGCATTTTCAAAATCATTAGCTATGATTATGACGAAGCAAGACAAACTCTACGATTAAGATTCAAACTGGTTTAAAAGGGAAGCACAGTTTATGCAAAGAGTTTCAAACGGATTTGGAACACATTGTTTCAACCCTACTTGAAACAATGTGTTTCCCTGCTAGAAACAAATTCAACCTACCGTTTACCGGCTTTTCCTATAGCTAATCACCGCCCAACTATTGAAGAATACAGCAAAAAGAGACAGAATGCCTATCTCCGGCAATAAATCGACCAAGCCGCTTCCTTTCAGATATACCATACGCATCGCCTCTATAAAATATTTTAAAGGATTGAATACAGTGATAGCCTGCGCCCATTCCGGCATACTGCTAACCGGTGTAAACAGTCCGCTCATCAACATCAGAATCAACATGAAAAAGAACATCACAAACATAGATTGCTGCATCGTCGCTGAATAGTTGGATATAACCAACCCAAAACCGGACATCACCAGTACAAAAAAATCACCAAGAGATAGATCATACTAAAATGCCCCACAGGTACTATCCCATAAAGCAGCCAAGCCAACACAAAACATAATGTCAACACAATAAAACCTACAATCCAGTAAGGCAAAAGTTTAGCAAGAATAAAAGTAAATTTAGGTACAGGAGTAACATTTATCTGTTCAATGGTCCCGACTTCTTTCTCACTGACCACATTCAAAGCCGGCAGAAAACCACAAATCAATGTCAACAGCATTGCCATTAATGCCGGAATCATATAGAGCTTATAATTCAGATTCGGGTTAAACAGCCCTTGCGTATCAATACGGATAGAAGGAATGATTCCGGATACAGAAACAGCCTCCGGACGTTCCGAGCGTAATTCGGACGCATAACCATTAATAATAGCGGTCAGATAAGAACTGCCTAATCCGCCTTTTGTTCCATTCACCGAGTTGGCGGCTACTAATATGTGCGCATCTCTCCCATTCATCCAGTCACGCTCCAAATGCCTAGGAATCTCCATGACAATATCCGCCGTACCCAGTTCAATATTCCGTAATCCTTCTTCATACGAAGCCGGGACCTCCGTTAAATGGAAATAAGTAGAAGCGGCAATCTTATTCACCAATCGTTGCGAAACTGCAGAATGGTCATTGTCAACTATATTCAACCGAATATTCTTTATCTCCATATTCACCGCCCAAGGCATCAACAGCATAATCATACAAGGAAAAATAAGAATCAACTTCGGTAGAAACGAGTTGCGAAGCAACTGTTTAAACTCTTTTTCTATCAGAAACTTTATCATAACCGTTACTCCAATCGATATTTAAACTTCTTAATGCTGACAGTGATAAGCACGGTTGCCATTAACAACAAAATGCCAATCTCCTTAAATACCAGTACAACCGATACTCCTTCAATCATCAGTTTACGTACAGCCTGGATATACCAGCGGGCCGGAATAATATCCGATATCAACTGAAGAATCAACGGCATACTCTCCACAGGGAAAATCATACCGGACAACACCATGGTAGGCATCATCAGAATCATGCCGGAAGCCAGCATAGCCGCCACTTGTGTACGTGTTACCGATGAAATCAGCAATCCCAACGACAACGAGACAAAAATAAACAGCAAAGACACCACCACCAACCAAAACAGGCTGCCCACTACCGGTACATCCAGTACAAATACAGAAAGCAACAGAATCGTCACCAAATTGACAAACGACAATACAAAATAAGGAACTGCCTTCGCCAGAATGATAAACAGCGGTTTGACAGGCGATACCAACAAGACTTCCATTGTGCCTGTTTCCTTCTCACGGACAATAGAGATAGAAGTCATCATTGCGCAAATCAACATCAAAATCAATCCCATTACTCCCGGAACAAAGTTATAGGCGCTCTTCATTTGCGGGTTATACAGTAACTTTATGTCCGGAGTCAGACGAGCCGACGACGATATGCCCGGAGATATCATCTCCTGTCCTGCCGCAGACACAATGCCCGTAGCATAGTTGATTTGCGAGGTCGACATATTAGGGTCTGTTGCATCCACAATCAACTGGACACGTGCGTCACCGCAATAAAGTCCGTCGGCAAAATGTTCGTTAAAGACAACCACCATATCTATTTTATTTTTCAAGAAGGCAGCCTCCATTTCCCGCGGAGAATGAAAACGCCTGGTGACAGTGAAATACTCACTAGCATCCAGCCGATCAATGATTTTCCGTGTCACCACATCATTAGAGGGATCGAGAACAGCAAGCCGGACATTTTTTACCTCCGTACTGATAGCGAAGCCGAATAGGATAATCTGCACGACAGGCATTCCCAACAGAATCAGCATCGTACGCCGATCCCGGAAAATATGGTAAAACTCCTTCTTTACGAAAGCTATAAACTGTTTCATAATCAATCTGTCTTTACGTACCGCATGGCGGGCCAATTGTTGGAAAACATCATCCATTGTATCTGCTCCGAACTGCTGCTTCAGACGGGCCGGTGTGTCAAGAGCCTTGATCTGCCCGTCCACCATAATGGAAATCCGGTTACAATATTCAGCCTCATCCATATAATGCGTAGTTACAAATACAGTAATTCCCCGGTCGGCTGCCTGATAGATCAGTTCCCAGAACTGCCGGCGCGTAGCAGGGTCAACCCCGCCCGTAGGTTCATCCAGAAAGACAATTCTCGGCTCATGGAAAATAGAGACCGAAAAAGCCAGCTTCTGTTTCCAGCCCAAAGGAAGGCTTTTAACCAACGTGTTCCGCTCGGCAGAAAATCCCAAGCGTTCCAGCAGTTCATCAGTCTTCTGTTCTATATCTTTTTCCTTCATCCCATAAATCCCCGCAAACAGGCGAATGTTCTCCCAAACCTTCAAATCCTCATATAGAGAGAATTTTTGGCTCATATAGCCAATATGCTTTTTCACTTGTTCCGCTTCCCGGGATATATCAAATCCGGCGACTTTCCCTACCCCGGACGTTGGCTTGCTTAGTCCGCATAACATACGCATGGCAGTCGTCTTACCTGCTCCATTGGCTCCAAGAAAACCGAAAATTTCTCCACGGTTCACTTGAAAGAAATATGGTCGACCGCAGTGAAATTGCCGAAACATTTTGTCAGCTGTTCTACTTCAATAACAGGAGCCATTGTATGTTGTACTTCTTCCCGTTCCAACGAAGGCGGACAAAGAATGGAAGCAAATTCCTGTAAAATCCGTTCGGGAGTATCAATTCCATGAATCTCTCCATGATTGATAAAAGCTATCCGGTCGCACTGGCGGGCTTCATCCATAATAGGAGTCGAAACAATAATCGTAATGCCCTGTTCCCGTAAGTTTCGCAACATCTGCCAGAACTCTTTACGAGACACCGGATCAACTCCTGTGGTAGGTTCATCCAAGAACAAAATATCGGGTTTGTGAATCAGCGCACAACTTAATGCAAGTTTCTGCTTCATACCTCCCGACAAAGCTCCCGCTCTCCGCTTCTTAAAAGGCTCTATCTGTTGACAAATATCTTTAATTAAATCATAATTCTCCTGAACTGTCGTATGGAACACGGTAGCAAAAACTCCAGATTCTCTTCTACCGAAAGATCCTGGTACAAAAGAAAAACGACCGGGCATATACCCCACTTTGGTACGAATCAGTTCATAGTCTTCCACCACATTCAGCCCTCCGACAGTTGCCGAGCCTTTATCTGCAAGCAACAGGGTCGTCAAGATGCGGAACAACGTACTCTTGCCCGCACCATCGGGACCAATAAGCCCGAAGATTTCCCCTGCTCTACAACAAGAGAAACCTCTTTCAGAGCTTCCACTTTTCCGTAGCTCTTACTTACATACTTTACAACGACTATAGGTTCTCCTTTTCTCATCTTTCCTGTTCTTCGTCATCAAAACTTGACTCCGCCATACATACCAATTTTCAACGCTCCGTCATTTTCCACGGCAATCTTTACCGCATACACCAGATTGGCACGTTCGTTCTTCGTCAGAATGGTTTTGGGTGTAAATTCCGACCGTTCGGAAATCCACGTCACTACCCCCGGATAAGCCTTCTGCTCCGAATTTCCATAATCGGAATATACCGTCACCTTATCACCCAGTTTCACTTGTGATAGCTGCTCCGAAGTGATGTAAGCCCGCAGATACATACGACCTATTTCGGCCACCTTAAACAGAGGTTTGCCAACAGCCGCCAGTTCACCGGCTTCTGCATATTTCGCTAATACCGTGCCTTCATTCGGCGACTGAATATGACACTTATTCAATTGGTCTTTCACTTGTGCCACTTGTATGGCAACGGGTTTCCCTGCTCCGTCAAACTATTCGTGCTATTCAGCAACGATGATTCTTGAGCTGCAAGCTGTCGTTCAAGCAGTTTAACCTGCGCATCCCAGTCATCCAGTTGTTTCTGGTTTGCCGCTCCTGCCGTAAGCAAACTCTCCACTCTCTTTTTTCTCCCGCTCAGCCGTAGCAATCTGCTGTTTGGTAGCAGCAATTTGTTTGGCTAAATCCGGACGCTGGCTTTCCACCGATTTCATGTTAGCCTCCAGTTGTAGTTTTTCAAGTACAACTGAAGCGTATCCACCAGGCCGATTTCCTCTCCAGTCTGCAACCGCTTCCCTTCCTCAATATCCAAATTCAACAATTTGCCGGCAGCTTCAGCGGAAACTATAACTTCCGTTGCTTCAAACGTGCCTGTCGCATCATAGTCAGGCGTTCCATTTCCGCAGGCAGATAGCATTGTCAATGCTATCCCTCCTATTCCTATTTTTATCATTCGTTTCATATCCGAAGAAAATCTAATTAATGGTTTGTAGTATATTTCAATTGATAGATACCTTTCAACCGCTGGATTTCGTGCATCGCTTTCGTCTGGCGTGCCAAACTTTCATTCGTCAGTTCCCGAAGCATCTCAGTCACCGTCAAAGTACCGTTCGCCACTTTGGCTTCCGCCGATTTCCGAATGTTGGTACGCAAGCGGATAATCTCGTCATCATCCTTCATCTGTTTCTCCAATGAACGAATTGCCTGATCCTGCTGCGTCATTTCCAGACGCGTATTAAAAAGAAACACATCACGGTTATTATTCAGTTGCCGACGTTTGTTCTCAATCACCTGCCGGTCATTCTTCAGTGTATACAGACTCCCGAAATTCCACGAGAGTCGGACACCGGCTATATAATAAGGAGAGAACTCATTCTTCAGCATATTCAATCCCGGATTCCCATAAGCACCTTGCACATATAATCCAAACTGTGGCAAGTGGCGTACATTCAATGCTTTCTCCTGTATCTGCAACCCTGCACCCTGCGCATCAAACAACGACAGTTCCGGCCGGCGGATGTCGCTGACTGCCGAAACATCATTTTGCGGAACCGGTTTCTCCAGTTGTGTTTCCTGAGATAATTCCTCGCCTATCAATATGGAAAGCATCTCCAGATACGCAACGCGCAAGGAAGCAAGTTCCACTCTTTTCTGCTGCGTGTTCAACTGCTCCACCTTCACAGCGTCCAGATCAGCCTGATTAGCAATTCCATTTTCCACATAGGCGGTGATCTGACGATAATTCCGTCCCAACTCATCCTGCAACAAAGCATTCTGCCGCAACTGCTCATCCAGTAAAAGTATCCCGAAATAAAGATCATTTACCCGGCTATTCAACGAATACATATCCACGTTCAGCTTCTCTTTCTCCACGTCAGCCTCCGCTATCGTCTGTTTCTTCTGCATCCGGATTCCTCCACCGTCCCAGATTTTCTGTTGCAGTTCCAGCATTACCTGATATTGGTCTTTAGGCAATCTCTTTAGTTCCACACCGGGAATCTTCACCGGCAATTCCGTCACATCACTTTGATAAGAAGCCTTGGCGAAAAAAGAGCAAACTGAGGCAGATAACCTTTGGCCGCATTCTCCAGATTATATTCCTTTGTCTTCTCCACCAATCCATATTGATGTACCAACGGATAATTTTCCTGCGTCTTTCGTTGACATTCCTCCAACGTGATTTGCGCATACATCCCGATACAAACAATAAAAAAGGAGAGACTGAAAACCATTCTTTTCATACGCATCTTTTTCTATTAGTTTTTCGAAAGACAAAGATAAGAGGTTTCAAATATACAGTCACTCTCTATGAGTTGGTAAATATGTTCCAATAGTTCGATAAATCAGAAAAAAAGAATTAAGAAATATCTTTTTATTACCTTTGCAGGAAAAGAAAAAAAGAATGGAACAGAAGAAAGCACCGTTAGACTTGGGACTTAAAATGTTGGAGAACTACAAAATTGTTCGTCATAACGAATTTCGTTTTATTTCCTCTGAGTTCGGATTCGTCAACAGCTTCATTAAAATGGAACCGAGTCTTTTCGCGTTCGGACAGCCGTATCGTATAAAAGAAGGTCGTATCGCACTGGTCAAACAAGGCGTTGCACGTGTTTCTATTAATCTGATAGAACATAATCTGCAAGCAGGAAACCTATCATTAATGACTCCCACCTCTATTATTCAGGTCATAGAAGTCTCTCCTGATTTCGATATGCAAATGATAGCCATAGATAACAACTTCCTCCCTATCTCCGAGAAAGAAGATTTTTTCACCTATCTCTTACATCATCAAAGAAACATTCTGTTATCATTAACTCCACAGGAACATATACAACTAGAGAAGTATTTCAGTTTAATCTGGAGCATTCTGCAAGAACCTCCTTTCCGCCGGGAAGCTATACGACATCTTATCGCCAGCCTTTTATACAATATAGAATATATAGCTAAACACTATAATCAAATGAAAGGAGAGCGTTTGACACATCAAGAGAGTATTTTCCAGCAATTTATTTCTCTAGTCAACTCTTATAGCAAGACAGAACGCAATGTCGGCTTTTACGCAGACAAGTTATGCCTCACCCCCGTTATCTGAACACTGTAATCCGGCAGACCAGCCAGCAAACAGTAATGGACTGGATAAACCAGTCCATTATACTAGAAGCTAAAGTATTGCTAAAACATAGCAACCTGCTTGTCTATCAAATTTCTGATGAATTGAACTTCCCTAATCCTTCTTTTTCTGTAAGTTTTTCAAGCGAATGACAGGAATGACGCCACAAGAATATCAGAAATCGGAATGAGTTCTTATTTTGAAAACTCTTTGATTCTCTGTTCTTCTTCAATTTACAAATCAGCAGCGTATCATCTTTTTCGGCAATAATATATCCGTCCAATCCTTGTATTACCACGCGCTTTTCTTCACTGGTATGAACAATACAATTCTTGCTTTCATACAAACGAATATCAGTTCCCACCATAGCATTGCCCGACTTATCCTGTGGCAATAGTCCACGGAGGGCTCCCCATGTCCCTAAATCCGACCAGCCGAAAGAAGCAGGAAGCACATAGATCTCCTGTGCCTTCTCCATTACTGCATAGTCAATAGAAATACTTTCACAGGTCGGAAACAGCTTCTTGATTGATTCATTTTCTTTTTCAGTATAGAAATCCGGGAAAATACGATCAAAAATCTGTGCTATCCCGGAGCATATACACGCATCACGGAAGTAATAGTACGCACATTCCATACAAAGATTCCTGCATTCCAAAAGTAATTGCCTTCCAACAGATATTTCTCGGCCGTTTCTTTGTCCGGTTTTTCCTTAAATGCATCTACTGTAAATATCTCCTTATCAGTTTGAAGCTGGTCGGCGGCGGCAATATAACCGTATCCCGTTTCCGCACGGGTCGGCCGGATACCGATTGTCACAATGGCACTGCTATCATCAGTGAAACGAAGAGCTTTCTCCACCACCCGACGGAATTCTCCCGTATCAATAACCAATGCGTCCGAAGGAGTCACCACCACATTAGCATTCGGATGTTTTTCTTTATCTTCCAACAGGCAAAAGCAATGCAGGGCGCAGTATTGCGCGCACAAGGCTCCGCCAAAATATTACTTTCCGGAATTTCCGGCAACTGCTCCCGAACAATATCAATGTATTTTTCAGAAGTTACGACCCACATATTTTCTCTGGGACAGACACCGTCAAACCGATCTGCCGTCAACTGAATCAGTGAGCGTCCACATCCCATTACATCAATAAATTGTTTGGGACATTCCGGCGTGCTCATCGGCCAAAAGCGGCTACCGATGCCACCAGCCATTATTACCACATGATTATCCATACCTGTTATTCTCCTATAAAAAACACATTTGAAATAATTGCGCAATTTATCTCCAAAATGTCCAACTTTACAAGAAAAACAAAACACTTTTATCATTATTCCGCAAAGAGCCCCACTTCTAGTTAATCCACACCTGCATATTTTCCTGTTTTCCTTTCCTTTTCCGAGTTCCAATTAGCATTAGCAAACGGAAGTTGTGCATCAACATTCTTCAGCCATTTCTCAAGAATCCCCTCAATTCATTTACTTTATCAGGGTTCTTCTTACTTAAATCCTCTTTTTCCCCGATATCTTCTTTCAAGTTATATAACTCATACGTATGAGTCTCATATTGCTTTATCAACTTCCATTCACCCAGTCGGACGGATGAGTAAGGACGAGCACCTCCATTATGATAATGAGGATAGTGCCAGAACAACGGACGCACTTTCAAATCCTCCCCTTTTATCACAGGCAACAATGAAATTCCGTCCACTTTCTCATCTTTCAGTTCCACGCAAGCAACATCCAAAACCGTTGAGAATAAATCCATAGTAATGACAGGAGTACTATTTCGTTGATTGGGCAAAATATGTCCCTTCAATAAGTAATAAGGGGTACACGTACTCCTCCTTCATACTCCGAGCCTTTCCCTTTCCGTAACGGATAACTCCCGGAAATCCGATGAACAGCTCCGTTATCGCTAGTCACTATTATTAAAGTATTATCAATATCCCTTTACGCTCCAATGCAGCCAGCAATTTCGCCAAACTTTCATCAACGCTCTGAATCATTGCTGCATAAGTGGCATTATGCTGAAAATATGAACTATCAGCCAAAGCCTCGTATTTCTTCTCCAATTCAGGTTTAGCTCCTAAAGGAGTATGTACTGCATAATGAGCCAAATTCAAGTAAAAAGGTGAATCCCCATGTGTTTCTATCAGATGTACCGCCTCATCCGTCAACCGATCTGTCAAATACTCTCCTTCTTTCCCATTTTCCAGTCTGGGCAAACAATACGGAGAGAAATAGCCGTTGCATCCTTGTTTGTTCTTAATCGGGGCACCTTTATAATTACCTGCAATATTCACATCAAAACCTTGATTTTCCGGCCAATATTTTTCATCATCCCCAAGTGCCACTTTCCGATGTGCCAAGTCCGATATCCTACTTCTTTCAGATATTCCGCTATCGTTTTTCTTCTAAAGAAAGAAACTTTGTCCAATCGGGAATGCTTAGTTTCTCCCAAGGATAATTCCACCCGGCAATCCAATCCGTCAGATGAAGCCGGGCAGGATATTTTCCTGTCATAAGCGCGGCACGGGTAGGTGAACTTACCGTACACGCTGCATAAGCGTCTGTAAAAGTATTCCGGAACGTGCCAAACGATCAATCGTCGGGGTCTGATAAAACTTACTTCCATAACATCCGAAATCATTCCAACCCAAATCATCAATCAGAAACATCACAATGTTCGGTCCGGATGTTTCTCCATGCTGTGCAAATAGAGAGACAACAGATAATAGAGAAAATGTCGTTACAACTCCTTTTCTTACTCCTGATTTCATTTCTTTTCTTCCCATTTAAAATATTCACTTTCTGTCCGTGCCTTCATCGCCAACTTTCGTAACTCATCAGCCTTTTGGGAGTTCTGTCTTATCAAGTTCTTTTCTTCCCCGACATCATCCGGAAGATAATATAATTCTTCTTGCAACTCTCCCGGTTTCGACATATTCAACCGGACTAGTTTCCAACCGTCTTTCAGAATTGACTGTTTTCCTCCCTGCTCATAAAACTCATAATATATATACTCATGATTACGGGCTACGTCCCCATTTCCTATCAACAAAGGCAAATAAGAAATACCGTCAATGCCTTTTACCTTTTCAGCTCCGACAAGCTCGGTAACAGTCGGCAAAAAATCCCAAAATGCAGAAATATGTTCCACAGTCTTCTTTTCTTTTTATCATCTTCGGCCAGTTCACAATAAACGGTGCCCGTACCCCCTCCTTCATATAAATCTCTTTTATATCCACGATACGGTCCATTGCTATCAAAAAAAATCCGGCTCATGCCCGCCGACACAATGTACTCCGTTATCAGAAGAGAAAATAAAATTGTATTTTCCCAAATCCCTTTCTCTTTTAGTAACCGGATTATCTGCCCTACATTTTTATCTATTTCACTCACCATGGACGCATACGCAGCCTTCGGTTTCATTTGCGTTTTGAAGCCTTTTGCTTATTGTTTATAAATGGCGTTTCCGGAAAAGCGTCCTCATATTGGCCCAAATCCGGATAATCCAAATCTGCGTGCGGAGGCGTTATGGCAAAATAAGCAAAAAAAGGATGATGAGCGTTTTCCCGAATAAAATTCAATCCTTTCTCCATAATCAAGAAATGGCTATATACTTTCTTATTCAACATCACTTTATCTTCATTCTCATACAAGTATTCCGGATAGTAACGATGAGCCGCTCCCTGGCTTAAATAACCGAAAAAATAATCAAATCCTTTTCTAACAGGACTTCCGGTAGTATGAGGTCCTCCCAATCCCCACTTACCAACGCACATAGTGGCATATCCTTTTTTCTTTTAAAACCTCTGCCACGGTAACTTCTTCTTCAGGTAAATGTAAATCAAAGAACCCTTCTTCCGATTTAATTCCTTTATTTCCACGAATATATGCATGTCCTGTATGTTTTCCCGTCAATAAGCAACAACGAGAAGGTGCACTGACAGTAGACCCGCTATAATGATTAGTAAACAATAATCCTTTCTCCGCCAACTGGTCTATATTGGGGGTTTTTATCTTTTTCTGACCATAACATCCTAAATCACCGATTCCCATATCATCAGCTAAGACAAATACGATGTTCGGATTCTCACGATTCTTTTGTGCCGAGAGTTCCACTGAAGTAGAAGCCAACAATGCTCCCATTAATAATATAGGCTTATTCATCATGCGTTTTTTTGCGTTGATTAATCATTGATATATCCCAAAGATTTCAAAAAAGCCACAGTCTCAACCATTGTTTTTTCAAAATACTCTTTATGCTGTGAGTTAAAAAATCCATGTTTCTGTCCCGGGTATAAGAACAGGTCACATCGAGCCCCTCCAACAGTTTTCATTTTCTCCTTAAACTTCCGTGCAGTCTCTACTGAAATGATATTATCTTCTGTACCCAAAAAGAAAATGGTTGGGGAGCATTTTTTCTTTATATTGTGCATAGGAGAAAAATCCTCATAATAATCTCTTACTCTATTAAAACCATATCCCTCGGGACCATTATCAACAACCGGATTAAACAGAATCAGAGCTTTAGGAACGGGTGAGACAGAAAGATCATCTTCCGGATGATTTATATTATCACAAAATGCAGTCGCAGCAGCCAAATGTCCGCCTGCCGATCCGCCACTTGCCAATATCTTTTCCGGATCAATACGTAAGGATACTGCATTCTTCTTCAAAAAGCGCATTGCAGCCTTAGCATCCATCAATGCTTCTTTCGAGTAGTGCCGGCATTGTTTTTTGTGCGATAATCGGCTAATACAACTGTTATTCCATATTCCGCCAGATACTTTGCCTGCAGCTCAAACTGCTTGGGGAGCCTGAGTTCCACCCTCCACCGAAAAAGAAAACAACAGCCGGATTATTCTGTATCTTCCTCCCTTTAGCATAATACATATATAATTTGCCGGTAGGACTATCAAGATAGGTTAAAACCGTATCCGCCTTTACATTACTCCGGTCATCCTTATCTTCATAACTATGTGCCCGGACACTTCCGACAACAACAAATATCCCTAGTAATAAACATATACTTCTCACAAGAGATTCATGAATTTTCTTTTCCATAATTATATCTATTTATTCATTACGATCTATCATTCCGGTTCGCATAGACTTTCCTTATTTCTCCCTGAACCTCAATACAAGTTCGTCACGGGCTTCTAAAGATTTGCCCATAAAAGCATTGACATATTCATGGCTATCCAACCCTTCAGGCATAGAAACGCCCACCAGCTTACCTAAAGACGCAATCAAATCCAACGGACTGACCAGAGCATCCGACACAACCGGAGAAATCTTTCCTTTCAATATACAAAAAATGGAACATGATTATTTTCATCAACCGAACTGCGATAACTGGAAAAAACTATTAATGTATTATCCAACATCTCCTGTCAGATAAACAAGATAACAACTTCCCAATATATTTATCTATCTCCTCATGAATAGAAGAAACAGTTTCTCCTCCCAAACCATAATACAAGAAAAAGGTTCTTTCTTTTGACGTGAAATAAAATCCACCGCCTCATATATGGAATAATCCGACAGACCTATATCAGCCTCACTACCCGAATAACCAAATCCCATTCGTCGGGCAGTTTCTCCAGGTATTTGTTCCACCTTCGAATGCCAAGTACCGATAGCCGCAGTTTTATATCCCACTTTCTTCATCATTTCAGGCAAAGTAATCATTTCTTCACCCCCTGTCTCCTTCCACGGACATCTTCCTGTCATCAAAGCATATTGTCCGGAAGCTGAATTTGATGAAATAGAATATCCATTTGTGAAGCATACTCCTTCTTGTGCCAGCCTATCAATATTGGGAGTAGCAGAAACTGATTCCTGTCCATACACCCCAATATCAATATAACTTAAACTATCTGCCATAATAACCAATAAATTAGGCTTCACTACATTATCAGAAGAAGAAGTACATCCTACAAACATTATTATATAAACTAAAAGATAAACATTCTTCATACCTTTATCTATCAAAACTAATGCTCTTTTTATCACTACCCACCTATTACCACTCTTCATAACGCAAATCTTTTAACGGGTCTTGTCTGCGAATCAACGTCTCCTCGACCTCATATTTCTTCCCCGATTTTGTATAACGATACTTCAATGAAATCTCAAGATTTTCTCCCGAATCATCAAATGTACCGCTACCATCAGTTATCTCAATACCACCTTCGGCAGTCTCTACCTTCACCTTATGATCGGACTGAAATGTCATCTTTACCTTTTCATTGGCAACAATAGCATTATTACCTACTCCTTGCCGTAACAACACATCTTTTGCCCACGTACTCACCTCACGCGTGTCATTTTTCGACAAATCAGCCTTTCCATACGATTCTGTATTCAATATGCCACCGGATGCATCCAGTTCACTCACTTTACCTTTTTATATAGTATGTCCCATGATACGTACTAATATATTTTACTGCCACGATACTATATTCTTGTCCTTCCAATACCTTATCCAACGAACTGGATGTCACCTTGAACGGCAATGCATAATGAGTTTTTGCACAAGCTTCATCTTCATAAAAAGCATTAGTGAAAGTGATAGCGACATCCGCCACTGCCAAGGTATTTTTAGCAACTCGGAATGTATTATTATCCGACAGTGTATAATATTCTTTCGGAAGAATTTCCAACCCTGTTCCAGCCAATAAAGCCGGATCAATTTCAAATTCCGCCCAGTCATTCATATCAACGTCTCTTTTTCCGTCAATAGCCACTCCTACTCTGATCTGCATATCTCTATCAGCTATCACAGTTCTCAACGGTCTTTGAGAGGCGAAATAAGTAGTAGAATAATCATAGTCTTTTGCATAATCCTCATAACATGATGACATGAGCAACACACACAAAACATAATACAATATATTTATCTTTTTCATATTACAGCGTTTTTAAGATTATCATTTCCAACCCAGATTATTAACCAAATTAGGATTCTTCACACATTCATCATAAGGAAGCGGAGAATAATAGTAACGAATATCATCAAATTTGCGTTCTTCCACTTTCTGAGAAGTATAAACCAAATCGTTTCCTTCTTTTGTTACCACCGCTCCCTTCACTGCTTCATTCAAAGGCAATAGGCATCTGCGTATATCATAATATCTCTGGTTCTCAAAGGCCAGTTCCAAACGCCTCTCATTCTGTATTAATATCCGGAAAGACTCTTTGCTGGCAGCCATCTCATCCAAATACTTCGTATCAGTAATTCCTCCTGAAGTCTGACGAATCGTCTTGATTACCTGATAAGCAGTAAACTTGCAAATACCGTCTGGATCTTTCCCTTTAGGCCCCCAAGCCTCGTTAGCGGCTTCTGCGTAATTCAGAAAGACTTCCGCTTTACGGAGAATCGGATAATAATGCTGCGCATTAGTGGAGGTTATCGGGTCTAACATCTTCTCATTCTTTGACAGAAATTTAGCTAGATAATATCCCGACCGGGATGCAAAAGGATCATAAGACTGTGAATCCTTACCACCATAAACAACATCAATAGGTGAACCTGTATTACCATATACAGCACCATGATAATAAATATTCAAATAGAAACGGTTATCTCTCCCATTATACGGATCTTCCGGATCGTAACCGGATTTTTGAGCATCAGATATAGGATAACCGGTAGCTTTCATCGGAAAGGCATCCACTAGATTCTGCGAAGGTACTGTGTTAGCCTTACCTAAATAATAAGGAGTGAAATGTTTATTTTCCAAATCCCTTGAGTTAAAATAAATACGGAAAAGAAACTCGGCAGGTGTTGCGTTACCGGCATCTGCCAAATCAATTGCTTTTTAAACCGTAAAAGTTACCAAAACCATTCATTTTCAGAACCTCATCCGCAATTATAGCAGCGGTTGCCCACTTATCATTATAAGTGGCCTCATCCTTCACTGTAAAATCACCCATTCCATTTATTTTCGTCAAGGCGTCCGATTGGAAAGCAGGGCTCGCAGCATATAATGCAGTCCTACTTTTTAAAGCTGCAGCAGCTAATTGAGTGGCACGTCCTATTTCAGTAGCTCCAAGAACGGGATCATCTCCCGAATACTGTGCAGGCAAACATTCAATTGCTACGTCGCAATCGGCCATAATCTGTTCCGCACATTTCTGATACGTATCACGCTCAAATGAAGTCACATTTGCCGCTTCTTCTTCAGTAATAAAATGTAAAGCAAGCGGATAACCAAGTGCTCTGCCATCATCAGTCTTCCCTCCGTATTGCTGTAACATCCTGAATCCCCAGAACGCACGTAAAAAATAGGCCTCACCTTTCAAACGTTTCTTGTAAGCAGCATCCTTATCAGCATCAATCTTATCATATTTTGTACCATCACCCAGTCCGTTCTCCAGAAAACTATTAATATATTGAAACTGTTGGTAACAACTACTCCAAATTCCCAACGGATTATCTGTCGCAGAATACTTACCCATAGCCAATTTGTATACAGAGGAACTATACAAACTGGTTAACGCATTGTCCGTCGCTGCATCCAAAAAATTATTTCCATAATTATCCGGTCGATTAGGAATGGCACGGTATGCATTATTCAGAACTCCTTGGGCAACTTCCGATACAGTCCAGATATACTTCGATTCCCATTCATTGTTCGTTTTTTCATCCCATACATCACTACAAGAACTCAAAGTCCCCAAGAGCAATGGAAATATATATATCAATCTAACCTTTTTCATAATTCAGTTCTATTAAGTTACTCAAAATGTTACAGTTACTCCACCAGTCAACGTCCGATAAACAGGATAATTATTAATTCCCGCATTTATCAATTCCGGATCCAGCTTTTTTCTTCAGATAAAGAGAACAGATTCGTTCCACGGCCAAATATCTTTATCTTCTTCGCCAAAGCATTCTCTTTCTTATTAGTTATAGTATAGCTAAGTTCAACGTTCTTCAGCCGAAAATAAGAACCATTCCCCAACCAAAAACTGGAATTAACGAAATTATTATCACCTTCCGTAGTAGTAAGACGAGGATAAGTTCCATTCGGGTTATTTTCGGGATGCCATCTGTCTAAAGCAAGCACTGAATATTTGCCCTCTCCTTTATTCTGATAATAGGCATTGTTTTTCCATACATCCAGGCCCAATTCGGCAGTACCCAAAATATATAATCCCCAGTTTTTATATTGTAAATTAGCATCAATACCGAATACAGTTCTCGGATACGAATTCCCCAGCATTTTTTGTCTCTCGCATCCACTACACCATCATTATTCAAGTCAGCATAAGCTATATCACCTTCCTGATAGTTCCCTAACAATTGGGATATATTTCTTCCTAAAGATACATCTTTACCAAATAATCCTAATGCTTGATAACCAATCATCGCATCGGTTGGTTTATCCACACTTCTTAAATACGAATCCGGATAATTCACTTCATTCCATTTGAGTAGTTTATTTTTAGACCAGGTAACATTGGCACCTACCTGATAAGAAAAATCCCCATTGCGGTCACTCCACTGCACATAAGCATCAATTCCATTATTACGTACCTTGCCAATATTACGATAACTGATAAAGTTTCCCAATACATCAGCATAGGTATTACTCTGAACTCCGATAATGTTATCGCGCAATTCGTTGAAGTAATTGATTTCCGCTTTCAAGCGGTTCCTCAAGAAAATCCTTCCACACCGATATTCCATTCCGTAGAACGTTCCCACTTCAAGTCTTTATTACCCAAACGTACAAATTGAGTCGTATGGTATGTAGATTTATTCTGTTCACCCAAAGATAGATTATCTCCGTTCTTCCAAGCAGTTTTATACAACAGAAAGTCAGTGCTTCTATCATACCCGAGAATCCCTACACTTGCTTTTACTTTCAGGAAATTAACAACATCGCAATCTATCAGAAAAGCTTCATTCGAAAGAATCCAACCAGCCCCAATAGCACCCGATAAAAAATATCGGCTATTCTTTTCAAAACGGTTACTGCCCATTAACGCCCCATCTCCTTCAAACACATATTTATTATCGAAGCCATAATTCAAACGTAATGTAGTATTTGTGTTCTTTACATCCTGTGCATCTCCCTTCACTTCATCCTGATAATAATGATAAGCCAACATAGCTGCTAAATCATGTTTCCCAAAACGATTGGAATAGCCGACATTCGCACGCCACCCCAGAGTCCGGCGAGTTTCTTCCCCCATTCTGGACTGGTCATCCTGCAAATTCAGTTGTTTCATCTGGCGAAATTCCGGTTCTCCGTCAATTATGTTACTAATAGCATAGGTAGGATATACATTCACCTGTCCCTGCCGGAAATAATTATAATTATCAAAAGTCATAAAAGCGCTCGCACGCAATCCTTTTACAAGTTTATCCAATGTGAAATCCAGTCCTATATTAGTCTGGCTGGTTACATATCTTTCCGAAGTGAACCCTCCATATTCCATATCAGCCAACAAGTTGTCCGGTTTGCGAATACTTGATCCGAAAAAAGGAACACCTTTTGCATCAGGTTCCAACCCCAGGACATTCGACGAGATAGTCAGAGGATATTCATTCGGACGCAATGTTGACAAGTTAGAAAATGTAGTGCTTCCATCTACGCTGCTCCAGTCGCGCAATTCGAGACGGGCCGCTGCATCTGCAACTACACTCAGGTAATCCGCTATTTTTACATCCAAATTTCCACGCACATTCAGTCGATTCAAGTCCGGACGATCGCCTACCTTTTCAAATCCATTTCCACCTACATAATTAACAATCATAGAGTATCTCACTTTATTATTACCTCCATTCAAATCAACCACAGCCTTCCGGTACATACTCTGTTTCTGTAGAAAATAATCATAATAATCCACATTCGGATATAACAAGTCATTCACCCCGAAGATTTTTTTTTATATCCGTTCAACTGATCGGAAGAGTAAAAATCAGGCATACCATCATTTCGACGAGCTTCATTATACAACGATGCATAATCATAAGAATTCAAAAAATTTCGGCAACCGGGTTGTCAACATCACACCGGCCTCTACCGATGCACGAATCACCCGCTTATTGGCTTCCCCGTCTGGTGGTCACAACAAGGACACCATTAGCAGCACGAGCACCATAAAGAATTTTGGCCGTAGCATCTTTCAGAACATCAATCGTTTCAACCTCTTCAGGAATAATATCATCCATACTGCGTTCTATCCCGTCTACTATTACAATAGCATTATTATTTGTATATCCATGTAATCCGCGTACGTAAAGAGTTGCAGTATTATTTCCCAGACCATTCACATTGGAACGTACCACCAATCCGGAAACGCGCCCCTGCAAAGTATTCGACAACGAAAAATCAGAATAAGTCGATAACTCCTCTCCTGTGACATTACCAATAGCACCAACCAGGTTTTCTGATAAGTTACTCCCCATCCGGACGTACTATTTTATACTTCCCGGACGCAAGCATTTCAGTCTTCTTCATTTTCAGCACACCGGGAAACTGTTCTTTGGCCAGATCAATAATTACATCTTCATATCCTAGTGCTTCCACCAGAATAACTCCATTCGCTCTTGATTGAATAGAAACCTTGCCCTCTTTATTGGTATAATGCGTAATTGCACCCTCACTGGCAATAATCTCCGCATCCTTTATCGGTCGATTGTCTTCATCAACAATAGTTGTGTTGATATTCACAATCAACGCAGCTTTTGTTGTCTTCGCCCTTTTGACGTTCCTCTTATTTTGGGCATTGCAGGGAGCAATCAAGCCGATCGCCCAAGACAACATCAAACAACTTGTATATACTATATATTTATTCATTGCTCTATTTTTAATAATCCTAGAATACTAATTTACCAGCCCGGATTCTGCGTTAAATTATTCAATGATGCAGCATCATTCATGGAGAACGGATACCAATAATTCTTCATTTCGAATATGCGTTCTTCAGGAACTACATCTATCACCTTATAAGTAAATTCCAACGTACTCTTATCCTTTACGTTAGCATGATTTGCATTTTTTAGGTGTAGCTTGCATTCCTTTAATCGGATATTGTTCCGAGAAAAGTTCATGAGCAATCATCCACCTGCGAATATCCCACCAACGATGATCCTCAAACATCAATTCCACTGCACGTTCACGGCGAATAGCCTGTCTGAACGATTTCTCGTCATTATAAATAACATCAGGAACATTTCCTATACCAATCCTGTTACGAATCACGTTCATGGCTTCCAAAGCGGAATAGTCACATCCTTCCACCTTTGCCATAGCACTTCCGGTTGCTTCGAAAGAAGCCTCTGCCAAGTCAAGGTAAACTTGTGACACACGAATAAAGACCGTAATTACCCGATTCAGGCCATATAGTTTCTTCCATTGATCCTCCCCTTCCCAGATATACTTCTTACACAAATACCCAGTCTGTTGGCGCTTGTTGTTAAAATTATTATTAACAACCGTCTTATACATATTACCATCCACATACGTCGTTATATATTGGGCGGCTCCACTCGCATTAGCTCCCCACTTGTTCCCCGGATATAAAATATTATTATAAAAACGAGGGTCACGCTTCTCATAAGGTTTCTGATCATCATACTTGGCATTGGGATGTGAAATCGGATAGTATAATCCATCGTCGCCCTGCTTTTCATATAAGTCTACCATATTTTGTGTCGGAGCATTATAAGACGCTGCATCATTTCCTGTCCCTTGTGCATATTCCGATGATAACCAGAAAGCACGTACATATCTTGTGAAACCTTCATTCGCATTATAGTTGGCTCGGGAGTATTTTGCTTGCGATTATACCATAAATATTCCGGTTGTGTATAAGGAGGCACTTTCAATAAAAATATTAGTATATTCTTCTTTGGACATCAAACGGTTTTCCGTCTCCGGATGATCCCTGATATATTTTAGTACAGCATTAGCAGATTGTGCAGCCAGTTTCGCTCTTTCCTTATCATAACTCATTACTTGAACAGATGCCAAGTCATTTTGCATCAACGGACTTGCATCATATAGTTGTGCCATTGATTTAAAAGCCATAGCAGCAACCTTATTAGGACGTCCTGTATTATTATCATCCCACACATCCGGAAGCATAGTGACAGCCTTCTCAATATCAGTCATCATCCAGTCATGTGACTCATGATAAGTTTTACGAGGTAAGTCCTCATCCCCATCCCCTACGAAAAGTTGATCAAAAACAGGCATTCCCCATATCTTTTTATCAATTGGAAATAAAACCAAGCCCTTAAAAAATGCGATTGTCCCAATAATTCATTTCTTTGTCCTTCAGAGAGTCCCGGCACCAGATCAATATCATGAATAACTCGGTTGACAATCCGCAAACCTTTATACGCTTTCCAGATTGACGTACCGTTTCCATTACTACCATTCCCTATTTCAAAATCTGTCCCTTCTTTGGACAACCAATTTCCTGAGTTCACAACCTTTGATTCCGCAGAATTAAAAAGGGATGCAAATTCATCTGAGATGGCTCCGATATGAGTACGTCCGTTATTACAATTCTGATAAGAGTGAAAATTATCCAGAAAATTATAAGCTCGGTCCATAAATCCTCTCATAGAAGCATAATCTTTATAGACATCATCTTCAGACAACCCCATGTCAGGAGATTTATCCAAAAATCCTCACAACCGGAAACAACATTCAGTATTCCCAAAGTTAGTATTCCAACTATTATATTTTTTATTTTCATGTTTCTGACAGTTTAGTATTTCTAAAATGAAAGTCTTACTCCTACATTATACCTTCGTACAATAGGATAAACAGTACTGCTTGATGTCTCCGGATCTCTTCTGTCATCCGTACTCGAGATAGTAAAGAGATTATTTCCGTTCACATATAATTGACAGCTAGTGATATTCATTCTTTTAACCCATTCCTTCGGAAAAGCATAATTCACTTCCAGATTCTTCAGTCGCAGATAAGAATGGTTCGTATAACTATGAGTACTACCTACTGTATGATAATCATTGACCAAATGCACCGAAGGGCGGATCATTCCACTGGCATTCACGTCAGCTATGGTCCAGCGACTTTGTGTATCAGGCTGGGCTTTTATATTTCCTTTCGGGAAATCCCATAAATAATCGGAAATCTGTTCTTTATACACACCGGTAGCAGCATAAAACAATGCATTTATTCCGAATCCTTTATAATTAATCCCTAATGTCAGTCCATAGGTAGTCAAGGGATAATTCAGATTAGCAACAGGGGCCATGTCTTTTTCATTAATCACCCCGTCTCCATTGTAATCAAGGTAAATCAAATCTCCCGGAATCAATTTGTTTTGTGAACCATTCGTGATGCCGCTTTGCGTATAATTAAAAATATCATCTGTTGCCCCGAACTTACCCGAAACCAGATACTTATTCACGTATCCGATCGGGTTGCCGGCAGCCTTCAAATAATCATCAAACGATTGGGATCATCTTTAAAAACAACACGGTTTTCACTGGTAGAGGACTTAAACTTGGCAAAGTAGGAGAAATTCTTCCCTACCTTGTCATTCCAACCTAACTCTAATTCCAATCCATGATTCTTGGTTTTACCAATATTTACCGAAGGAAGTCCGGTACCCATCCATGGAGCAGAAGAATTGCGGGACATCAAGATTCCGGTACGGTCTTCTTTGAATAAATCAATCGAAGCCAACAATTTTCTAAATAATGTCATTTCAATACCTAAATTCTGTTTCACCGCTGTTTCCCAAGTAGCGTCATGGTAAGCCAAGCTACCTTCTGTATACAAAGGACCGAAAGATACATTTTGATTCTTACCAAAAGTAACATTGCCACCCGATTCAAAAAGCTGAATATAATTAAAACGGGGAGCTCCTTATCACTACCGACTTCTCCGTAAGAATAACGGACCTTCAAATTAGTCAGCCAGCTTTCCTGCATCTTCTTCAGAAAAGGTTCTTCAGAAATTCTCCATCCGACAGAGAAAGAAGGAAAGAAACCAAAACGTTTACCCGGAGCGAACTTCTCCGAACCGGTATATGCTGCGTTCATTTCCATTAAGTAACGCTCTTTCCAGTTGTAAGTGATACGTCCCACCCAATCTTCTTCGTAGGAAGCAAACGACATTTTACTATTATTGCCGGAATCTGTACTATCTGTTATTTTACGATTAAAAACAGCTAAGGCCGTCACATTATGATCGTTAAAACTTCTCTGATAATTCAAAGCAACTTCATAATACAGTTTACGACCGTAGTTCCTGAAATTATCATTACTGGCTCCAACCGGACGTTCCTCTTCCACCTGCCAATCGGGGAAGCGCTCCTCTCTGACCATTGGATAATCAATCGTTCCATCAGCATTTACAATCGGATTCGAATAATCATATTCCCGATAATAGCGGATAATACCATTTTTTGAAGCTGCCGAATCGTCTATTCCATACATACGAGCTCTAAAGATACTCGACTGTCTCTCCGAGTATGTATTATATGAAACCGTAGCTTTGACGGATAAGCCTTTTGTTATCATATCCAAATCCTGTTTCAGAATAAAGTCATAAAAACCTTGAAAAGATTTGTAACTTCTCTGTCCTTGATTATTCATCTGAGCCACGATATTGCCATCTCCCTGCAAATCAGCTCCCCATTCTCCATCCGAGTATTTGATAGGGAATAAATTAGTAGGTGTTTGGATGAAAGGATTGAATATATAAGAATCACCATTACCGGCATCACGATACCCCGGCTGATTCCGATACCCCATTTTTCCTGCGATATTCACCGACAGTAAAGTAGATTTCGTTAATTTAAAATCAAAATTTGTACGCCAGTTATATCTTTTTATAATAAAAACGAGGATCAAACTCATCCTGTTTTTTGTATTATAAATATCACCGTCGTTCAACATGCCAATAGAAGCAAAATAAGACATACGTTCCGTCCCCCCGGTGATATTCAGATTGTAATTCTGCTGAAAACCGAAATTACCCACCATTTCGTTCCACCAATCCACTTGAGGGAAATAGTCATTGTAAGGTCCATAGTTACCCGTTGCATAAGCATGTTGCCAGGCTGCAATGGTAGATTCCGGAATAACCTTATCCCACATTCCATCATTAGCGGCTGCTTCATTGTACATTTTCATAGCAGTGGGATAATCAGCCCATTCCAATTTTGTGGTAGGTTGCTTAAATCCAAAGTTTGCAGAAAAATTCACCACAGGCTTTTATTACTTCCACGCTTAGTAGTCAGAAGAATAACTCCATTTGCACCTTTCACCCCATATACAGCAGTAGCGGAAGCATCTTTCAATACTGAGATAGATTGAATTTCGTTCACATCCACATCATTAAAATCACGTTCCATACCGTCTACCAGTACTAACGGAGAAGCATTTCCCCCAAGTTGCCTTACCGCGAATAAACAAATCGGCGGCATCTGCTCCGGGTTTTGAAGAAGTATTGATAGCTGTCACACCGGGCATTTGTCCTTGCAAAGCCTCAGAAACAGAAGTCACACTCCCTACTCTCAACAAATCTTCTCCTTTAGTCGTCGCGATAGCCCCACACTGGAAGCTTTTCTTCTGCTGTCCATAGCCTACTACAACCACTTCCTCTATTTGCTGCAGGCTCTCGGACATTATAACCCTTGACAGGTTAAGATTAGGTTTTACTACGATTTCTACATCTTTATAACCGATAAACGAGAATATCAATACCTGATTTTTCTGAACTTTAATAGTAAATTGCCATCCACATCAGTTATAACCCCATTAGTTGTTCCTTTTACAGAAACATTCACGCCAATCAACGGTTCATTCAGAACCTCATCCCACACTTGCCCTTTCACGGTTATTTGCTGGGCATATCCAGTGGCAACCGAACATACGATTAGCAGCAAAGCAAGCAGATACTTGACTTTCATGTTTTTCATATAAAATAAATTAAAGTATTATTTCTCAAAGGCGAACTTCCAATTTTCATTAGTCGTTCTCGCTTTTTTCATTATTTTCTCAAATTCCTTAACCTTCTGAGGATACTGATTCAAGACATCAGCAATTTCACCCGGATCGGCATTCAAATTATACAATTCATAATGTTCCTTCTGAGGATTATTAACCTGCAAGTGTAATAATTTCCAGCCGTCTTTATCAGAGCTTGTTTTCCTCCCTGTTCATGAAATTCAAAATACAGATAGTCATGTTGCTTCTGTTTTCCTTTTTCCGGTTAGTGTCGGCAAATATGAAAGCCCATCTATATTGGCAGGAACAGGGATTCCTATCAACTCGCACATTGTCGGCATAAAATCCCAAAAAGTAGAAATCTGGAAAGATACACTTCCTTCAGGAATCACTCCCGGCCATTTCACGATAAAAGGTGTGCGTATACCACCTTCATACAGGTCGCGTTTCATTCCACGGAACGGCCCATTACTGTCAAAGTACTTCGGATCGTGTCCTCCTTCTTTATGTGTCCCATTATCAGAAGTAAATATGATAATCGTATTATCCAATACCTCTTTTTTTTCTTCAATAAATCCACCAATCTCTGTACATCACGATCCAGTCGCGTCACCATAGCAGCAAAAGTAGCTCTGGGCTTTTCCTGCGGACGATAACCTTTCCCCGGATAAGGTACTTCTTCAAACTTACCGTCATAATCAAACAATTCGTTATTTGGAACAATAATATCTGCGTGAGGAATAGTCGGAGTCAAATACAAAAAGAAAGGTTTATCCGTATTCTTATCCACAAACTCCAAAGCTTTATCCATAATCATATCGTGCGAATATACTTTATGATTCAGCATAACCGGATTATCATTCTCAAACAACTGGACCGGATAATAATTATGTGCATTTCCCTGTCCTAAATATCCGAAGAAATAATCAAATCCCTGTTTATTAGGGTGTCCTTCAGCAGAAGGCCCTCCCAACCCCCATTTACCAACACAGGCAGTCACATAATCCTTCGTTTTAAAAACCTCGCCTACCGTAATCTCTTCATCAGCCAAGTTCAAATCATACGAACGGCCGTCTTCCGCCTTATATCCTTTATTCCCTCTTATATAAGAGTGACCGGTATGCTTACCCGTTAAAAGCACACAGCGGGAAGGTGCACTGACTGTAGAACCGGAATAGTGTTGGGTGAATTTCATACCTTGTGCTGCCAAAGCATCAATTGCAGGAGTTTTAATCCGGTTCTGACCATAGCATCCCAAATCACCTATTCCCAAATCATCCGCCATAATAAATACAACATTGGGAGTTTTAGATTGGGAAACTTGTTTTTGAGCCTGACCGTGAATGAAGGGAAGCATCAACGTACCGGACGCTAATAATAGTTTGTTCATAATATCCATTTGTGATTTCATTCTTTCAGTGAAATTAAAGTTAAACATTTGCTTTTCTCTAAGACAAAAATAGAGTTATATATACATTAACAGGGGAGAAATTTAAGTCATTCGCCGGGTAAAAACAGTCAAAAATGGCTTTTAATACGTGTGATGAGCGTTTTTACCTGTTTTTGAAGAAAAACACCTACTCCGCACTCAAATATTTCAAGCGCCAGTCAGTGCCACTACATTTTTGTAGAATATCCGACTTTTGCAGGTTCAACTCATCCCCTAAACCTTCCTCGTACAAATAAGTAATATCATTCAAAATCAGAAGAGATTCAGCACCACTTCCGGCAACCTGTAAAGCCTCTTTCATCACGGCAACAGGATTCACTTTTCCCATTCTACTTAAAGCAACAACCGCACGACTTTTGACAAAGGCTTGTGAATCTCTCAACAACTGCTCCAGTTCTTTATACAAAGACACTGCTTCTTCACCAAATGACGCACACACCGTAGCTCCCCAATAACGCTCTACCGGATCGGAAGAGGTCAATGCTTTGCATATAGCCGGTTTTGCCTCTCTAAAAGAAGACATTTCCAAATCAGCGATATCCGAGTATTTTTTTATATTATCCTTATTCTTCTTACCAAAACTTGTCGGATTTTGCTCTCCCTGTTCCAGCCACACGCATTCCGGATAAAATCCCAGATCATTCTCTTCCAATAACTTTTCCTTCAGTAAGATTCTCAAGTCTTTCAACGTCGAACGATATGCAGGATCAGTTGCCAGATTCTTCGTTTCATAAGGATCTAAAGACAAATCATACAGTTCTTCTGCTCCTTGCGGTTCAAAAAAACGTCTTTGAGTTTCATTCAATATTCCTTTGACATACAAATCCTTCCACTCTCTGAAAGCTGCCTGTTTATATCGATAAAAAGCATACAAAGACTTGGGATGATAAGGCTGAAAGTTACGCGAATACTTAAATTTCCCTTTACGCACCGTCCTATTAAACGCATATAGCTCATCAAAACGATCTCCGTACCCATATACTTCATCACGGTCATTCAACTGTTCCAATGAAATATCTTTTCCTAAAACGGGGTACCTTCTATTCCTTCAGGAATAGATATACCGGCTAAATGAAGCAATGTTGGTCCTAAATCCATAAAGCTAACAAAGCCATCTGCTCGTTGCCCCACCTTTACCGGAAGAAAGTCTCTCCACTTCCGGGGAACATACACTACCAAAGGAACCTGTAGTCCTCCCTCCGTCGTATACCCTTTCGTCCCCGGTAAAGATCCTCCGTTATCTCCAAAATAGAAAACAAACGTATTATCCAGCTCATCATCATTTTCCAGCATCTCGATCAATTTACCCAGTGCAGTATCCGAATCTTGAATCCGGTCATAAAAAGTAGCATAAGTATATCGGAATAATTCCGTATCCGGATGATAAGGATGAACGGTAACAGAAGCCGGATCGTTATGAGTCGGTATTTCTTTCAAAGCATTCTCCTTAAACTGCAATTTCCCTTCATGCGTAACAGCATTCGTATAGACATGAAAAAAAGGCATATTTTTATCCGGACGATTCCTCCATTCTCCAATTTTCCCTTCTACTATATCCCATGCCGTTTTATCTAAAAAAACAGTTATAATCTGTCTTTGCCGCATTTGAAGTATGATAACCAGCTTTTCTTAAATAAGAAGGAAACATATTCAGCTCTTCCGGCATCGATACCTTCTGTAATCTCCGGTGAAAGCTGACCCCCAAACGAGGAGCATAACATCCCGTAATTAAAGTAGAACGAGCGGCAGAACTCACAGGGGCATTACTATAAGCATTATTAAAAACAATTCCTTCTGCTGCCAGTTTCTCTATATTGGGAGTAATAACTCCCTCTTTACCATTATTATATAAATTCAGATAATGCTTGGAAACATCTTCCGCCATGAACCAGACAAAATTCGGGCGTTCCTTCGGAGCATCTTTTGCATACACCACAGATGCTACACAACACACGGTATAGATAAATCCTACACCTTTTATTTTTCTATTATCGAGCATACTTTCTTAATTATTTGTACTATTTTACATCCAATTCCAACACAGCCGATTGTAATAAAAGGAGAAGTCAGTCGAATCTTCACTTTCCCCTGCCCCCTTACTTTTTACATACCCCAACAACTTGCCATTTTGCAACGTTGCTTATTATCACGGTAATTATCAGCTACATTATGGTCACCGCTTTCCAATCCTAATAACCTGGCTTCTCCTTCGATATGACAAGTTATCTGGTTATCAGCCAACACTACCGGTATATTTTTTTCATCCACAATCTGAATCATCAGATGCAGTACCTCTCCCGCCTTTACATCTTGTATTTTATCCATTGAGGCCCGAATTGCATAAGGCAATCCACTCGATTGAATCTTATCTTCCGCCACCTTCTTTCCTCGGTTATACGCCACTACCTCCAAAGCACCCGGGTATAAGGAATATCCCAATAAATAATGGCCGTACTATCATCATACGGTTTACGCTCTCCTATCTGTTTACCATTCAACAATAACTCCGCTTCTTCGCAATTGGTATATGCCACTACGCGAATCATATCTCCCGGTTCATAATTCCAAATAGCTGAAGCATTGGCAGAAAGCTTCTTTTTAGTTTTTTCCATTTTATAAGTTCCCACATAAACTGTCGGTGATTCCAACCACAAAGCACGACGAAAATATCCATTCGGCTTTATATTTCCGGCTAAATCAATCATTCCGGTAGTAAATCCCCTGGAAGGCCACGGTCCTGCTTCTCCCAAGTAGTCGAACCCCGTCCAAATAAATTGTCCGAAAATAAATTCATTATCACGCACAGCTTTCCATGCATTCAGGTCATGCCTCGTCTCACTACCATATAATATCCGTTTAGGATACTTCTCATGATCTTGCCGATACCGGTTCTCCGTATAATTGTAGCCTACTACATCCAGTACTGCCGGATAATCAGTTTCATTAGACATCACAGCACCCGCTAAAGCAGCAGTGACAGGGCGCGACAAATCATATTTTTAGCTTCCGTCACAAGCTCTTTGGCAATATCTCCCAAACGTTCAGCCCGTGGCTGTTCTTTCCGATAGCCTCTCACATGCTGTTGTCCAATCTCTGACTGATCCAAAACCGGATGCGAATAAGGATCATTTGGATAATCCACCTCATTGCCTATGCTCCACATTATAATCGAAGGATGATTCCGATCCCTGCGAATCATATCCGCCAAATCCCTTTTACTCCATTCCCGAAAATAAGAAGCCGATCCTTGAAAGCCCGGTTTTCCTTTATTCCATCCGGTAATCCATTTCTTTTTAGCATATTCCCATTCATCAAAAGCCTCATCCTTCACCAATATTCCTAATTCATCACAGAGTTCATACACACAAGTCGCCTGAGGATTATGGCTCATCCGAACCGCATTACAGCCTATCTCTTTCAACTGCAGCAGGCGACGGCGCCAGACCTCTTTCGGAACAGCCGCTCCCAAACATCCCGCATCGTGATGAATACATACGCCTTTCACTTTCAGAAACTTGCCATTCAACGCAAATCCCTTATTAGGATCGAATGTCAACGAACGTATCCCTGCCCGTGTTTCTGTCCGGTCGATCACCTTTCCTCCTTTTGACAGCGTCGTCCTGATTGTATAAAGATACGGATCTTCCAAGCTCCATAATTTAGGCTGAACAATAGAGACAGCCAACTCTTTCTTAACCATTTCACCGGCTCTCAGTGAATAATCCAGACTACCGGCTCCCACCTTCTTTCCGTCACGATCGAAGACCTCATGCAACACTTTAACTGCAACCGGCAATTTACCCGTATTGTCTACCTCTGTTTGGACGGATAAAACCGCATTCTTCTTATTCACCTTTGCCGAGTAACTCACTCCCCACAATCTGATATGAACCGGATTTGCATAAACCAAATAAACGTCCCGATAGATGCCTGACCCGGTATACCACCTCGAATCGGCATCTTGAGAATGGTCGACTCTCACTGCCAGTACATTCCTCCCGCCGAATTTCAGATAAGGAGTCAACTCATACATGAAAGAGACATACCCATTGGGACGTTTTCCAATCCATTTACCATTAATAAAAACCTCACTATTGTTATAAATTCCTTCAAAATAAATATACACCTTATTTCCATTCTGAACCTTGGGAATATCCAAGTCTTTTCGATACCAACCTATTCCACCCGGCAAATATCCGGTACAGCTAGCTAACTCCGGACTCGCAACAGCTTCCACACTCCAGTCATGAGGTAATTCCAGCTTTCGCCATTCCGAATGGTCTAAATATTCACTTCCTCCATACTTAATATCCCCCAGATTGAAATACCAATCTGCATTAATCAATTCACGATTTCCAAATCCCTGGCTCCAGCTATTCAAAGCCCCCACTAAAGCCAATAAAACAACGGTTATTCTCAATTTCGTCATATCAATCAGTGTTATTATTCTACTTTACAGCCACATAATCAGGATTCAACTCGGTAGGTATCGGTGCCTGAGTCTTTGAAGCCAATCCATTAACTTTACGTAGAGTTCCTTTCTCTTATCAGAGTGAATACGGGACAAATCATGTTCCTCGCTTAAATCATCTTTCAGGTTAAACAACTCGACCGATTTATCTTCATAATAATAAATTAATTTCCAGTCCCCCGAACGAATACTGGAATAAGGGGTCGCTCTCCATTCTTTTCCACTTTTCTTATAAGACTGTAGATAAGCCGGAAAATGCCAATACAAATCACGATTATATTCTTTTTACGTAAAAGAGAAAACAGATCCTTTCCATCTAAATCCGAAGCCGGTTTGCCGTTAGCTATTTTCACAAAAGTAGGATAGAAATCCACTCCTGTCACAGGAAGAGACGATGTGGTTCCAGGCTTTACTTTCCCAGGCCATTTAATGATTAAGGGTACCCGTATCCCTCCCTCATAAGGTGCACCTTTCCTCCCTCAACGGATAGTTATCCGTTACCGGTTCCGATCCTCCATTATCCGAAAAGAAAACAACAATCGTATTATCTGCAATACCCAACGAATCGATAGCCCGGCATACCCTGCCCACATTTTGGTCTAGACTTTCTATCATAGCCGCATATACTGGATTTGTATGATATTTACCTTTTGTCTTTTTCTCATACTTCTCAACCAAATGCTGAGGAGCCTTCAAAGGAACATGAACTGCATGATGAGCCAAATATAAGAAGAAAGGTTCCTCCGCATGTTTTTCCATAAAGCCGATAGCCTCACTAGTCAACCTGTCTGTCAGATACTCTCCCGGAGTTCCTTCATCCAATCCTAAATGACATTTATTTTTTTCGGATTACAATAAGGATAAAAATAAGAGTAGGGACTCCCTGCTCTCTCACCCGCTACATTGGAAATAAAGCCTTGTGACAACGGACCGGTACCATTTTATCGTCCCCAAATGCCATTTCCCCACATGTCCGCATTGATACCCGCATTTCTGAAGTGCTTCCGCCATAGTGACAAAATCGGCACGAACATCTTCTGTATTCGGAATCGGAATCAATTTACGTTTTGTCTTATCTCCCCGGGCAGAAGGACTTACTGTAAAGATCCCATGACGAGGCGTGTACATTCCGGTCATCAGACAAGCCCTGCTAGGTGCAGAGTTAGCAGCAGAGGCGTATGCATTCGTAAAAAGTATGCCTTGGGAAGCTAAACGGTCAATATGAGGTGTCTCATAATAGTCACTCCCCATAATACTCAAATCGGTCCAACCCAAATCATCTGCCATTATAAAAACAATATTAGGTTGTTTTCTTTCCTTCCACTCCCAGGGAGTATACCCCCAAGCCATTGCTAATGGATATATCACATTTTTCATCATGCTTGTATTTATAAATTAGTTATCTTTTATCGTAAACTGAAAATAGGTAATCGAACGAACCGGTAAAGTTAAAGAGAAATTAGAGTCATCTATTTTCTGTGCATTTCCGCGTTCACCCTCCACAGGAGTATTATCCGTCCATTGCATATATTCTACTTCACCGTCAATCATTCCTGTTTTCAGACCGAATACATAGTCCTGATAAACTGTTGCTGTCGCAATATTATCTTGACTACACATATTAATCACATAGACACTTATGATATTTCCTTTTCTAAAGGCGCGCGTCTGTAACTTATACTTCTCTCTCGTATCACGTCCGTCATGGTCATCTATTATAATCGGACGGGCATCTTTAATAGGCACGGAAACAGCTCTCATCAGATTTCCCCGCAGGTCTCCCGCACGTTTATAGCTCCACCACATAAATCCATCCATTCCCAAATCCGTCTGATCCCAAAGAGTACAAATAGCAGTTTCCGCATAATCCAACATATCACTTTCACCTTCTTTAGCATCCCAATGCGATTCGGTAGCCCAGAACGGTCTGTCTCCAATCAATGACAACTCAAATTCCAGTTTATCAAATATTTCACGATGTTTCGGATAGTAATGCATTCCATAAATATCGAGGCAATCTCCCCTATTTTCCGCCAAAAAAGTTTCATCCAACAATTAGTTACATCCCCCATAGGCTGATAACGTTCAGGACCTATTATTAATGGCATCTTGAATCCTTTTTTCCGTAGCTAGAACTCTCAATTTATCTATTATTTGTATATGCTTTTTAGGAGTAATATTTCCTTCATTGAAGTTTTCCTCATTATCTATCCCCAGTACATCAATAATAATACCCTTTTCCTTCATATAAGAAATAAAGTCAGCCAGCATAATAGCATATTGTTCCGGAATCACCCCATTGCTATCCTTTACCCAATCAGGGAAAGACTCTTTTCCATTCAGTTTCTTACTTGCAAAAATGATAAACTCATTATTTCCACGGGCTTTTTCGCGCGATTTATAGAATTAATCAATTTTGCATAGTACCCTTCCGAATCATCTACAACACCTGCCGACGGATGAGTAGGTCTATCCGAACTACCCAACACAGGGATTCTTACCCCATTCATCCCATCTAAAACAAAATACTCATTGGCGACTTTATCAGACCCGACTCCTCCTAAATTAAGTTTCAAATCAAGGAAAAAGTCTTTTATCACCCTCCCATAATACTGTTCCGGATGAATTATTGCGTCCGGTTCAGGCTCAGGTTCCGGAAGTATATTTATGGCTACGGTATAAACCTGTTCCGTTCCGGCAATGGCCACTATAAACCGTTCTTCAGTTTGCCAGTTATCAAGCCTGGTTTCAGGACTAGGATAAATACTTGCTCCTGTCTTCAATTGATATTCAACATCAGTTATACCACTGATACTTTTAATACCTTGAAAAGACATCCGGCGAGTACCCTCATCTATAGTCCCCTCAAAACCTCATTATTGACTTTGATCTTAAAATAAGTAATTAACCCTGTTAAGTCCTCCTTTTTATCATCTGCACAAGAAAAAGTTAATGTGCTGAAAGCCACCAGACATATAAACAACAATAAATTCCGTAACTTATGACTACATTTTTCCATGATGTATATGATTTATAGTTATCTGCTACAAAAATAGACCTTCTATTTACCATATACCGGATAAAATTTAGTCAAAGAGAGGGCAAAAATCAGTCAAAAAGCCTACGTTAAAGACTCCAGATACTTCGTAGGCGACATTCCTTTCTCTTTCTTAAATATCAAACTAAAATATTTCGGATCTGTAAAGCCAACCATATATGCCACATCCGACACTTGCAAATCCGGGCGTTGCTGCAAAAGCACACATGCCTTTTTAATCCGTATGTCGCGGATAAATTCGTTAGGCGACATTCCCGTCAGTGATTTTAATTTCCGATATAGGGTAGACTGCGTCATATTCATCATATCACAAAATACCTCATTAGAAAATTCACTATCCTCCAATTGTTGCTCAACTATTGAAATAGCCCTATCCAGAAATTCCCGTTCAAGTACGGATAACCCCAATTCCCGGACGTCCAGAGTATCTTGTTGCCGATATTTCTGAACCAGCAACTTCCGGTTTGCAATCAGAGCTTTAATCTGAGCGGTAAGTAATACCATCTCTACCGGTTTAGTGATATAGGCATCTGCTCCCGCATCATATCCTTCAAATGATATTCAGCCTGCGTTTTAGCAGTAAGCATCACAATAGGCAGGTGATTCAAAGCAATATCATTTCTTATCACCCGACACAGCTCAATACCATTCATTTCAGGCATCACATAGTCAGTTATCACAATGTCAATATCCTCATTCTCTTTCAATACTTTGAACGCTTCTTTCCCATTGACAGCCGTACTTACCTTAAACTGCTTACTTAATACTTTAGTCATAACAGTCAGCAGATCCACATCATCTTCCACCAAAAGCAGATGTGTCCGTTCTCCGCTCACGTCTTCGTTCTTCACATCAACATCAGAAAACGGTATCACTTCTTCCTTCAAACTTTCAGTTTCCATTTTTCCGGATTCTTCATCAATCTGTTCATCAGTATAGTTATCCTTATCCGAAGGAATCATAACAGTAAATACAGTTGTTTCATTTAAAACACTCTGTACGGAAATAGTTCCATGATGCAATTCCACCAAGTCCTTTGTCAACGAAAGACCGATTCCCGTACCTTTCGTTTTAAATTTACGATAGTCTCCTTCATAAAAACGCTTGAACAATAACGATAACTTACTTTCCGGAATCCCGTCTCCCGTGTTTTCCACCTTAAGCACAAAATATCTTTTATCGTCCTGAATCGCCTGCGACAAAGAAATGGAAACTATTCCATCCTGATAATTATACTTCAAGGCATTAGATAGGAGATTATAAATTATTTTATCCAGCTTGTCAACATCAAAATAAGCCATTATGATTTCTTGCTCTGCTTGAAAGTTCAACGTGATATTCTTTGACTTCAACAAAGGATAAAAATTTTCTTCACACAGTTCCTTCGCAAATGTCACTATATTATTATAACTAACCTTCAACTTCAAATTTCCACTCTCGACCTTACGAAATTCCATAATTTGTTGTAGCAGCCGTTGCAAACGCTTCAGGTTTAGTTTCATTATATTCAAAGTCTGACCGTCAGCCTGTCCGTCTTGCTTCAAGTCCTCAATTGAACATTGCATCACGCTAAGTGGAGTAAACAACTCGTGTGATATATTCGTAAAGAACTTCAACTTAGCTTGATTCACCTCTTCAGACTTCTTATGCTCAATTTGTTCTATCTTCAACGCATTTTGCAACAGAATACGTTTTCTTATAATACGAAAAGCCGTATACGCTATCATTCCAATCAATAAAACATATATCCCGTAAGCCCACCAGGTAAACCAAGGAGGAGGCAAAATCGCCAGTTTCATCTCCACCGGTTGAGACCAGACACTATTTTCATTACACGATCTGACTTGAAATATATATTCTCCTGTATTCAAGTTATTGTATGAAATATACCGATTATTGGCATCTACATAAATCCAGTCCTTATCTACCCCTTTCAGACGATAAGCATAACGGTTCGCTTGCGGATTCGTATAAGAAAGGCTACTGAAACTCAACTGAACATTATTCTGGTTATAAGCCAGTAAAAGTTCTTTTGTATACGGCGGCAAAAAGCCTTTCATCTATCTCTTTCTTATCAATCAACTCTTGCAAAGGCACATTCATAATTGAGATATCTACAATAGCCGTTTTAGGCACAATAGAATCTATTACATTCTGACTTGGAATATAACAATCAATTCCATTATATCCGCCGAATAATATCTCAGAATCAGATAGCCGTAATGAAGAAGACTTCATAAATTGAGTATTGACCACTCCTTCACTTTGTGTATAGAGTTTAGCATAATCCTCCTGAATCAAACTCATACAAACCAGTCCTTTGCCTGTAGCCAGCCATAAATTACGATAGCTATCCTCCACGATTGAATAAACCGCATTATCCGAAAACATATGGATCGTTTCCAACATTTCAAAGCGATCAGCCTTTCTGTCATATCTGCTCAATCCTCCACCTTGCGTTCCAATCCAGAACTGTCCATTCGAGTCCTGATAGAAACAGAGCACGTTGTCATAATTCAATTTACCATTAACCAAATTATAACCGGTTAATTCACCATCTACAGATAAATGAAAAGCCCCATAATTCTTTGTTCCAATCCAAATACCGTTTTCATCACAAAACACAGCCTGCACACATTCATCATGTATAGAGTCATTCAGAATATTTACCGGCTGAACCAGATATTTCCGATCATTGATCGTATTACCGATAAAAAGTCCCTGTTCTGTCGCAATCCATACCCGTCCTACTGCATCCTGTGCCATCGCATTGATATTCCTCAATGAAGAATATTCATCTCTCAATCTTACCATTGACACTGGTTTCGTCCGGTCACATTTCACTACATACACTCCATCATAACGAGTCCCCAACCATATACTACCTGTTCTCTGGTGCTTTATAATCGTTTGAACCGCGTTTCCTTCTTTATTGATATTCTTTAAAACCTCTACGTCTTTATACGAATACTGTTTTCTTTCCTTCTTATCCCATAGTAACAATATATCCGAACGTGCTCCAACCCATACCATTGATGATTCATCTTCATACAGAGCCGTTATTATTCCATTCCCAGTTGTACCTGCGGACAAGACATCATGTCTGAAAGCCACTTTACGTTTCACGACCTTATTGACTCCTCCTCCCAATGCAGAAGCCCACATAATATTTTTTGCCATCACTATAAATCGTCCATATTTCATCGCCGCCAAGCTCTCCTGCATCATACACTGTAAAAGCATCAGTCGCCTCCAAATCAGTAAGAACAGCCAGCCCCTTAGCAGTAGCAACCCATATTTCATTATTGTGAGGATCATACGCCAATTTATACAGCACAGCACTCGGCAACGTCCCATTTTGTCCAGACGACGGGTATAATTGATACGAAGAAGATTGAGGTTCAAAAGGTTTTTCCAAACGAATCATTCCATTATTATCCCATGTGGACACCCATATCCGGTGTTCTTTATCCTCTACGAAGCCTGTCACCTTCAAACCTTTATCCTGACACACTGCATCATAAGCAGAGAACTCCTTCGTTTGCATATTCAGCGTAAAAAGCCTCTTCCCCACGTCCCTATCCAAATATATCCTCTCGAATCTTCATATAAAGAACGTACATAGCCTTTCCTTAACAAATCAAACCCTGAAATGGATTTGTTATACACAAACAACCCTGTTGTTGTCCCCAAAAGAATATCCCCTTGTCGAGTTACCAGTATAGTCTTTATTTTATTCAAAATTTGAGGATCTGTAGTAACCGAAGTTGTTTGCCCTGTCACAGGATTAAAAATGACTACTTCCTTAGCAGTCACCACCCATATTTTTCCTTCATGATCCTTTTCTATGAGTAAAATATGATTAGAAACGAAAAGAGACGGAGACAAATAATCTGAACGGTAAGTTTTAAATTGGTATCCGTCATATCGACACAATCCATTGGTAGTGCCAAACCACATGAACCCCAGATCATCCTGCAAAATACAGGTTACCTCATTGCTAGCCAGACCGGAATTAACATTTAGATTGGTAACATCAATTTTAGTCAGATTATGATTGGCAGCAGAAAAAGGTAAGACTAATAGTAAAAATAATAAGGTAAGAACTATGTTTTTCATACTTTACAAATTTAATAATCAAAGTCCTTTTCATCAAATTAAGTGTTGGCAAATATAAACTATTATTTTAAATATAACTCAATTCAAACCAGTTGAATCAAAAAAAGGTTATTTTTATGATTTATATTCATATCCTTTTCGCTAAAATTAGGTCAAATATTCCTTTTTATTGATTAAAAAGGTAAGTGTTTTCCAGACGATAATTGCATTTCATTCTCTTTTATCTATATTTGTGCCCGCATTTTTATCACATTTTATTAGCCACCCTATTCAAAATTTACAAAACCAAGATAAGCCGAATGGAAAAATAAACGCAGTAATTACAGGAGTCGGAGGATATGTACCCGATTATATCTTGACCAATGATGAGATTTCAAAAATGGTCGATACCACCGATGAATGGATTATGGGGCGTATTGGCATAAAAGAAAGGCGTATTCTGAAAGATGAAGGACTAGGGACCTCCTATATAGCCCGTAAAGCAGCGAAGCAGTTGATACAACGTACCAGAACGAATCCGGACGATATTGATCTGGTGATTGTCGCTACTACCACTCCTGATTATCGTTTTCCTTCCACTGCATCCCTTTTATGCGAAAGGCTGGGATTGAAAAGAGCTTTTGCGTTCGATATGCAAGCCGTATGCAGCGGTTTTTGTATGCACTGGAAACAGGAGCTAATTTCATCCGTTCCGGAAACTATAAGAAAATTATAGTTGTAGGAGCCGAAAAGATGTCATCAATCATCAATTATACCGATCGCGCCACTTGTCCTACTTTTTGGTGATGGAGGGGCAGCCGTCATGCTGGAAGCCACAACCGAAGATTTAGGTATTATGAATGCTGTGTTAAGAACAGATGGTAAAGGATTACCTTTTCTTACATATTAAAGCCGGTGGTTCCGTATGCACCCTTTCTTATTATTCATTGGATAATCAAATGCATTATATCTATCAGGAAGGACGTACTGTATTCAAGTATGCCGTAGCCAATATGTCCGATGCCTGTGAAGCTGTAATTGAAAGAAATCATCTTAACAAAATGATATTGACTGGGTGATTCCTCATCAGGCCAATCAACGCATAATCAGCGCTGTAACGCAACGCTTAGGAGTACCTTCCGAAAAGGTCATTGTCAATATTGAACGATACGGAAACACCAGTGCCGGTACTCTCCCACTCTGCCTTTGGGATTTCGAGAATAAACTCAAAAAAGGAGATAACCTAATTCTTACAGCATTCGGAGCAGGATTTGCCTGGGGAGCTATTTATGTAAAATGGGGATATGACGGCAGGAAGAAGTAATAAGCTGTTGTTATCAAAAGATACATACGATGATAACAACAAATAATGAATCAGTAATCTTTTTCATTTTATACAACTTTAGTGATTAGCTTTAAGCATCTGTTTATTGACATATTTAATCAATTGATATTACATTTCAATCCAGAATAATAGTAAAGAAAACAATTTTAAAAATAGCCAATATGTCACATTTATGAGTTCAAGTAGCTAATATACATAAATGTTATACATGGATTAGTCGCACGAATTATAATAATTGGTCGCACATTATGTACACCATATAATAAATGGAGCGAAGGTAAAAACATAAAAAAAAAGCACTAATATATCAAATATCAGTGCTAAGTAT
>VOFE01002529.1_pt1 | contig 43545 bp, 70 predicted proteins | sample 5384071 | NCBI WGS metagenome assembly VOFE01 (sample SAMN12384724, study PRJNA508395) | human gut metagenome | isolation source: healthy gut D | host: Homo sapiens
TGTGAGTTCCACATCGACTGCGGGTACAGCTGCTTCCCCATTCGGTCCTTCCGCAAAGTCCCCACCGCATTGTCATGATTGGGAATCATTGTAAGAAATTCGCTTTCCTCCTGCGCACCTACCGGTATTGCAACCGCTGATACCGCCATCATTGCCGCCACTGCCACTGTCCATCTTTTTTTCATCTTCATTTCCTCCATTCATTTTTGTTTTTGCTATTTATATTAAGTGTCCCCACCTAATCCCTATTCCGTACGATAAAGCTTTTTGTGCAAACTGCAGACCATCTTCTGCCGGTGAATTTACGGGACTCAAAAATTTCAGCTGACAATCTGAAAGCTTTTTTTCCACACCTTCTATCACGCTCTGACGAAAACTTTCATTTCGAAAAAATACCGCCAACGGTTACAATGGAAAACGGATATGTAAAGTTCACTTTTCGACATAACACAACAATCTGTTCTATTATGTATTCTGTTGCTTTATTTATAATTTCTCTGCACAAAGAATCCCCTGTTGTGCATGTTTAAAAACATAGGAAGATACTGCCGCAACCTCAGATACCGAAAGAGCTGCCAACGTCCACGCAAGTTCCGTATGCGGCTTTTGAAATGCTTCCGCTATTTCTTTATACACTGGTCTTGTCTCTTCATTTATGCCATCATACCACCGAATTACTTTCTTTAAAATTTGTGCTCCTATCCAATAACCAGATCCATAGTCCGAAAGAGGACTCCCCCATCCGCCAACACGAGCCTTCAATCCAAATGCATCATACGCACATACAATGGAGCCTGTCCCTGCCACCACGCAAACCCCGTCTTCATCTGAAAGCGCTCGGAAAATTGCCTCTGTATCATTGCAAACAAAGAGCTTATTCTCGTCAAATCCTTTTTGAAGCATAATGCTTTTTTATAAATTTGCTTATCTCTCTGGGTATCACATCCTGCAATCGCCATTACAATCCCCACAATTTCTTCCTTTTTGCATCCCAGAACAGACAACATTTGTTCAAATGCTCCATGCAATGTTTTTGAAACAGCGTCCAGTCCTGAAGATTTATAATTTGAGCATCCGAAAGAATCGTCATACAGCTTTCTGCCCTGTTTATCACAAGCACAGATTCTTGTCTTTGTTCCCCCTCCATCTACTGAAACCCATATCTTTTTCGCTTCCAATTTATTTTTCTCCTTCCCTAGCTAACATCTGTAAACCAATTTTTTGCGCAACTCCTTCTTGACATAAATATATCAGCCCATCAATGCCAATTTGAGGATTTGAGGTATATCTTACCTGCGGAACACAAGTTCGCGGAATGTATTTTTCTATCTCTTTCTCAATTACTTTCGTAGTGTTTTCATCAATTTCATCACAATAAATTACTACGGCCTCCGGATTAATAACAGTAATACAGTAAACCAGCGCCTTGGAAATTTCTGTACAAAACTGCTTTTGTACTCTTTGATTTTCACTATTTTCTTTTATCTTTGCCCTTAAAAAAAGTCAAACATTTTTCCAGATTCCCCCGTTCATTCCTGATGGCATATAACCAAACTCTCCGGCAAAACTACCGTTTCCCTTATAAAGAGTCCCATTCAATAAAATTCCGGCACCAAGACCATTTCCAATATATAAAAAGATAATGTTATCCAAATTATTCAAACAGAGATTCCTGTAGCCAACCGTCATAAGCTTAACGTCATTTTCGATACACACAGGCAATCCGTAACGTTTTTTATCATTTCCGAAAGATAAATTCCCTCAAAATCCGGCAGCAGCGGAATTCCTTCTATTCTTCCATCTTTTCGCACAATCCCCGGTACTCCCACTCCAATCCCCATACTTCGACTTGACTGTTTCAATAAAAGTTCCAATAAATTGAGCAAGGTTTCTACTTGTGAACCACATTCTGCATGAATTGCTTCACATTGGGTCTTATATGTAATGGCACCGGTTATATTCACTACATACCCCAGCCATTTTCCGCCCATATAATAGACTGCCGCAAACGTCCCAAAATTTTCATTTACAATATAAGTTCTTGCTTTCCTGCCGGCACCGGGACATTTTTGAATTGCATCTTCAACAGCGTATCCTTCTGCTACAAGCTCATCTGTAATTTTATTTACCGTAGAAGACTTAAATGGGTTAAATGCGACAATTCCGGCTTTGTAATAGATTATTCTTCTTTGATCAGCTTTTGAATGAGATTTTTATTATGCTTTTTTAAGGTGCGGCCGTCCTGCTTTTTCCATACATATCACTCCTAAAAACAAATTCTCCGTAAAATTAATTAATAAACTTTATTTATTAAAAATATACCATGTTTTGCTATTTTCTGTCAATTGATAATATAACCATAAATTCTACTTCTATTTTTGTTGAAAACAAACAATTAATTAAATTTTGGCAATAAATAAAGCACCAGCCAGGATTTCTCCCTCTGATGCTTTATTTTTCTCTCTGATATCAACTTTACTCTACACTCACGACCTCATAACCGGCTTCCACTACTGCCTGTTTCAGCGCTTCCCTGTCAACCTCTTTGGAAGCGCTGATATAACTTTGCTTTCTCCTCAGATTGACATCTGCACTGACGCCCTCAAATGCCTCAAGCGCCTTTTTTACTGCGGCCTGGCAGTGCGGGCACATCATTCCGTTGATCTTCATTGTAATCATAGTCATTTCCTCCTTCTGCACTTCCTGTGCGGTTACATTTTCTGTATGTTCCTTGCTTTGAAGCACTGCTTCTCTTTCTTTATCTGTCTCGGATGCTCCATCCTGCTCACCGGAATTTGCGAAGCCTTAGCGCATTGGTCACTACAAAAAAATACTGCTGAGGCTCATGGCAGCTGCCCCGATCATAGGATTCAGCTTCAGTCCGAAAGCATGATAAAAGATGCCCTGCCACCGGAATGCCAAGGCTGTTATAGAAAAATGCCCAGAACAGATTCTGTTTAATGTTGCGAATGACCGCCTTGCTCAGACGAATGGCAGTTACCGCATCAAAAGATCATTTTTCATCAGTACCACATCCGCGCTTTCAATCGCCCATCTGTTCCGGCACCGATGGCCATTCTACATCTGCCCTTGCCAGAGCCGGCGCATCGTTTACACCGTCCCCACCATGGCAACCTTTTTGCCCTGCTCCTGAAGTCTTGCGATTTCCCGCTCCTTATCCTGCGGCAAAACCTCAGCAATGACCGTGTCAATGTCCAGCTGACGGCGGATCGCTTCTGCCGTCCTCTTATTATCACCGGTCAGCATCACCACTTCAATGCCCTCTTCCTTCAGCTGGCGGACAGCCTCACGGCTTGTCGCTTTCACTATATCCGCCACAGACAGGATTCCCAAGCTGTCTCTCATCTGCGAACAGCATAGGAGTTTTTCCCTCATCCGCCAGAGCATCCAGCCGTTCCTGCACTTTTTCCAGGGAAATATTCTGCCCTTCCATCATCGCCTGATTTCCTGCAAAATACCACACGCCGTTCCATTTTTCCTTTAACGCCGCGCCCGGGAACCGAAACAAACTCCTCCATTCTGGCCGGAGCAATCCCTTTCGCCCCTGTGTATTCCATGATCGCCTCAGCCAGCGGATGCTCGCTTTTTTCCTCAAGCCCTGCTGCCAAAGCAAGAAACGCGCCTTCCTCCATCAGGTATCCACATCCGTGACAACCGGTTTTCCCTCTGTAATGGTGCCGGTCTTGTCAAAGAACCACGCTTTGGATGTTATGCGCTGTCTCCAGCGCCTCACCGGACGATCAAAATCCGTTTTCCGCGCCTTTGCCGGTCCCCTACCATAATCGCTACCGGCGTTGCCAAGCCAAGCGCACAGGGACAGGAAATCACCAGAACGCTGATCGCGCAGGAAAGGGCAAACTCCACAGTTGCTCCGGTAAGCAGCCACACTGCTCCGGTAAGAATGGCAATGGCAATCACTGTCGGTACAAACACTCCTGCAATCTTATCCGCTGTTTTTGCAATAGGCGCCTTGCTGGAGCTGGCTTCCTCCACCAGGCGGATAATCTGGGAAAAAGTAGTATCCTTTCCCACGCGGGTCGCTTTCATACGGATAAATCCGTTCTTGTTCATGGTGGCCGCAATCACCGTATCGTTCACCTGCTTGTGAACCGGAATGCTTTCCCCGGTAATGGCTGCCTCATCCACGCTTGTACTTCCCTCAACACAAATCCGTCCACCGGAATGCTGCTCCCGGGACGTACAATTACAATATCCCCGTCTGCACCTGTTCCACCGGAATCTCATACTCTGTGCCGTCCCGCTCCACAACCGCTGTTTTTGGGCAAGATCCATGAGCTTCGTAATCGCTTCGCTGGTTTTCCCTTGGAACGGGTCTCAGATATTTTCCTACGGTGATCAAAGCCAGAATCATAGCTGCGGACTCAAAATACAAATCATGGTAATAACGGTGTACCAACTCCATATCTCCATGCCCCCAGCCCATAGCTCATACGATAAATGGCAAAAATCCCGTACAGCAGGGATGCCGCTGAACCAATCGCGATCAGACTGTCCATATTCGGTGCCAGATGAAACAGCGTCTGGAAGCCCTTGGTAAAATATTTCCGGTTGACAATGGTACCGGTATACACAGAAGCAGCTGCGTAAAAGCAAAGCTTACGCCGTTCTCCCACCGCTTAAAAATCCTGGAAGTGGCAGTCCCACCATGTGTCCCATGCTCACATACATCAGCGGAATCAAAATCCAAAAGAAACTATAAGACGCATTTTTCATATTTCTGAGCTGTTCTTCCATGACATTCCCCACAGACTCTGCCTTCTTCCCAGTATTCCCTTGGGAAGACACACTTGCATCTGCCGCCTGATTCCTGGCTCCGTAGCCCGCCTTTACGACCGCGTCCACAATCTGTCTCATTTAAAACGGTTTCATCGTATTCCACCTGCATACTGTTTGTCAGAAGATTTACCGAAACCCGATCAACTCCGCAAGCTTCGACACACATTTTTCCACCCTGGAAGAGCAGGCGGAACAGGTCATTCGGTCACATCATATTTCTCTTTTTCATCCCCACCACCTTTTGTTTGTTTTTCTATTATTTCCATTACTTCAAAATCTTACCCAGCATGGAAACCAGCTCGTCAACCTTGGCCTCTCTCTCCCGCTTCGCTGTCTGCCTCCGCCACACAGCATTTCAAATGAGCTGTAAGAATCTCCTTATTCACCTTGTCCAGGATCGCCTCTGTAGCCATGAGCTGCTGGGAAATATCAATACAGTAGCGGTCTTCTTCCACCATGCGCAAAATCCCATCCAGCTGTCCTCTGGCGGTCTTTATCAATCTTGTGATCTTCTGCTTATCTGCCTTCATATGAATCTCCCTCTCTGAATGTCTCTTAACACCCCACCGGGGTATAGTATATATTATAAGAATGTGAATGATTTTTGTCAAAAAAAAATTGCGAAATTTGAATATTGAAGCTTTTGGACAAAATGAAACTCCCTGGAATATCAGCATAAAAGCACTGATTTCTATGGGGCGGCCAACAGGGGAGCGCGAGGGGGAGTGCGGCCTTCGCAACTTTGAGCTCTCCCCTCGCAAATAATTTATTTTACACACCCAATAAGCTCGTGGATGTCCTCCACCTTCTGCTGCTCCATAAAATCGGCAATTCCCTGAATGATCTTCTCCGTTACATCCGGCTGATAAAGTTTGCCGCGCCGACGGAAACTGCCGTTGCGCCTGCCATCAGAAATTCAATCGCGTCCTCTGCGGTCATGATGCCGCCCATGCCGACAATGGGGATTTTGACCGCGTTTGCACACTGCCATACACCATCCGCACCGCAACCGGCTTTACGCAGGGACCGGACATGCCGCCGGTCTTGTTGGCAGAGCAAAGCTTCTGCGGCTGATATCGATTTTCATACCGGTCAGCGTGTTGATCAGGGAAATCGCATCCGCGCCGCCTGCCTCTGCGGCTCTTGCCATCTCCGTGATGTCTGTTACGTTCGGGCTCAACTTCATCATAACGGGCTGCTTTGCAGCCTTTTTAATTTGGACGTGATGTCTCTTTCCTGCATGCTTCGGATCTGACCGAACGCGATGGCTCCTTCCTTGACATTCGGGCAGGAAACGTTGATTTCCATCATCGCCACAGTCCGTATTTCCAAAGCGCTCTACGACCTCACAGTAATCTTCGACAGATTTCCACAGACATTGACGATGACCTTTGTATCATATTTTTTAAGGAACGGAATATCTCTTTCACAGAAACATCAATCCCGGATTCTGAAGACCAATGGCATTGAGCATTCCGGATGCGGTCTCTGTCACTCTCGGTGTAGGATTTCCCGGCCACGGTACGTTTGCCACCTTTTGTCACAACTGCGCCAAGTCTGTTCAGATCCACAAATTCACTGTATTCCGCTCCGGAACCAAATGTTCCGGACGCTGTCATCACCGGATTCTTAAGTTCTACGCCGGCAAGATTTACATTCATCATGTTCATCATATTTCCACCTCCGTGCTCAAAAATACCGGTCCGTCTTTGCAGATCCGTTTGTTATGGACATGGCTGTGAGCATCCACTCTTTGGTTTTGCACACAGGCAAGACACGCGCCTACGCCACAGGCCATACGCTCTTCCATGGAGATCCAGCACGGAATTCCTTTTTCAAGGGCATATGCCTTGATGGCACGGAGCATCGGGGCAGGTCCGCAGGCAAAGATCGCATCTGCCTCAAGATCGTTCTCACGGATGGCATCCATAACATTTCCCTTTGTTCCTGCAGAGCCGTCTTCTGTTGCCACATAGACATCTCCATAAGCTTCAAATTCCTTATTTAAAAACAGCTCATCTCTGTATCCGAGAACCATGATCTTTTCTGCGTCCAGCTGTTTAGCAGTTTCCAGCATTGGCGGGATTCCGATTCCTCCACCCATGAGAAACACTTTTTTGCCTTTTACTGCATCCAGCGGAAAACCATTTCCCAGAGGTCCCATAGTCTCAATGGGGACCCCTGCATGAAGTCTGGAAAATTCCTCCGTACCGGTTCCTTTTCCTGTAACGCGGTAGACAAGACGGATCCTTCCCTTTCCCGGTCGATCTCACAGAGACTGATGGGTCTTGGCAGAAGCTTACCGCCATTGCGGCTGTAAAGTGATACAAACTGTCCCGGCACTGCTTCGCAGCCTATGGTTTCCGTCTCCAGCCACATACTGTAAATATCTTACCAATACATTCCTGGCTGACAATTACAGATTTTTTTGTTTTTTTACTTTCTGATGTACTCATAAAATGCCTCCTGTATTATCTGTTCTCCAGCGCACCGCTGATATCCGCGATCATATCTTTTACTGCCGCTCTGGAAGCATCTGCGTAATTTTCAGCGCCAAACTCTTTATATTTCTCCTGCTTATATGCAGCGATGATTCCTCTGGAAGAGTTGACGATAGCACCAAGTCCGTCTTCATTAAAGAAATGGACAAGATCGGCGCCTTTTCCACCCTGTGCACCATATCCGGGTACAAGGATAAATGTTTTCGGCATGATCTTACTTAATGTCTTTCCCATTTCCGGATAGGTCGCACCTACAACAGCACCAACATAACTATATCCATCACCCATAAGCTCATCGCCCCACTGTGCAACCTTCTCACCTACCAGCTCATAGAGCGGGCGACCGTCGATGACACGATCCTGGAACTCACCACTTGATGGATTAGAAGTTTTGACCAGAACAAAGATACCCTTTATTCTCTTCCTTGCATACATCCATAAAAGGCTTCACGCCATCTGAACCAAGATAGGGATTGACGGTAGCAAAATCCTCATCAAAACCCGCATATCTTGCTTCCTACCTGAACCTTTCCCCAGGTGACCAACCGCATATGCTGCAGATGTGGAGCCAATATCACCCTCGTTTGATATCACCGATCACTACCAGATCTTTGGATTTACAATACTCCACGGTTTTCTTGTATGCGATCAGTCCCGGGATACCAAACTGCTCATACATGGCGATCTGTGGTTTCACTGCCGGGATCAGATCACAGGTTGCATCCACGATTCCTTTGTTATACTGCCAGATTGCTTCTGCAGCGCCTTCCAGAGTCTCCCCGAACTCTGCAAAAGCCTTCTTCTGGATATGCTCCGGAATATAATTCAGCATAGGATCCAGTCCTACAACGATTGGGCGCTTTGTTTTTTGATTTTTGCAATCAGTTTGTTGATCATACGTTTTTCTTTCCTCCTCCTGGTTATTAAATACAATTTTTCCGTCACAGATGGTATAAAGCACTTTTCCCTTTACTTTCCAGCCATCAAACGGTGTGTTATGTCCTTTGGAAACAAATTTATTTTTATCGATAGCATACTCCTCCGTATCCACGATGATCACATCTGCCGGATGGCCTTTCTGGAGAGTTCCTCTGTCAAGCCCGAGGATTTTCGCCGGATTCAGGCACATCTTCTCAACCATCTGTTTCAGTGTGATCACATCTTTTTCCACCAGCTCTGTATAGGTGAGCGGAAGGCTTGTTTCCAGACCTACGATCCCAAATGGTGCATTCTTCATAGAACCTGTTTTTTCCTGTGCACTGTGCGGTGCATGGTCCGTGCTGATCACCTCGATGGTACCGTCCTTCAGGCCCTGTTTCAGCGCTTCCACATCCTTCGGTGTACGGAGTGGCGGATTCATCTTGTAATTCGGGTCATCCCTCTTAATATCATCTGAGGTAAGGATGAAGTGGTGCGGGCATACTTCAGCTGTCACATTCTCAATCCCTCCTGCGCAATGATCCGCATCATTTCAGCATCCCCATAAGTGGAGCAGTGGCAGAGATGAAGATGGACTCCTGTCTCCAGCGCCAGAATGATATCTCTGGCTGTAATGGTATCTTCTACTGCATTGCAGATTCCGGGAAGCCCCAGTCTTTTGGCGTTCTCATCCTCATTCATGCATCCATCTCCACGCAGATCGATATCTTCACAATGGCGAACACCGGAATATGATGTTTGGCAGCGCTCCTTCATGGCTTTTTACAAAGTGCTGTATTCATCACAGATTTACCATCCTCGGACACTGCCGGATCCCCGCTTTACCATTCCGGCAATATCTGCAAGTTCTACCCTTCTTTTCTCCCATGGTGGCTGCACCTGCCTGAAGTACATGAATACCGGAAACCTGTCCTTTGCCTTGTTATGTACATAGTTTACCCGGTCCGGATTATCAATCAGTGGGAGTTGTATTTGGCATAGCAACTACAGTTGTCACACCACCACGTGCTGCCGCAGCAGCACCACTCTTGCAATATCTTCCTTATGTGTCTGGCCCGGATCACGAAAATGGACATGAAGATCGATAATTCCCGGCATGACCAGCTTTCCTTTCGCATCGATCACACGGTCGCCGTCTTTCTTTTTCAGCTTCTGGCCTATTTCCGCAATGATTCCGTCTTCCAGATAAATATCGCCTGTTTTATCCGTATCTGTAGCCGCATCGACGATCCGGCCTCCTCGAATCAGAATCCCCATTTCTGTTCTCCTCTCATCCTGTATTTTCAAAGCAGATCCTTCAATCCGCTTGTATTCTCCTATATCATACACGAAATCTTCTATTTATAAAGATTTTTTTGCAATTCTTTTTAACTTTTTTTTCTTTAACACCCCGGAATTGTTGGAATTTTCTCCTTGACATTTCAAAACACGGGTTATATAATCAGAGCATGGCAAAATATTTAATGTAAAATCACTAGTTTTTAGAGATTATATTTACATGAATATAGTCTGTAAAATCTGGTGATTTTTTATTATCATCAGAAGGCTATTTTAATTTTTTTTATTTTTATGGAGGTAACACAACATGAACAAGGGAACTGTAAAATGGTTCAACGCAGAAAAAGGTTATCCGGTTGCATCACAAAGAAACAGATCAGATACGTCACACTCATCACATGTAGGTTCCGCTTCATCAACGGTGAAGCAGATAATATACCGTCAGAAATCTCAGAATATGACCAGCGCTGGAACTGCATACCTCCGCCGATGACCAGCGCTGGAACTGCATTGATCTTCATGATCTCCCGCAGACGGATCTGGAACAGCTTCAGCACAAAATCCGGCCGCTTGAAAAACGCGTAGGTGAGCAGGCTGTGGTCACAGTTCATGAATAACGCCTGGGTAAAATTCGTGCCCCGATTGATCGCATACATGATAAACACCAAATAGGGAAGCCAAGTCATGATCATTGCATTCACTTGTGCTTTCATCTCCGGCTGCACAAACAAAAATAACTGCACTCCCCAGAACGAGAAAGAGACAGATATACGAAATCCTTTTTGGTGGAATTCCAGAGGATTTTTTATGCCGCTTCACAAACAGCTCGTTGAGATACTCAAAACCTCTGCGCTTGCTGGTAATCCCCGCATCTCCGGAGATTGCGTTTTCGTTTGCCTTCTTCACGATCTGTACCGGCGTATCCATTTGACTGGTAATGTCCGCAAGAAGCGCCTGATTAACGGCGCGGTATTCCCGAAAAGAAAGAAGTTTCCAAAAACCCAGACCCCCAAAGGAACACACAGCAAAAACAGGACTGTGGACACATAGGACGGCAGTGCAAAGCCAAGCGCCGGCAAGCCGTAGGCCGCAGCCAGCAGCAGTCCCATCGCTCCCCATGCGTATTTTGACAAATGATTCTCGTTATAGACAAAACCGCTTCTTTTCATAATCCCACAGGAAAACCGCCGCCGCAAACAGTTTCATCCCCGCAATACAAAGAGGCAGAAGCACACAGAACCACAGCGGCACAGCGTTCCCCTCCCAAAGAAAACGGTAAAGGGCAAGAAACCGACCGCAACCTTGATAAGCTCATACCCGTAATTCACCAGTGTGTATTCCCGCGCATTCATCCCCAGCAGAAACATAGCGTAGTACTTATCCTTAGACGGATTGAAAAGACTGAGGTTTCCAAAGCTTCCAATGACGGTCAGAAAGAACAGGATATGCAGGAATACCTGTTGTTCCGACAGCTCCCGGTACAAAAAAAGCAATACCGCACACCATTGTGACAAAGTAGAGAAGCTTTCCCAGAAATGTAGAGATAAGCTCCCACACTACCGACAGCACATGGGCAAACAGTTTGAGACCTCTCACCTGATAGAGTCCTGCCGGAAGCAGCCTTTTCAGCAGCGGAATCTGCTTCAATGAAAACAAAATGCCGTTGACACGATATGTATTTCTCAGGGAAAAGGAAATTCTAAGCGTCTTATTCATTGCCTTCCTCCCGCAGCGCCGCGATGATCTTATCCTTGAACTCCTTGCTGTCCAGATTGGATTTTTTCCACTGCCTCCAGCTCGCCGTGGCTCAGAAGTACGATCTCGTCGCAGAGATCAAGCGCCAGATCCATGAGATGCGTGGAAAAATAGTAATGCAATCTTTTTTCAGCGAACGTAAAAGCTGTTTCATCTCCTCAGACACAACCACATCCAGAGAAGTTAAGGGCTCATCCAACAGCAAAATATTAGGCTTTGCAATAATGCTGATAAGCATCTGCATCTTGTTTTTCATACCATGCGAATAATCCTTTAAAAGCTTATCCCTGTCCTCCCGGTCAATGCTCATATAGTCAAAATACTCGTCAATGCTCTTTGGCTCTTCGATATTTTTTTCGTTGATGTCCATGAAAAACCGAAGAAATTCCCTGCCGGTTAAAAACTCCGGCACAACAGGCGTTGAAAGCACATAGCCAATATCGTCGGCTCCACCTCCCGGCGTGAGCCGTCCTCTTCCAGATAAAATTCGCCGCTGTCCGCCTTGATATCCCGGTTGAGACAGTTAAACAGCGTTGTTTTACCCGCACCATTTCTGCCCAAAAGCCCGTAGATCTTCCCCTCCTCAAAGGTAAAAGCAACGTCTCTTAAAACTTTCTTTTTCTCAAAATTTTTGCATAAGTGTTCGATTACAAACTTCATAAACTCCCCCGTCACAGATAGCGAAAAGGAAGCCGTTTTTAAACCCAGCTTCCTTTTCCTTCTTTTTTTGCAATATAAAGTTATTCCGCAGCTGTATCCGCGGAATCTGTCACAAGCCCGTTCAGATAACTGTCCAGAGCTGCGGTGTCCAAAACCGTCTCTTTCTGTACTGCAGTATCCCCCTCTGTCACCTTGCCGTATATGGAGAATCCAACCCAGCACACAAGGACCAGACCAACCACCACAGCCAGAAGCTTCTCCAGCTTCAGAATTCTCTTTTTTTTTGATTATCTGCTCACGGTTTGCCTTTTCTTTTTTTGTAGGCATCTACTTTTTTTCTGACTCATCTGTGCATCTCCTTTTGCCCAAGTATCAATGTCTAATTATAGCACATAAGGAGCAAAATGAAAAGACCTTGTGCATCTTAAACTCTGCCGCCATCAGACAGCTACAATGATGCCGCCGTCATTGGCATACATGCTGCTGACCCCATCGGTATCCAACACTACAACGCGGGCCGGTCTGATTTTTTCCAGAAGCGCTTCTTTGAGCATCTCTGCCCGTTCCGGGCAATTGCAGTGAGAAATTGCCAGCACACGATGTTCGCTGTCCGCGGTTCCTGCCACAATATACTCCACCATTTTTACAAAGAGCCTTATTCATTCCTCTCGCCTGTCCCAGCTGGCAGATCGTGCCCTCCGCGGTGGCTCCCATGACCGGTTTTATTTTGAGGGCAGACGCCACAAAGCGCCTTCACATTGCTGAGACGTCCGTTTTTGCGAAGCGTTTCCAGATTCTCCAGAACAAAATACGTATTCTGTGTCTCAATATAATGCTCCACCACATCCACAACCGTTTCAAAGGGAAGCCCGGCTTTTTCGCACTCCTCTATCTTCATGGCAATGAGTGTTTCGCCGATAGACGCAGAGCGTGAATTAAAAAATATGGATCTTCTTGTCCGGGTATTCTTCGTGCATAAGATTCTTGCCAAGAATCGCACTGTTGTAGGAGCCGCTCAGCTCTGCGGAAAGCGTTACACCATAAACATGATCTGCCTCGCAGTCAAAAGCCTGTCTGTAGCGCTCCGGAGACGGGCATGCCGACTTTGGGCAGTCCGGGCACTGTGCAACCTTTTTCAAAAATTCTGCCTGGTCAAAACTGCTGTCATCCACGATCTCTTCATTTCCCACCGTCAGCACAAGCGGAACTGACTCAAAGCGTGCATCCTCTTTCCATTCCTCCAGAAATTCTCCGCAGCTGTCCATTACTATTTTATAGCTCAATTATATCGTCCTCTTTTCCATTATATGTAGTATTCAATACCACATCTATATTACCATATGCCCTTGTATTTGAAAAGTCTTTTTTATAAAATCTCTATTATTTTTTTCATTCTACAGTATAATGAAAAAAGACTTCATTTTATTTATAAAAATGCCTGAAAGGAAAATAATCATGCTGGCCTTAAAAATCACAGACCTGAAGGCTTTTACAAATTCTCTGTTTATCGGCGATACCTTTGACCGCTTCTGGCTTACAGAGGCATCTATCACTACCAGCAGTGTCTTCACCATTGACGGAAAACTCCAGGAGGACTTTTTGACTCCGACGAACGTTCACTGCTGCGCCAGAGTCACCGTACCTATGCCCTCTGGAAAGAGCTCAAGCCCTTCTGCCACTCTATTGTGCGAAGCCGCCATACACCGCTGCATTTTAAAATTGTCCTTCAGCTTTCCCACAACCAGATTCCCTCTGTGCTTTCCAATGCACAGATCGATCTCTCCGGAAATCGTAAACGGCTTTTATCTCAACCTGCAGTACAAAAACCATGAGCTTTTATGCACAACCGGAACCGCTCTTTTCCACCTTTATACCGGGAAAAGAACTCGACCGCCAGGGATTCCATGATCGAAAATTTTTTCACACAGCACAGCATCCCTTTTGAGAAAATGTAAAAAACATTCATCCAAAAATCAAAAAAGCTTCCGCTCAGATGGTATTTTTCCTCCACCGAAGCGAAAGCTTTTGTATTTTGCCCTTATTTTTGTTTATTTTGCAATCATCAGCAAAATTTCATTGCTTCTCTTTACAAATCTGGTCATTTCGTCAGGTGAAAGCTGTTTATGGCTCATCATTGCAAGGTCATAAAGCTGTTCACAGATCACCGGCGTTTTTTCTCCATCCGATGCTCTGCCACATGCTGAACCAGCGGATGATTTGCATTCAGCACCAGAGTCTCTGCGCCTCCAAACATGGACGGATCCATTCCATACATATTATACATCTTCATCATATCCTGCATACGGCGACTCTCCTCAGACAATGTGATCATAGCGGCTACACTGCTGTTTTTCAGCTTCTCTACATGTACCTCCAGCTTGTCGTTGCCAAGTGCCTTGCGGAACGCTTCCTGCAGAGTATTTACCGTAGCCCGTCAGCAGCGCCTTCCCTCACGGAGCTCTTCTGTAAGGTCTGCGTCAATACGCTTAAAGGAAACGGTCTGCTCTCTGCTCCAGATGGAGAGATAAACGCACTGTCGATATTGTGCTTCAGGATCACCGCATCCTTTCCTGCTTCCTTAAACATATTGATATACTGACTCTGCTGCACCTCGTCTGTCACATAGAAAATCGTGGTTTTTCCGGTTCTTTTTCTTCTTCGGACTTCTTCTGCCGTCTTTTTCTTCGGAAGTGTTCTCCGGTTCGGTGTTTTCCTTGTTGTCCGCCTCTTCTGTCTTGTTCAGCTCAAGGCAGTCTTTCAAGGTAAGGTATTTGCCTTCCAGATTCTTAAACAGCACATAATCTTTCATCTTGTCAGCAAACTTGTTGTCCTTAATGCAGCCAAATTTAATAAACGGGCTGATATCATCCCAGTATTTCTCGTAAGACTCACGGTCGGTTTTGCACATGCCGGAGAGCTTGTCAGCGAATTTCTTGGAGATGTACTCGGAGATCTTCTTGCACAAATCCGTCGTTCTGCAGTGCGCTTCGGGATACGTTCAGCGGCAGATCCGGGACAGTCGATCACGCCTTTCAGAAGAAGAAGAAATTCCGGGATCACCTCCTTGATGTTATCTGCAATGAACACCTGATTATTATACAGCTTGATCGTGCCCTCAATGGAATCGTACTCCGTCCTGATCTTGGGGAAATACAGGATACCTTGAGGTTGAACGGATAGTCCATATTCAGATGGATCCAGAATAATGGTTCTTTGTAGTCCATAAATACCTTGCGGTAGAATTCCTTTGTATTCATCATCTGTACATTCATTTGGATGCTTCATCCAGAGCGGATTAATATCACTGATGGAAACCGGACGCTTATTGATCTTTACTTTATCCTTTGCAGGAGAAATTTCAACAACTTCTTTTCGCCGTTCTTCGTTCTCTTTCTCCTCGGTCTTCGCTTCCTCATGGATCCGCTCAACGACAACGTCATCATCCTTTAAATCCGCCTCGTCGATAGTCTCGTATTCCTGCGGAGCATTTCCTTTGACAGATAAATATCCACCGGCATGAAGGAACAGTATTTCTCAAGAATCTCACGCATACGGTACTCATTGCAAATTCCAGGCAGTCTTCATTCAGGAACAGGGTGATTTCTGTACCAATCGTATTCTTGTTACCTTCCTGCAGATCATACTCTGTACCGCCATCGCAGGTCCAATGTACCGGAGATGCGCCTTCCTTGTAAGAAAGAGTATCAATATGCACTTCATCTGCAACCATAAATGCGGAATAGAAACCAAGTCCAAAGTGACCGATCATCTGATCATCCGTTGTCTTATCCTTATATTTCTCAAGAAACTCTGTGGCACCGGAAAAAGCGATCTGCGTAATGTATTCCTCCACTTCATCCGCCGTCATACCAATACCATTGTCAATAAACTTCAGAGTTTTCTCTTCCGGATTCACAACCACCTGAATTCCTGCCTTGTAATCATCCGGGAAGCTGTATTCACCCATGACCTCCAGCTTGCGGAGTTCGTAATCGCATCGCATCCATTGATACCAGCTCTCTTACAAAAATATCATGGTCGGAATAAAGCCATTTTTAATGATCGGAAAATCTTTTCGCTGTTAATTGATAAACTGCCATGCTTTGCAGACATTCTATCACACTCCTTTAATATTCTGTTGAATTTCTATTCAATATAATAATGCCGTAAAAGCAAAAAAGTCAAGAGAAATTTAGCACTCATTAAAAAAGGGTGCTAACAAATTAACAAAAATATTCCTTCCGAACTTTTCATGACAGGGAATGATACCTGATCCAAATGGATTCAAAATTTCTTCCTATCTCAAGCTATTGCTTTTTATTTCTTCCTGCGGTAAATCAGGACACCTGCAATGCAGGCCGCTGCCACTATCAAAATAATGATGAACGGCACGATCACTGTGCTGTCACCCGTCTTTACAGCCTTCTTCTGAGCATCCGTAGGTGTTGGTGTTATTGTCGTTGCCCCCACCTGTTTTACACGGAAATTCACTTGACGTGTTGCCTGGTTTCCAGTCTTGACCCATGCAGCGCCATCAAATTTCTGCTCATTATAAGCAACTGTCAGAGTGTAATCGCCACCCTTGTTCATACGGAAGGTTGCACTGTAAGGAGCTTCATCCCAGTTTCTGGATTCCAGAACCTTCCAGCTTGCCGGTACATAGCGTACATCGCCTTTTCTCGGGTTCTGATTGTCCATGCCGCCGCCAACAGCTGTAAAGGTAATCTTCGTCTCTGTGGTATAATCTCCATCCGAAGAAATTCCTGTGATGGTTGTAGCAGAATCCTCCGGTACCTTCGGCACGTATGCATTCACACTGACCTTAACCGCTGTCGCCAGCGCAAGATTATCTGCATTTACCACGCCTTCCGGAAGCGTTACTGTTCCTTGTACTTCAAACGTCTGGGCATCCATAGATGCAGGATCGTACGCACAGGCTTCTACATTCCATACAACAGACGCATTCATGTTTCCGGCTGTCGTCTCAACCACAACTGTGGAGGAAGCCCGAGACCATCCGCAGTCTTTGCGGCTCCGTTTGTCACATTGGCAATGTCTGCTCCCCCGCTGAACTGCTGTCAGACGGACTGCCGAATCTGTCACTTTAAAAGAAAGTGCAAGCTTTGCAGAAGTATTGGGATCAGCCGGTATTACCAGCTGGTCTTTGTATTCTCCGACCTCAAGGCCTTCCTTCGGCTGTACCGTAAAGGTTGCGGTAGCTCCCGGTTCAATGGACACTGCAGACAAGCCGCTGATCACGTAATTCTCCGTACCCGCATATGGCTGTTTCAGGTTCAGCGTCTGATTTCCTGTGTTGGTAATCGTAACCGTCTTGGCATCCGGAACTGCTGCGCCCTTTTCTGCACTTCCGAACTCAAGTGTTCCAGGTGCAGCATCAAAGCTGTATACCGGAGTCGGAGTTGCTGTGGGCGCTGGAGTCGCCGTCGGTTCCGGTGTTGCTGTTGGTTCCGGTGGCGCCGTCGGTTCCGGGGTTGCCGTCGGTTCCGGTGTCGCTGTGGGTTCCGGGTTGCCGTGGGCTCCGGTGCTTCCGTCGGTGCCGGTGCCACGGATATGCTCACGGAACGGTCACTGTAGGCGCTTCCGGTGCTTCCAGAATGCCAAACACAAGACCTTCCCTATACGATACCTCAGATGCTTTCAAACCGTCTTTTGGCAGCACCAGGTACTCGTAGGCGCCTTCCTCTCCTGTTTCAGAAGAGTCTACCAAAATAATATCTACATATTGTAAATCTGCTGCATTTGCAAGAGCTATGGTTCCCTTCGATTCTCCTGTATTGACAACGCGTACAACTGCCGGTTCCAATACAGACGTATCATAACCCTCTGTAAGGTTCTCAAAATTCACTTCCGGTACCGCCATATCCACCATCAGGCCGAAGGGTACCGGCGTATCCTCTCCCGGGTTTTCCGGGTCAACGCCCATCTCCTCATCAATGTCACCCGGATTCAGCTCCTCACCGTCCGTTGGCTCCAGTTCGTCCCCGCCAAGATCATCCGTCGGCTCCAGTGCTTCCGTCTCTACGGTTACTCTGGCTATAAAGGAAGCTTCCGCACCCTCCTGGGTTGTATAGGTGATAGTATCTTCATATGTGCCGGCCTCAAGCTCTGCCCTCGGCTGCACCCATACATCAACAGACTGACCTGCTTCCAGAGGCTCTGTAATGTCGTGCACTGCAAAATGTTCCGGTGCAAGACTGTTAAAATTCAAGGTACCGGTTCCGATATTCGCAATCGTTGCGTACTGCGCCTCTGCCTCATCTGCAGCACCGGTATAAACGGTTCCGAAATCCAAGACTCCGCTTCCGTCCGCTGTCGCGGCAGAAACCTCAAAGGTATACGTCTGCTCATTGGAAATATCTTCATCTTCTGCAGGAGGTTCCTCCACTGATGGCTCCTCCACCGGCGGTTCTTGTACCTGCGGCTCTTCTGCCTGCGGCTCCTCCACCGGCGGTTCCTCTGCCGGAGCACTCTCCACATTTACTCTTGCTACGAAAGAAGCACTTGCTCCCTCGTTTGAGGTATAGGTGATGGTTTCTTCATAATATCCTGCCTCAGAAATCTCTGGGCTGCACAGCTACTGTCACAGATGCCCCTGGCTTCCAGGGAAACAATATCATCTACCCGGAAATTGGCCGGCATAGTGCTTCCAAAGGTCAGGGTTCCTGTCCCGGTATTGTAAATGGTTGCGTACTGCTCTGCAGGAGTTTCTCCCTGCATGGATCGTCCCAAAGTCCAGAACGCCGTCCCGTCATCGGTTCCCGCTTCCGCCAAATAGGTGACTTCCGGAGCCGGCTCTTCTGCTGCGGAGTCATCTCCGCTGACAACGCCTTCGTCCATGGCGGTTCCGTCTCCTACCGGACCATCGTCCTCTACGGAATCTCACCGTTCGGAACCACGCCGTCATCCATAGCAGTTCCGTCTCCCACCAGAGTTCCGTCCTCTGCCGGAAGTTCTCCCTCAACAGGCGGCTCTCCTTCTTCCGGAGCTCCGTTCACTCCCTCCGTCTCCAGGAGCACCTGCGCATCTGCCTCTGTAGCTGCCACCGGCATCGTTGATGCCGTCAGGGTTCCGCTGAAGCCCATATCCTCTTTTCCTGTAATTTTCAAAACCAGTACATATCCCAGATCCTGTTCTGTCACCTTGTAGGTTTTTCTGTACTTAATTCTGTCAAATCCGCAGGATCGCCACTATTCTGACGGTTCCAGGAAAATGTTACGCCATCATCTGTCACTCCCGCGGGCGTCACCTGGGTGTAATCTGCACTCAAAGGGGTTCCCACCGCTGCCAGACCCTTGACCTGCAGTTTTCCTTCCAGCGCGGGCACTGCTGCCGCGAAAACCGTAGAAGGAAGCATGGATATCACCATCAGCAGTGTCATGATCACTGATAGAATTCTTCCTTTCTTCATGTCATACCCTCCTTTTTATATTGAAATTGTCTGTACTCTGTTCACTGAACTGCCATCAAAGTGCAGCAGTAATCCAGATTATCTTTTGTTCATTTACATTATAGCAGACACTGTATTTTTTCTGTAATCTCTGCTTTTCAAAAACATCAGCCCTCTACAATGAGAAATCTTCCGTCAGGCAGCGCAAACACTTCACTCGCCTCCATAAGTTCCTCTTTTGTCATGCCGTCCACATCTGCCCCCATAGCCTCCAGATATTTCCTGGCGTCTTTGATGGAATCTACGACAACAGCCATGCAGTCCTCCAGAAATTCTTCCGCTTCCTCCAGGGTTTCCGCTACCGGTTCATCAAAAAGCTGTGATTGATCTTTTAAAAAAAAGTTTCCAGACATTCTCTTGTATACATTATGCGATTTCCTCCATGATTTTTCTGATATCCTCCGGCTTTTCTGCCAGAGCCTTACTGTTGTTTTGCAGAAGCTCTTCTCTGGTGCGAAATCCCCAGAGCACTCCCACTGTGTACATATGCGCAGCTGCGCCCGTCTGCATATCCGTACCGGTATCACCGATGTACAGACACTCTTCCGGTTTTGCTCCAAGCTGCTTTGCAATATAGAGCGGCGCATCCGGAGCCGGTTTTCTGGCGATTCCCTCCTGCTGCCCCACAACCGCCTCAAACATGCCCGGAAACATCTGCTCCACCACCTGAACGGCAGCCTCGTGCGGCTTATTGGAGCATACCCCCAGGCAAATGCCCTGTGCTTTCAGATCGTGGAGCAGTTCCGTGATCCCCGGATAAGGTGCAGCCTGGTACAGGGATTTTCCGCAAAAATCCTGCGGTACAGATCCCGCGCTTCTTCAAAATGCAGCAAGCCTTCGTCTCCCGCATCTTTCAGGCAGCGGCGCACCAGCATATCTGCCCCCTCACCGCAGTAGTACTTAAAATTTTCCACAGGAAGCTCTCTCAGCGAAAAGGTTTTCAAAACCAGATTTGCCGCATACGCCATAGAATCCAGGGTATTTGCCAGTGTGCCGTCCAGGTCAAAAAATACATGCTTTTATCATCTGTCTCACTCCTTCAGGTCTATTCCATGTTTTTTGCTTCGTAAAATAATCTGGCCACCGGAAGCCCTACCACATTATTGTAATCGCCCCGGATTCCCCGGACATAGATGCCAAAAAGGCCTGTATTCCATAACTTCCCGCCTTATCCATCGGATCGCCTGTGGAAACATAATCTCGGATTTCTTTCTCGGATACAGGATAGAAAGTGACATCCGTACATTCCGTAAAGGTATATCTTTCCCAGGAATCTCCTGTTTCCGAAGAAGCGTCACACCTGTATAAACCTGGTGGGTGTTTCCCTGCAGCATGGCAAGCGTCTTTACCGCATCCGCCTCATCTTCCGGTTTCCCCAGTATCTGCCCATGATACACCACGATCGTATCCGCGCCGATGACCAGCGTATCCTCCTTTGTCTGCGCAGCCATCTGCTGCGCTGTCTGCCGGGCTTTTGCCTCTGAAAGTTCCTGCACTACTTCTTCTGGAATCTCACTGGATATTTTTTCTTCACCCCTGCGGTTTTTACGCAAAAACAACCCCGCCTTTTCAAGAAGCTCCTTTCTTCTGGGGAAGCAGAAGCAAGTATCACATCCATCGCAAACACATCCTCTCATCTGTACACTCATTGTATGACCTCAGTATACCTTCTCTCTTTTGACAGTGCAACCGTTTTCCCCCGAAACTGTACAGATTACCCCTTTTCTTTTTTACAATAAAAGTATTACAATAATACTATTACACAGATGTGCATACATCTGGAAGAAAGGAGTTTTTCAAATGGCAAAAAGAACAACTACTGGGGACTGGTCGCTGTTGGAGCCCTTACGGCTGCCGCTGCCGGTGCTGTTGCATCTATTATTTTAAAAAAATCCCACAGAGGCTACGCTGCCTTTGAAGATGATTTTGAAGACGACTATTTCGAAGACGACTTTTCCGTCCCGGAAAATACGGACTCTTCAGAAGCATATGCCCAGTGGGAAGAGCCGGAAAATACGAAGGAAGGGGATTCCGAAAAGGAAGAGGATTCCCTGTCTGATCCAGTGAAGGAAGAACCGGCCGCAAAGAGGACGAAAAGGATTCGGCTCCGGACACCGAAAAGGACACCCCAAAGCATAACCTATTATAGTTCTTAACATGAAAAACAAAAACGGAACCACAGCTTCGGCACTTCTGCCAAATATGTGATTCCGTTTTTGATTTCTGTTCTGTCGATATGTATTTATGCCTCTTTGATCTCCAATACATCCATAGGACAATTCTTCGCACAGATTCCGCAGGCAATACATTTGCTTGCGTATTCGCTTCCCTCATGCCATACGATCACGCCGAACGGACAGGCTTCTGCACATTTGCCGCAGCTTACGCATTTCTTTTTGTTGATCATGTAAACGCCCTTGGCATTCTGGGTGATGGCACCCTCCGGACAGGCCTTCGCACATTTGCCGCACTGTACACATACTGCCGGTTTCGAGTCTCCCCATCTTTTGCCACACCAATGTGAATACAGGAAAGTTCCTCGCTGTATTCCTTGTAAAAAATGCCTCAGAGCAGGCAACTTCACATTCCTTGCACGCCATGCAGGCATCCTTCTTCGCTACGTTATTTGTACCTCCTACTACGTTCTGATTTGATGCGGTTAAATACCGGTGCTCCCTCCCTGGAGTCATGGATATCTGCGCAGAAGAAACCGTTGCGCACAAACTGGAAGCTGTCATAACCTTTTTGCTTTCAGAAGCTCCAGGCTCTACATAAGCACTTGTTACTGTAAGAGAATTCGGATTTACATTAAGAGAACCATCTTCTTTATTGTAAACACCTTTTTCTTCATCTACGATATTCTCGTAAAGTCTTACCTCAACTTTACCTGCATTGGATGCTTCCACCCAGTGGATCGTTCCTTTTACCTTACGTCCGTCCGGTGCATTTCCGCCCTTGGTCTCCGGGTCATAGGTACAGTGGACTACACGGATCGTTCCGTCGTCATCTGCCTCATAACCTGTGCAGGTTACAAAATATGCATTCATAAGACGAACTTCATCCGCTTACAATATAAGAGACGTTTGTATTTCTTAGGAGGCTCTGCCATAAAATCATCACGTTCAATATAAAGTTCTCCACTGAAACGGGATCTTTCTGGTTCCCAAGTTCCTCATTCTCCATATTATTCGGAGCTTCAAGATACTCAACCTGTCCTTCCGGATAATTATCGATCACGAGCTGATCGGATCAAGAACTGCCATCATACGCGGACGTTTCAGCTTCAGGTCCTCACGGATGCAGTACTCGAACATTGCATAATCAACAGAACTGTTTGCTTTTGATACACCACACAGGTCTACGAATTTACGAATAGACTCCGGGGTAAATCCACGGCGGCGGAGCGCGGCGATAGACACTAAACTCGGGTCATCCCATCCATCTACGATGCCATCCTCCACAAGCTTCTTGATATAACGTTTCCGGTAACAACGTTAGTCAGAGTACAGCTTTGCAAACTCGATCTGGCTCGGTGGGTCGGATATTCCAGTTCCTTTACCACCCAGTCATAAAGCGGTCTGTGGTCCTCAAACTCCAGAGTACAGATAGAATGTGTCACACCCTCAATCGCATCCTCGATCGGATGAGCGAAGTCGTACATCGGGTAGATGCACCATTTATCTCCTGTATTGTGATGTGCATGCGGGCTACACGGTAGATGACCGGGTCTCGCATGTTCATATTCGGTGATGCCATATCGATCTTCGCACGGAGTGCTTTCTTCCGTCCTCGAATTCGCCGTTTTCATGCGCTCGAACAGGTCCAGGTTTTCCTCCACGGAACGATTGCGGTACGGGCTCTCTTTTCCAGGCTCGGTTAAGGTTCCACGGTACTCACGGATCTGCTCTGCAGACAGATCGGAGACATAAGCTTTTCCTTTTTTGATCAGCTTTACAGCAGCCTCATACATCTGATCAAAATAATCAGATGCAAAGAAAAGTCTGTCTTCCCAGTCTGCACCAAGCCATTTGATATCTGCCTTGATGGATTCTACAAACTCACTTTTTCTCCTTTGGTCGGGTTTGTATCATCGGAACGCATGTTGGAACTCTCCGTTGTACTCCTGTGATAAACCGTAGTTTAACAGGATGGATTTTGCATGTCCGATATGAAGATAGCCGTTTCCCCCTGCGGTATTTCCGGCCGTCTTCTCCCAAACCTTCTTCCGGATCCGCTGTGTTTTCCCACACATCGCTTCCAGCCTCTTCGGATTCCTCCCCGCTTTCATATCCTGCCGGATCCGCCTGCGCATTCTGCTGCGTTTCCTGTTTTCTCCGGCCTTTGCTATCGTCTCTTCCGGCTGTATTCCCGGAGTGTCCGACTGAAAAGAGACCGGCTGTTCCTCTTCTGCTTTTCCTTCCTTGAATTCCGGTGGATTTCTCTGGCAAATTCTCCGTCTTCGCTGGGGCACTCTGCCTTGCCTGTACCGGCTGCACTGCGCTTCCAATCAAAATATTCGCCAGGAGCATCGCTGCCGCAAGAAGCACTGCCCAAAAGAAATTCTCTTTCATGGAAGACAAATTCCGCATATAAAGAATTCTTTTTTTGAAAATCCCCGCCCATCGTTCAGACCGGCTGCCAGATACGGCACCTGGTTCTGTACCGCTGCAGTTCGCAAAAGAATGCGGTTATAATGTTTTTTTCCGCGTTTGTGTACGTTTTCACAACTGCGGTATCGCAAAGGCTTTCGATGTCTTTCTCCGCTTCCTTTTGCATCCAATAAAGGCAGGGATTAAACCAGTGAATGGTTGAAATCAGCAGAAGCAGCGTTTTGTACCACAGATCCTTATGTCTGTAATGGCACAATTCATGGCTGAACACAAACCGCAGCTCATACAGATTGCAGGGCTCCTGCGTCAGATAGAGTCCCGTATGAAAAAGTCCGGCCAAAACCGGCGTGGAAAGTCTTGCCGACACCATAAGCCTGGGCGGCTTTTTTTTCACATGATTTTCCCTGAATATTTTGCGGTACTGCTGCAGCACCCGTTCGTCCGTCACCGGATAACTCCAGCGCATCATATCCCTCATGGAAAAATAATACCGCAGAATTCTGGCAACCGCCAGTATTACGATTCCTGCAATCCAGACAACAAAGAGTACTTCCAGCACATCCTGCGAAAAACGCTTCTTTTCAACTCATCGGATACCGCTCCGCCTCTGCTCAAAAGGGTTCCTGCTTTTTTGGGTAAAGTCTCACTTTCACCAGACTTGTCTTCGGAAAATCTGCCGGTATCAGCAAAAACAACGCCACCGCCAGCCACATAAAATATTTCCATCTGCAGGAATATCGTCTGGAGGTCATATGTGACACAACCATCGCAATGGCCACGATCGTTGCCGCAATGATATTCATTTTCAAAATCTGAAACATATATGCTGCCATCTTTGCATCCTCATTTTTCATTTGTCCCGGTTTCCGGTTGCTTATTCGTCGCCTTCCTCCAGCTCCTGCAAAAATCGCTGAGCTCCCGAATATCCTCTTTATCCATCTTTTTTCCCTGATAAAGAGAGGCCACAAACTGTTTCAGAGAATTTCCATAGAGCTTTTCCAGAACAGTCCTGCTCGTTTTTCTGATATTCTTTCTGAGACACCAACGGCGTATACAGATTTGTTTTCCCCTCTTTTTCACTGAAACATAATTCTTTTTTTCCAGTCTGGTGAGAAGAGACAAAATTGTGGTGGGAGCAAGCGCCTTTTTTATATTGATGATCTTCTCGATCTCCATCCTGCTCATGGGCGGATCATTGCTCCACAATACCAGCATAATATCAAGCTCGGAATCCGGCAGACGGTTTGGTGTATCTTTTTCATTCTGACACCTCCGTTGTCATGAAATTGTATTTACAATTTCAGTTTACACTTGCCCGGAAAGTCTGTCAACTGTCTGTTTCTGCACTTTCCGCTGCTTCCTGCACCGCCTCCTGTGTTTCGCTTTTCTTCCGGGGTTTCTTCCGCATTCTCTTCCACATGTTCTTCCACTGTACTCTCCGGAATTTCTTCCATCCAGGTTTCCCCGCTGCTCACGCACTGCCAGCTTCCTCCCGCTTCCACGTACTCTCTCCCGCTTCCATCATACCATCTTCCATCTTCTGCGCGGTTAATGTAAGTTGCCGAATTTCCATCCTGCGTGTACAGTGTTTTCTGTTCCTCCGTGAGCACAATGCCGCTTTGTTCTGCGGTAGGTGCATTCAAAGAAATATAATCTCCTGACACATACCCCTTCTCCTCTGTTGTAGGAAATGCGGCGCCATCCCGTATCGGTTCCGTTTTCCTTCACGATCCCCCTGTTACCGTCACACCTTCCGCATAATAAATTGTGTCCAGTATCTGCGCTTCTGTGCTGTAGCTGGCGCGCACATTCAGACTGTCTGACACGACCCAGTTTGCAAAGCTGCACTCTTCTATTTCAAAAACATCCTCTGTCTGCGGATCCTCGCCGATGCTTGTCTGCGGCTTCACCCAGGTTTTCCTCTTCCTGTACAGATTCTTTTTCCACGGCTTTTCTTGTGTCATATTTAAGAATTTTCAAGCTTTCCACCGTCTCCCTCATTTCTTCAAAATCCTTCATATCTGTCACAGAGCCCGTAATAAGAATCACCTCGTTTTTTGTTGAGACAGACGCCTCATAAACTCCCGCATATGCGCCTTCTGCCACAGCTCGTTCCGGCAGTTCCTCGCCGTTGCCGCAGTGCATCACAGTTATGATGCTGTCGCCTTTTTTCAGCGTCATCCGGCCGGACTTGTCTTCCGTTTCTTCCCAGCCGTCCGCCGTTGTCTGCAGGGAAAGCGCCTCATCCGACGTAATAAATTCACGGCCATAACCGGTACGCTCACCCCGAGCATGGCAACAGTAACAATAGAAATCATCCATATCGCTTTTTTTCATAGTAAAAATCCCTTTCCATTTGTTTTTTCTACATCTGTAGTAGATATTCTCATTCTACATTTGTAGTAAGTATTTGTCAAGAGATTTTTCTAAAAAAACGGAATGCACCGAAGTACATTCCCAAAATCCTGCTCTAGGCTATTTTAATTTATCACAGAAGTCCTTCATCACTTCCGAAATTTTAATTCCCTGTGGACAAACCTTCTCACAGCTTCGGCACCCCACACAGGCGGAGGCTGCTTTTCTTTTGGTACAGACTGCAGCGCCATAGGCGCAATAAACCGCCGCCAGTAAAGCTGTGCTCATTGTAAAGAGCAATCAGCCCCGGAATATCCAATTCCTGCGGACAGTGGCTGGTACAGTAATGACACGCCGTACAGGGCTGCGTTCCCCTGCAAGCATTCCTCTGCAACGGAAAGAAGCGTTGTCATCTCTTTCTCTGTTAAGGGCTCTTCGGTCTCAAAGGTCTTGATATTTTCCTTCAGTTGCACAAAATCAGACATTCCCGACAATATCATTTTTACATTCGGGAAGGTCTGCAGGAACCGAAAGGCCCAGGCCGGAATACTCTCCTGCGGCCTCAAATCTTTCAGTCTGCCTTCTGCTTTCTCGGGAAGCCTGGCAAGCCTTCCGCCGCGCAGAGGCTCCATGACCCACACCGGAATATGATACTGCTCCAAAAGCGCCATTTTTCCCTTTGGCATCCTGGAAGCTGTAATCAATATAGTTTAACTGGATCTGACAGAATTCCATGCCGCCTCCGCAGGCCTCCAGGAAACGCTTTATCGTAGCAGTTTCCGTGAGCAGAAAAACCAAGGTGCCGGATACGGCCGTTTTCTTTCTGTTTCTTCAGATATTCATAAATGCCGTATTCCGATTGAGATACGCGTCAATGTTCATCTCGCAGACATTGTGGAATAAATAAAAAGTCAAAGTATTCCACCCCGCATTTTTCCAGCTGTTTCTCAAAAATTCCTCCACCTTCGGCATATTGGAAAGATCATAGCCGGGAAATTTTGTCGCCAGATAAAAACTCTCTCTTGGATATTGTTTCAGCACATGCCCCATAACAAGCTCGGAATTACCGCTGTGATAGCCCCAGGCAGTATCAAAATAATTGATGCCGTTTTTTATGGCATAATCCACCATTTCGGCTGCTGCTTTCTCATCAATCTTTGCATCGTTTCCACCGATCACCGGAAGCCGCATGGTTCCCATGCCCAGCGCCGACAGCTTAAGCTCTTTAAATTCCTGGTATATCATAAGCACATCCTCCGTTTCTAAAACCACCCATGGGCCTCACAGGCACGGTAAATGCCGTCTTCCACATTGGAAGCCGCCACATAATCTGCCCTGTCTTTCAGCTCCTGACAGCCATTTCCCATCGCCACACAGTAAAACTCCTTATCAAACATCACCAGATCATTATAGTCATCCCCGAACACTACCACATCCCTGGGTCTTCCTCCTGCGTAGGAAAGCATCCGCAGAATGCCCTCTTTCTTGGCATCCGGCTGAAACATCAGATACTCCTTTTCAAACCGTAAATGCCCAAGGGTCTCCTTAAGCGTCAAACGTTCCTCCTCCGCTTCCGGGATGGACACATAAAGCTTATATATGGCTTCTTCATTTTGAGGATGGAAATTTTCGTCAATGATATAGGTTGTTTTTTTCCTTTCGAAGCCCGGCCTGCTCATAAAACCGAAAACTCTCCCCGTACACATTCTGGGAGTCGTCAATGGCTGCCAGAACCCCATACCCCAACTCTACTGCTCTCATTGTAAATAGCCAGCGCCTTCTCGTAATCCAGCGGACGGTTCTCCTTCAGCTCATTCTCATAAACAATACCATGACCGCCGTTGCACACCATGTGAGAAAACCCGTTCTGGACCGGAACCCCTCTGCCTTGTATCGCGCACGCCCTGTGGCAATGGACACAAAATGCCCTGCTTCCTGAAGTTTTTTATGGCCTCTGCCGCCGACGGTACGATAAGGCCTGTCTCCCGCACGGTTAAAGTTCCGTCTATGTCGAAAAAGAAATATTTTTTTGTGCTCATACGCTGTCTCCTGTTTTCCGTAGTTTCTCTGCTGTGATAATACCACTACACATAATAGATTCAACATAAACTATATGTAACTTCCATTTCAGGTCCATTCTCAGAAAATATTCCATAAATCCCGGCTAACCAGTAAATTACATACGATGCAAAACCATGATTGCAGCTTCCTGTCGAACTATCATGTTCCCAAAGTGTTCCTGTTTTTTCTGCCATGGGCAAAAAATATTTTCGAATGTTTGTTATCACCTCATCATATAATCCTGCTTCATATAAAAACTCTATTCTAAGGTAATTACCAATAAATGCATTGGTAAAAGCAATCTGCGGATGAAGATTATTGATACGACGCTCAGCCAAAGTCTCGCACCAGTGTTTCCCATAATTCCCTATCTTCCGTCCGTGCTGCAATCCCGGAAAAATGCATAATACTGACATACTTCCGTACATTCTCCAGTATTTTTCCACCCCTTGCGGTATTCTGTGTTCATGGTCTGTAAAATAGTTTCCTCTAAGCGATCTATTTCGATTGTTTCCTTAAGTTTTTCTTGCCTTCTCCGTAAAACCAGAAATTTCATATAAAGTTCCAATCGAAGACAACATTTTGGCGTACAGCATATTGGTGGAAAATTCACACCTTTTACCAGTTCCTCACTATTTGCTCTGGACCATTCTACAAAAACCCAACCATCAAGATCTTCCAAAAGTCCATATTCATTTTCATAAGAAGCAAAAAATCGACAAGCCCATCAACTGCTTTTTTGCCCGCATTGCAAAGTTTCTATCGCCTGTATTTCTTACATATCTCTCCAACTCTATAACAAACCACATTCCCAGTTTGGAATATAATTTCCATTATTATGATCAGCAGGATAACACATAGGCAGCATTCCTTCCGGTAAATATGCAAATTTATCCTCAAGAATAAAATTCTCCAAAATGCATGTTCCAGAATGCTTTCCCCAGTAAGAATACGTTCTACTGCAGAGGTGAAATAACTATCGCACAGCCAACCGCCACGTTCTCTGGAAGGGCAATCCATAAAGACATCTAAAGAATTTGCTTTTATAGTCTCTAAAGCAGCCTTACAAATCGTCTGCAATTCCCTATCATTTTCCGGCAGGCAAATTCTATTTGTTACTTGTGGATGCTTATATTCCACAATCTCTACATTCTCAACTAAGCAAGCTCCCTTTACAATAATTTTAAGATATTTCATAACATATGGAGCAAAGCTCATTAATTGGTAATGTCCTGATGTACTGTATACACAAAACAGTTACAACTTTGCATACGCAAAAAATCAATGTCATCTCCTGTTAAAAGTTCATCGAATTGCACAAAATCCGGCTGTCCTCTTCTGCCTTAATATTAATCCGGTAAAACCAGTTGCATTATAGGGGAAACGATATAACACATACCCGTTTTTCAGATACTTTTGCTGCCAGCTTCTTCCCTCTATTTTGAAGATAGCATCGGATCCGTTGAGCCTCCTCCGAAATATGCTCTTCAACATCTTCATATGCAAATCCCAAAAATTGATCACTTACTTTAAAATAATTCTCCTCCCCAATGATTTGACGGACCTCATTATCAAAAAGTCGCTCTCCCCTCTGCAATCACCGCTTCCGCTTTTAGCACCTCAAATCGCGGATATCGTATCTCTCTTTCTATATAGTATGGCTCTGGTCTAAATTCCTGCTCTTCTTCGAGAAAATCCCATGTCTTTTTCTCAGACAAGCGATAATCCTCAATAAAAGCTCTTTGAAAACTGTAACGCTGCACCTTCTGGACTCGTTCTTTTCTATCATAAATGCAAAAATTATCCCCGCCAGTATAAGATACTACCCCATCTTCATTTTTTATTTCTGCTGTCAAAAAAGAACGCTGATTTAAAGTATCATAACTATTGACATTATAGCCAAGTACTTCAACCTTAACCACATTTTTCCGCTTCTGTGAGGGACTCATCCAACAGATATTCATCCACGCGAAAATAGCCATGTGCAGTTCTGGCTGGCCTGCTGCCTTAAATTTATCATTTACCCATAACCGGTAAATTCCCGAAGTTGCTATAGAAATGAATGTATTCTTACTTTTTAGGTATTCTTGACAAAAAGTTAGCTCACAATTCTTTTCTGCCGCTCTGTCTTTTGCCCATATAGCCCTCGCCTTTTGAAATTCCATCTTTTCATTATCTAGCTCCCAATTAGATATGTATTTTTCATTCAAAAAATGGTTTGCTAGCCGCCACACAAATTGTCCTGTATTCCCCAAATAATCTTGTAGGAAACTCTGACGATTCCTGGCATGTCCCGCAATAAAAATGATATAAAATACCATTTTCATATACCATTGCCGGTTTATGCGCGTGGTGATTATCAAATGCTCCAAACGGACCATGCTTCAAAATCGGCTCATCCACCTTCTCCCAGTGAATCAAATCATCTGACAATGCAAGACCTTCTTCTGCATGATATAATCCATCGCTTTTATCTATTCCTCCAATTCCATAGTAGAAGCAAAGCCATTTCTCCTCATCTTGCACTACATAAGGATCCGAAACAAACGTCTGGTCCCAACGCCCCGAATCCACTTTAAGAATCGGATTTTCTGAACAACGTTCCCAATGCAGCAAATCTTCTGATATTGCCATTCCAGTTTGTTCTATCCAATGTTCATCTTTCGTCTTTGCATTATAAAACATATACCATTTTCCTTGATTTTCTATGATACAAGCTTTTATAAAGGCCTCCTGCTTCCCACGCCTGTCCGTTTTCCAGGAGTAAACTGGTGTATCTAAAAGTGCCATTCCCGAAGAGTCTCATCTTCAGACCAAGCCATTCCGATCTCAGCAGCACCTTCTTCATAACCGTTTCCCGGATAGGAATGATAAATCAACCAATATTTTCCTTCGACTTTTTTAATCTTGGTCTGTCCCATAAATTATCAGACTCCTTGATTATCCACGTAACTGCCCCACCATTTTTATCCCAACGTTCGCTTTGCAGATCTCGCTTTAAAATCATTGTTACAAATTCCCACTGCAGCAAATCATTGCTCTGCGCAAGTGCCGATTGATATCCAATTCCATCAAAGCCTGAATAAACCATATAATATTTTCCATTGTGCCAAAAAACAAATGGAATATCCACTGATTTTTCATCAAAAGCACCTTCTACCCCTGAGCCGTGTAATACCGGTTTGGGATATCGAAAGGGCGTCCTGTATTTTTGAATTCTCTGATCATCTACTGGAATCATGTATACACTCCTTTACTGTTTAATCTGTCACCCAAACCTTTTACATTTGTATCCTTCTCTAATGTTATCGTCAATTTATAATAACCATCTTCTTCCCTGGTGCTTTTCGTTATCTTCTGTTCTTCTTGCGCTAAGATATTTCTGCCAGAAGCATCTGTCATCACTTCTTCCGCCACGCTAAAAAGGCCAACTATATACAATTGTGACCTCTTCACTTTTTTTCCGCTTTTCAAATGAGCTTCCGTCAATTTCGAATGCTCCCAATATACAGAAACTTTATGTCCTCCCGGAGTAATTATCCCTTGAATTGCTCCACTCATCCAAGCACTCGGAAGCGCCGGAAGAATACAAATATATCCTGGTTTAGAGTAAAGCAACATCTCCATTATCCCGGCAGTAATCCCAAAATTTCCGTCAATCTGGAAGATTTCACGCTCTCCCACGGATTCACCCAGCGGAGGATGCAGCCCCAGCAAATTTGATATGTGCAATGTCTAAGAAATAGATCCAGATGTTCTTTGGCATGTTCCCCATCTCGCAGACGAGCATAAAAATTTGTAAGCCATGCCTCATTCCATCCAATTTCATACTTCATTCCTTCTGTACGTCTTTTCAAAACCTGCCTCACTGCCGGCAAAAATTCCGTATACGTGTTTCAAAATCAATCTGACTAAAAGGATGAAAGCCAACCAAATGAGCAAAATGTCTATGATGGACATCAACTTCTTTAAAGTCTTCTTCCCATTCAAGCAACTGGCCAAACATACCAACCTTATATTCTGGAAGATGCACAAGTGCATTCTCCATTTGTTGGATAAATTCGTCTGTAGCTTTCAAAACCTGTCCAGCTTTGAAGTGTATCCTGCAATACTTCTCTTATTAGTGCATGATCCATAGTTACAGAACGGCTGATACAGCATTCTTGCCCCAACCTGTCTCTAAAAGTATTTTCAGGTGATGTATTCGCTACTGTATACCACATTCCATCTTCTTCATACAAAAGCCCCATACAGAATTTAGCTGCCTCTCTCATTATCGGATATGCCTGTTCAGCCAGAAATTTCAAATCATTTGTATAAAGATAATGCTGATATAAATGTATGGAAAGCCATACGCCTCCCATAGGCCAATACGCCCATTTCGCTTCTCCCTTTACCGGTGCTGTATGCCGCCAAATATCCACGTTGTGGCAAGCAGCCCACCCGTCACATCCACAAGTTTTTTGTGCCGTTTCCTGCCAAGATCTGAAATATCTCTAAGCATGCTTACCAAAGGCATATCACATTCACTCAAAGCGCATGCGTCCAGTCAACCAGTAATTCATTTCTGTGTTAATATTTACAGTAAAATTACTGCTCCATACAGAACGCACATCTTCGCACCAAATCCCCTGCAAATTACTCGGCTGACTGTAAGGACTACACATTCTAGATGAGCTGATCATCAAATAACGCCCGTACTGAAACAGCAACTCATAAACTCTGCTTTCTTCATCAGAATCATTGATACATAAAGAAACTCGTTCAAATAAACTGCGGTAGGCCTTTACATGCCGTTCTCTCAATTCATCATAATCGAATTTTACAGCTTCTTGAATTTTCCCCCTGCCTTCCCGCGTCAATACTTCCTTATCTTTCTCCAACGGCTGATCATAGCCCCTGAATCCTGTAGCAATTGCTGTATAAAGTGTAAGTTCTGTTGCTCCACCAATAATGAATTTTTCATTTTCCTTGCTTAAACATCCATCACTTTTGACCCTGTTCAATATTGAAAATTTCATTCCACCGCCATAAATTACTGGTTCTTTACTTTCTACATAATTGGGTTCCCATGAACCGGTGCCTCTCCGCAAAGCTCCAATTCCACATCGTTAATATCAACGGAATAATGAAGCTGACTTTTAACTCCAATACTCAAAGAAATCGGTTTATCCGAAATCAAATGTGTTATCAAAACATCTTCTGTTTCGGATACAAAACTTTCGATTTGGATACTTCCGTTGTCAGTAAGGATTTTTGTCTTAGCACATGCCGTTTCCAAAGACAGTTCTCTTGTAATCTCCATCTCTTTGCCAGCTTTCGTAAACTCAAATGTAAAAAAGCCAGCGCCAAGATATGATTCATTATACTGCTTGCCAGTCATCTTATCCTGTACAGCCTGCTGTGCTTTTGCATACTCTTTATTGCGCAGGAGTTCTTTGACCAACGTTCTTGTTTCATCGTTTACTTCCACTGCCTCTTTCTGTCCCGGCCTGCCCGACCCAACGTATCTGCATTCAACGAATAATGAAAATCCGGAAAATTTCCATACACCATAGCCCCAAGTGAACCATTCCCTATAGGAAGTGCCTCAGAAAACTTTTTTGCTGGTGTCTGATACCAAAGTTTTGTTCCATATCTTACCTCCTGCTCATCGTAACAATGTTGGACTTTCTGTCAATCCAAGTCGCTGCAATACCGTAAGAGATGACCATGGATCCCCGTCTTTCCATACTGGCGTCACTGGCAATTCAATCGAATAATGTTTCGTCCCTTTTCCAAAACCACATCTCCATACATAGGACTTCCGATTACCCTATCCGTACATTTCCCGTTTACAAATATATCTGCACAGTCTACATTTTCTCCTACATGCATAGTATAATTACCTTTCTGTTCCTCAGATATAATTATTTCTGTTTCATATGCCAAGGTTCCGCAAAACTGATTCTTTAATACCCACTTGGTAATATCCGAAATTTCTTCCCATTTACTTTTTCAAGCATATGCCATGACGTTTCCTGAACATTCTGATACTGAATTTTCCACATTGACTCTGCCGGAATCTCCATGATTTCTTTTAAGTCTTTACGGCGATTTTCTTTTGAAATCTGGTCACTCTCCCTTTTCCTTATTACCAAAACAGTTGCCTCTCCGGGTTCCAAAGACAATCTTACGCTATAGCCATTGTTTTTGTACTCGTTTTCCAAGAAACAGACCCTATTATGCACGGCATCATACTCTACCAATTCATCCTGCTCACTTCCCGCCCATATCTTCATTTGGCAATCTGCTTTCTTGCCTATATCTTCGTTGAAGCAAAACACATATATATTGTTATCCTTTCCAACATATGGATATGTACAAAGTTTTGGCATATTCTCGTGCACTTCAACAACCGGCCTGTGACACTCCCGCACACGAGCTGCCAAATCTGTAAAGCTGAACCAACTCTATTTTTTGAGTGTTTCCAGAAGCTCCGGCTCTTCGGCTGTCTCTTCACAAATTCCTTTTGGTCTTTGTCCAACAAATATACAAATCGTATGTTCTTTTTCTTTTACGATATAACGCGCTACCGAAAGTGGTAAGTATTCGCAGCCTGGAATTAAAAGAATTTTATAATGTACTCCCCGACACATGAATTCCATCATCCTCAAAAGTCGCTCCATATGGATTATTTTCTGCAAACAGATCTGCCGGAATGACATCACAATCTATCTGATTTTGCTGTAGTTCTTTACCGGCTTCTGATACAGCATTGCTTCCCCCGCCCATTCAGCATCCGCATGATACAAAACGGCTGTTTTTGCCGGATATTTCCCTCCAGTAAATAAATGTGACAACCGATTCATATAATTCATCAGACAATCAAAATGCCTATACTGCGGCTGATTTCCATGCGCATAAAAATGTGGTGGACAGTCCGGATCCGGGTATGGCTTTAGAGAAAACGCATGCGGCGTAAAATGATTGATTCCACGGCTTATCATGTGGTCTGTCAGCCACTTCATCAAACCAATACCTTCTTGCCAACCAAACGCGCCAAAAATCTCGCACATAGAATCTCCTTGCTTCTTTGCGTCGATATGTCCCAATGAGCTTGCAAGTTTTCCTAAACCATAATGAAAAAAATTCTCCATCTCTTGAAGAGGCTACCCATTGATGTTCCAATTGGTCCATTCCCGGCATAATCTGTTGGGTCACTACATCCCACACCCGCCATACGCATACACCCAATGCTCCGGAAATAGTGCCCGGTACTGCATCCCAGGCGACCATGAGAATTATCATCCTCTACAATATGTCCAATGTGGCTAACCCTGTGTTCTTCACACCATTGTTGTATTTGTTCTGAAAAAGATTTCGCCAATTGTTTTGTAACGGTATCCATATATTCATATCGTATATGTGGTGTAACTTCTCCACAGGTATACCACAAAGCAGGAAGCTTTTCAAAAAAGAACTTCCCCATCGTATTTTTAACTGCTGCTCCACTTCTTGAACTCCACGGAATATGGCATATCTTCACCTAAACGTGCTTGAAAATTATACTCTGGCAAATTTGAAAATTCCGGCTCGTCAGAAAAAAAATCCTTGAAGGTTTCCCCAAAATCTTTTCCATAGTGTTCATAGTGAGGCTCGTATACTTGATCCAATAGAATTTTCACAGAATCAGAATCTACAATGTTAAAATAATCCAGTTTCCCATTTCCATGGCGTGTGGTATAAAATACCAAATTCTCCATAATCCCTCAGGTATATCCCAACAAAAGCCAACCGTCTTTTACATGGTTTGTAAGATCAATCGCGCTTTCAAATCCAAGTCTTTGTTTTCTGATGACCTACGTGCAAGCTGCAACTCAAGCAACATATCATCATCCACCAACAGACTTTTTTATCAACATATACCCTGGCTGTTTGCCCTACAACATCTGTATTATGTACAGTCAAAAACCGAACAGACAATGGGTGTTTTCCATCAGAAAAATTTTATTGCAATGACCGGAAGGAAAACGGTCATCATCCAAATACACCTTCATATTATGTTTCCTGGCAAAATCCATAATAATATCCATGTCATCCACCAGCGTTTCCCTGCATAATCCGGATGTGGGCGTGCTTCCACACAAAGAGCCCGGATTCCCACAGGGCATATATTTTTTCAAGTTCAGTAACTATTTTCTTTTTGCAGTCCACCGCTCTGCCAAAAAAATGGAAAAATATAATTATCCCATTCTCCGGATAAGTTCTCTTGTAAACGTGTCTTCACTCAAACATGCTCCTTTTCCAAAATACAAACGCCATATGGCTGTAATCATTACAATTTCTTTCGTCCAGTTCCCCGGTACGGATAGCCTTTGCTCTCCTTCTGAATGATTCAGTACAAACAAATAGTCTTTCGCTTTCCCTTTCCACAGCCAATTCTACGTTTGGATTGTCGATTTTCAAAAATCCAGCTTTTCAGAGACTTTGTCAAGCAAGCCCTCCATAGCATCTTTATCGAGGTCTTGTTCCAACGTAATAAACTTTTCCTTTCCCAAAAGTATTAACCGTTACTGCTGATTTTCCTTTATAATACTGAGTCATAGAACACCAGCGTTTCTGCCGTAGTGGGTTTCAAAATATCGCACCATTTATCTGCTGTCCCCTCTCTTCCATCGTAAACGATCGAGACGTTTCGTGCCAAAAAGCGAATCATACTCTTCTACTTCAATGCCTGCAATCTCGCCCAATACTCCAGGAATTTCTCGCTCACTCATGCATTGTCCATATTCATTACACCTGTACGCATAGTCAGGATCAACGTTCCTCCCTCTTGTACATATTCTGTGATTTTTTTCTCTAATTCCGGATTCATAAGATATAAAAACGGTGCTATCAAAATTCTATATGCAGAAAATCTCCTTCTGGCGGTAAAAGTCCACAGAAATATTTCGTTGATAAAACTGCTCATAATATTTTAAAATTTCTCCGCTATAAGTAATTTCCGGATGTTGTGGCTGCAGCTTAATTGCCCAATTTTCATCATAAAAAGAAAACAGAATCGCCACCTCACCTTCTGTCAAAACCCCATTCATCTTTCATTACAGGCGTCAGTTGGCGAATAGTATCCTGTATTTCATAATATCTCCGCTTGGGAACTCCGTGATGTGGCAAAATTCATGCCAAAACTGTTCCGCCCCAAAAAGACAGGTTCTCCATCTAAAATACACAATTGTATCTGCGCCATGGGCTACACACTGTGCTGTCCACAGGCTATTTTGTCCGGGTCTTGGATTAGACCCAATGATATTTCCTCCCGTAGCTCCGGATTCCAACTCCATCATCCAGAAATTTTTCGTTTTACACTACGGATAAAAGTCCATGCAGGCAGCCACTTCGCTGGATGATTGTCCTGAGGTGCAAAATAGTATCCTGTCGGATATTGATCATTCGCTGCAAAATCCAAACTCTTTGACATTTTAAAGTAATCTGTCTTATCATAAAATCCATAAGATTATGTGTCACCTTCTGATGCGGCGCAATTTTTTAATAATTTCCCACCTGCATTCCGCAAAAATCTATGACTAAATCAGAGCAAAAACGTTTCAGTTCAAAAGCAGGGACGGATTTGTACAGTTGAGGTTGCTTTGGTGTTGGGATTTGTTCAAACTATCATAGGTTTGACTCAGAATACCGTTCCCCATGCTTCATTCAAAGCTTCTATCGTTTTATACTTTTGTTTCAGCCACTTTGAAAAGGCTTTTGACAGCTCTCTCACACATACATAAATCTTCATGACTGTTTCCCAATTCATTACATCAATCTGCCACGCAAGTACGTAAGGATTGTTCTTTAAAATGCTCAGCCCATAGCTGTCACCAATCTGCGAATATGATTTTCTATAGCTCTCATTACTTTGACAATCGTGATGACGTCCACCAAAACTTTTTTGTTGTCCTTGCGAATCTACAGGTAAAATTTCCGGATTCTGTTCAATGATCCATGCCGGAGGAGCTGACTGTAGGTGTCCCTAAAACTGTATATATTTCATATTTTCCCATTAACTCAATCGCTTCATCCAGCCACTCAAAATCAAATTCATTTTTTCGGGGTTCTATTTTTTGCCATGCAAACTCCGCCATGCGTACTACTTGTATCCCCATCTCTTTCATCAACCTTGCCATCTGTTTCCCCAACGCTCTCTTGGCCAGTGTTCGGATAATAGTCCACCCCGAAGCGAATATCCTGTAAATTTCATCAGTTTTATCCATATTGACTCCCTTCTCTCTATCCTTTACTGCTCCAGCCACCATACCATCGACAATATATTTTTGTCCCAAAATATAAATCAATACTGCCGGTAATGTACAAACAAGAATATAGGCACATACCATATTCCACTCACTATTAAACTGCCCCATAAAAATTATATACGCCAGAACAAGCGTCAGTTTTCTGAGCTCTTGATCAAATATAACGGCATCTGAAAATCGTTCCATACAAACACAAATTGTGTAATAAACAAAGTAACAATAATTGGTTTCAACAGTGGCAGCATTACACGTATAAACAATTGCCAGGGTGTGCATCCGTCTACAATGCCCCGCCTCGTCCATATCTTTGGGCACACCGCTGACAAACCCCGATACCATAAATACAGTCTGAGGGATAAACATAGCGGTATAAACAAATATTAATCCGCATAACTGTCTAACATATGAATTTTTGAAGAACCTGAACCAATGAAATCATTTGCAAAGGTACGATCATTCCCCGCTAAAAAAAAGGGCATAAATTTTTTTTTGTTCCAGAAATCCGCATTACGGCTTAGTACATAACCTGCAATCGTCCCCAAAAAATATGGATAGCGCTATACTGATCGTAGTAACTAAAACACTGTTAAAAAAATGAACGCACCACGTTCGTCTCTTCAAAAATCCTTGCAAAATTCCCAAACTCCCACGTTTTGGCATCGCTAACGTCAACACATTCGTCTCTGCTGAAGTTTTTCCAAAGAATTTATAATAATAACAGCCAAAGGAATCAAAATAAGCAAACTAAAAATCCATAATATTACTTCAAATATACCCAGTCTAATTTTCTTCATTTTCATAAAACTTTTTCCTCCCATTTCCAAAAAAAGTTTTTTAATCACTCAAAACAGATAACTACAAAAATTGTAAGAATAACATTTGCAGCACAACCAGTAGATAATGCACCACTTCCAAAATAAGAAAAAATAGTCGTATTTAACACCTGTGTTGCCATACCAGGGCCGCCCTTTGTCAATGCAAGAATCAAATCAAACACCTTCAGACCTCCAATAATACACAGAAGAACATTGATACTTACAGAACTGATCATCAAAGGTAATGTGATTTTCCAAAAAACTTTTCCTTCACTGGCGCCATCAATATAAGCCGCTTCATAGCAATCCTTGGGAACTGCCTGCAGTCCAGCCAAATAAATGACCATACAATATCCGGCTCCTTTCCAGATATCCACAAGCATAACCATATACATAGCTGTAGACTTTGTCCCCAACCAATCAAAATGCGCCAACTCCGCTGAAAAAAGTCCTAAAAACTGACTGATGATTCCTTTATCCGGCAAAAGCATCGCCCGGAAAATCTGCGCTACAATCAGTGTACTTAAAATAACCGGCAGATAATAAACTGCCCGCAAATAGTTCTTTGTTTTCAGTTTTTTATTTAACGCCAATGCCAAACCAAACCCAGCACATTTTTGCAATCGTTGTAATAATTGTAAAAGAAAATGTATTCTTCATGCCTGTTACAAATCGATTTTGTTTAATAAGCTGTATGTAATTCTTAAGTCCTACAAACTCAAGTTCAGATCCTGAATAAATCGTTTTATCAGTAAATGAATACACTATTCCCAACACACCTGGCAGAACAAAAAAAACAAAATATACCAAGATTGTAATAACCAGAAAATATCTGGGATAAATCTTCTTTTTGACATTTCATAATCTCCTTTTTAACATCAAAGATAAAATATGAGGCATGTCACTTTCCCACATGCCTCATATCTTTTTCCTCAGTATGAATAATCGTATTTACTGTTCCGAAACTTTTTAGAACCCTTCCATACCTAAGGCCTGGCAGATAGATACACGGAACTCATCATATTGTTCACAGGCTTCTTCTGGTGTCATTTCTCCCATATATACTTCCTGCATTAATGCACAAAAACGCATCCCAATCCTGTCCTTGAATCACTGCATTATGTGCAACATGCACTCCATAAGTTCCATCAGAAAGTTTCTCCATCAGATTCTTAGAAGAATCACAGATTGTATTGCTTATAACATCTTTAAAGATAGATGCTGCTCCCTAAACCATCATAAAAAATCTGCAAATTTTCTGGTTGTGCGCACCAGTTGAAGAAGTGTTTCACCACATCTAAATTTTCACTGGTTTTACTTGCATACAGTTCGCAGCAAGAAGACATATAAACAGTATCGTTCTCTCAATATAATAGGGGATCAGTTCCAATTTATCGGAAGTACCTTCTCCGTAAGTATCATCCATGGTTGTCATCCATGATGTTAAACCGATATTAAAGCCGCATTCATCATTTGCTACAGCCTCCATCATACCATCAGGTCTGAGACATAAAATTATCGCCAAAATAGCCTTTCTCAGCCCAATCACCAATATCTGTAAGCATCGCTTTAAAGCTTTCACTCTCCGGAATAGTTTGTCTCATTTTGTATTAAATTTAGTGATCAAATCCGGATCCTTCTGTAAATCTGCATGAACGCCTGATGAAGTAATATTTCCACACATCCATGCATCACCTGCGCCACTGTAGAACGGGATATATCCCTTCTCTTTCAGTACTTCAAAACACTGAACTAATTCCTCTTTTTGACGTCGGAACTTCTAAGCCACACTCTTCCAGAACTTTCTTATTTGCACAAAATCCCCAGTAATCTTGAGATGCAAGGGGAATTCCATAGAGTTTTCCATCGCTGTAAACAAAACCCACTGGTATCATTAAAGCTTCTCAACCCAAGGTTCGTTGGACATATCCGCCAACATCTCATCGGCTCTCATAAGTCAACTCCATTGGAGAAGAGGAATTCATCGTAATATCTGCCAACTCCCCCGTTGCAAATTGAGACTTAATCACCTCAGAAACCGTGTCTGCCGGTAAGATATTTACCTCAATCTTTACACCAAATTCTTCCTGATATTTTTTCAACTAAAGTCTGATAAGGTGGATGCCACCAGTCTTCACCTGTAGTGATGGTAATCTCTCTTCCCTCTAAATCTTCTTTTGTCATGCTATAGATGTCGCCAGCCTCTTTCTCTGCCGCATTCGCCAGCGAAGCCGATCCATTACCATTGTTCCCGCGGTAAGAACTGCCATCATTTTCAGTATAGTTGCTTTCTTCATACGTTTCTCCTTTCATCTTCTGATATACCTTAGGATATAGCAGCTATTTTTTCCTGCACTGTTTTCCTAACTTGTTTGTATTATAAAATTTTCTATTTTAAAATAAAATGGATTTTCTTAATTTTAAGCATGTACATTTTAATGTATCTTATATTCTCTTTAAATCAAATATATTTTCTATAAATTCAATATAGTATTTTGCTTCCAGTCATGCTATACTCTTTCAATATTTCTTCCCAGGAGGCTTTTTGTATGTTTAAATTAGACTCAAAAAAATTTCTGGCGAAAAATGGTAATCACGAACTGCTTGTTTCTAATTCTCGTAGTAGCAATCTTTACTGCAATCCGTTATCAAACCAGCATTACTGCTGCTAAAAGGCTACCGAAGATATTTTGATACAATATGCAGACACCAATACGAATCAACTTCAGCTTATATTTGATGAAATATCACAGCTTACCCGAAACATAGCTGTAGCCACTATGACAACTGATATTTTGAGAGAATCAACAATTATCAGGATCTAATAACTACTTCGAAATTGCTCAATCACAACGCCGTGAACTTATGAATATGATACAGCAAATGTTTGGTTTAACTTGCGCAAAAATAGTATCAATGTCATTTCTGCCCAAAGGTGACTATATATTGCTGGATATTTACCCATCTCAGCAACTTTCAAGAGAAAAAGTGCAAGCAATTTCAATGCTTGAAGATTTTCAAGGAGAAAATGCTTATAAGTTTATAAAGAGACAGAACAGAGCAAGACGCCTTTGGCCGAATAAAAGAACCTACTTTTTCCTATGTCCGCAAAATTTCTGATGAATATAATGTTCTTGGTTATGTAGAATATCAAAAACCCTGTTCTGATCTGGATTCTATTTTTCAAAATGGACAGAAACTTTTCACATGATCTCCATTGTAACTTTAAATGATACGGTGTTTTATCTGTCACCCGAATTTTTCCAATTTGGATTCTCTTATTTCCTCAGCTGAGCCAGAAGGTTCTGCCGTCACCACGGTACAATTAGACCAGGAAGCTTACCTTATGCATCATCTGTTCCTGCATATGGCTTTAAAATTTATACATTGCTTCCCAAAAGCTATTATACCCAGCAGGCTACTCAGGAAATGATTTTGTTGATTACGCAGAGCACACTTCTTCTTTTTCCATGCTATTTCTAATTCTGCTTATTTCCAAGCAGATATATAAACCTGTTCGCGATTTGCGTCACAAAATGGAAAATATGGAACTGGACAACTTAAAAACAGATATACAACTTTCTGGTTCTGCTGACGAAATTGAACTTTTTAATCATGTATTTGCCGAAATGCTGGAACGTATCAACACCAAAAAGATGAACTATTACAGCAAAAATACGAGAACTACAGGTCTCCTATCGAGCGCTGCAGGCTCAAGGTTAGCCCACATTTTCTTTATAATACTCTTTATCTTATTGGTCTCAAAGGCGAAGAACATAAGTTCCCGAAATCCCTAGATATGTGTTCCTGCCTCACCCATATGATGGGATACTGTGTTGATTTAAAACATGATTTAGTACCTATTTCAGGAATTAGAGTATATGAAGAACTATCTAACACTCATGAAATATAGATATCTGGACAAACTACAATATGAACTTGATACTGGCTGACTCATCACAAGGCGTCTGGTTCCTAAATTCATTTTAC